>Ga0315281_10014038_pt1 | contig 10816 bp, 8 predicted proteins | sample YL17G07_0_MG_FD_204540 | JGI IMG/M metagenome (GOLD analysis project Ga0315281, IMG submission 204540) | Sediment microbial communities from Yellowstone Lake, YNP, Wyoming, USA - YL17G07_0 | ecosystem: Environmental > Aquatic > Freshwater > Lake > Sediment | place: USA: Wyoming | collected... | reverse complement strand
CGACCAGCCCGCCGAAGATCGCGGTGCTGAAAGCCGCGCGCACGGCCAGATTGGCGTGTTCCACGCCCAGCGCACCGAACGCAAGCAGCCCGAGCGTGAGCACTTGCGCGAGCCCGACGACCGCGCTCGCCACGCCGCCCTTGAGATCGCCGGCGCTGGAAGCAGCAAGACTCATAGGGTTTCAGGTGATGCGGCCATCGGGGTGATCCTGAAATTCGTCCAACGATATAGGTCAGGCGCGCGGGCCGGGAGATTCTGGCTCAGGCGCGGCCTTTCTCGCAACCGGTTTTTCTTCTGGCGGGTCGCTCTATCGCGAGGAGCAGGTGTGACCGGACCCGCCAAGAGAGACCCGGGGGGGCGATATGCCGCTATCCTAACCGATGTGTGTCTGCCGGAGATTTCACTTAATATAGCGCCTCATTTCGTCCTGGCGCTCAATCGCAAGCATGAGCAAACAGTCGACCGACATCGGCACTTGGCTGGCAAACCTTGGTCTCGGTGAATATGCACGCGTCTTCGCTGAGAACGACATCGACTTCGAGGTTCTCGCCAACCTGTCGGACGAACACCTGAAAGAGCTCGGGATATCGCTCGGCCATCGGGTAAAACTCCGCAAGGCGATCGACGGCTTCGGCGACTTGCCCGTCGGCGCGGGCGCAAATCCCTCCGAGCCCCGATCCGATGCAGCGCCCATCCCACACGCGGTCGATGCGGAACGCCGCCAGCTCACGGTAATGTTTTGCGACCTCGTGGACTCGACCGCGCTCTCCGAGCAAATCGATCCCGAGGATCTGCGCGACCTGTTGCGTGCGTATCAGGATACCTGCAGGGGGGTCGTGGAGCGCTACGAAGGCACGGTATCGCGATCGTTCGGTGACGGCCTGCTGATCTATTTCGGTTATCCGGTCGCGCACGAGGACGACCCGAGGCGGGCCGTGCTGACGGGGCTGAAACTCGTCGATGCCGTCTCCCGGTTGAAGGCGGGCGCAGCGCCGCTGGCGGTGCGCATCGGCATACACACGGGCATGGTGGTGGTCGGCGGGATCCGCTCGCACGATACGCTCGATCCCCTCGCGGTGACCGGTGAGACACCGAATCTCGCTGCAAGACTGCAGGGATTCGCCGGGCCGAACCGCGTCGTCGTCAGCGCGATCACGCGGCAGCTTGCCGGCGATGCGTGCGAATTCCAGTCCCTGGGCATGCATCCCATCCGAGGCCTGACCCGGGAGGTGGAGCTGTACACGGTCGAGCGCGAGATCGAGCAAGCGCCTGGCGCGCCCCATGCCAGCGCTCATTCGCACCATCAGGTCGTTGGACGAAGTCACGAGCTGGGCCTGCTGCTCGATCGCTGGGAGCAGGTGAAGCGCGGCGCCCCACAGGTGGTATTGCTGAGCGGAGAACCGGGCGTAGGGAAGTCGCGACTGTTGCGCGAATGCGCGGAGCGGCTGCGCAGCGAAGACATGCTCCGGATCGAGTGTCGCTGCTCCAGTTTCCACCGGCACAGCCCGTTCTATCCGCTGATCGATCTCATACAGAGGGAGATGGGCCTGCAACCCGAAGACTCCCCCGAGGCGCGCCGCGACAAGCTCGAGCACTTGCTCGAGCGATTGGGCCTCGATCCGGAGAACAAGGTTCCGCTGCTCGCCCCCCTTGTCTCTGCGCCGCTCGGTGCACGGTATGCCGCACCGAATCTGACCCCGGAGCGTCGCAGGGCGGAGACCGTCGCGGCGCTGCTCGCAATCCCGGAAGCGATGGCTGCGCAGAAACCGATGGTGTTCGTTGTCGAGGACCTGCACTGGGTGGATCCCTCCACGCTCGAGCTGCTGGGGCAGCTGATCGAGCGCCGTCCGCGCAACCCGATGCTGGTCCTGTGCACGTTCCGCCCCGACTTTGCTCCCCCATGGTTGCCCTATGCGCACGTGACCCAGCTGACGCTCGGCAACCTCACCCCGGAGCAGGCGCGCACGCTGGCGGGCAATGTGGCCGGGGATCGCGAACTGCCGGCCGAAGTGGTGAACTTTATCGTCGGCAAAACCGACGGCGTTCCGCTGTTCATCGAGGAACTGACGAAGTTCCTGCTCGAATCCGGCGTTCTCGGCGAATACCACGGACAATCAGCCCTCGGCAACCGGCTCGCATCGCTGGCGATTCCCACGACTTTGCGCGATTTGCTGACGGCTCGCCTGGACCGCCTGGGCGCCGCCAAGCAAACGGCGCAACTCGCCGCCACCGCGTGAAGAGAATTCACGCGACGCTTGCTGGAGGCCTGCTCCCGGCTGGATGCATCGACGCTGGGCGAGCACCTGGCGCAGCTAACATCGGCGGAACTCATATACGAGCGCGGGGTCGCGCCCAGGCTGCATTACATGTTCAAGCATGCGCTGATCCAGGACACCGCCTACGGCTCGCTGCTGAAGCAGGATCGCAAGATGTACCACGGCCGGATTGCCGAGGTTCTGGAGCATGAGTCGCGGGAAAGCGGCATCGAGCGGCCGGAGCTGCTTGCGTACCACTTCACCGAGGTGGGGCTCAATCTCAAGGCGGCGTCGTATCGACACGCGGCCGGCCAGCTCGCCGTCGAGCGCTCCGCCGTCAAGGAAGCCATCAATCAGTTGAGCACCGGACTGGCGCTGCTCAAAGACGAACCCGAGTCGAATGAGCGCCTGGGCCTCGAGCTCAAGCTCAACACGACACTCGCCATGCCGCTCGCCGCGGCCAAGGGTTACGCGGCCCCCGAGGTCGAACATACCCTCGAGCGCGGACGCGAGCTGGCGCAGCGGCTCGGCGACCCGCGGCAGCTGTTCCAGGTGCTGCATGGCCTGTGCAAGATCTACGACGCGCGCGGCGGACACGATACGGTGGAGGAAATCGGCCGGCAACTGCTGCAGATCGCCGACGACGCCGGCGACGAGTCCCAGCTCCTCGAGGCGCATCGCACCCTCGGACTCACCTGCACGCACCTGGGCAGGTTCGACGCCGGGCGAACGCATATGGACCGCGCGCTGGCGCTCTACGATCCGGTGCGTCATCGCTCGCACGCATTCACGTACGCGGTCGAGCCCGCCGTCGTCTGCCTGTCCTATTCGGCCTGGTGCCTCTGGAGCCTCGGCCACATGGATCGTGCGCTCGAGCGCACCCGACGGGCGCTCGAGCAGGCGAGCGGGCTCGGTCATCCTTATACGGAGGCGTACGCGCACTGCAGTGCCGCCACCCATTTCCAGTTCAGAAAGGACCCGCGTGCGACGTTGGAGCACGCGGATCGCGCGATCGCCCTCGCCATGGAGCACGGCTACCCGTTCTGGCTCGGCTGGGCTCTGGTGCCCAAGGGCTGGGCGCTTTGTGAACTGGGCGAAGTCGACAAGGGCTTGCCCCTCATCGAGAAAGGTCTGGCGGGGTATCGCGCGGCAGGCGTTGGGGTGAGCCGCGCGCTGCGGCTCGCACTGCACGCGGAAGCCCTGATGCGCGCGCAGCGGCCGCAGGAGGCATTGGCGACGGTCGATGACGCGCTTGAGTTCATGCGCGGCAAACGCGACATGTACCTTGCGGAGTTGCAGCGTTTGCGCGGCGAACTGCTGCGCCACCTGCATCCGGCGCAGGCCGCGGAAGCGGAAACCTGCTTTGTGGCAGCGCGCGAGCAAGCGGTTGGCCAGGACGCCCAGTCTCTCGAGCTGCGCGCCGTACTCAGCCTCGCAAGGTTGTGGCGCGAGCGCGGTCGCACCGACGACGCGATGCGGGAGGTCGAGGCCATCTCCCGCCGATTCAACGAAGGGCTCGATACGCCGGATTTGCAGGAAATGCGCATGTTTCTCTCGTCTGCGGCCTGAGCCGGCGCAGCGAGGGGGTTCGATCGGTTTCGAGTACCTTGTAGCCTTGCAATAGACACGGCAACGCCAAACCGCACCTGGCGGCTGGCGAAAAGACCGATGACAAGAGAGGGGGATTATGGGCGAGGCATACGCGCAGCGGCCTGCATTGCGGCTATCGCGCATCGGCAGCCTGCGGCGCAAACGCGTGCTGGTGGTCAACGCATTCTTCGACGACCTGCGCCGCGACACCGCGAGTCCCAACAAGATTCCACAGGCAATGGCGCCGTTCTACGTCGCGGGGACTTTCCGTGCGGAGCTTTGCGAAGTCCGCGTCTACTCCGAGCACCACAGCGGCCCGCTTCGGGATCATTCGATGCTGGCGTGGCCGGACATGCTGGTTCTGACCGGTCTCAACGTCGCCTTCGACCGCATGCTGCACCTGAGCGCCTACGCACGCAGTTGCAATCCCGCTCTTGTCGTGGTCGCCGGCGGCCATGCGGTACGCGCTTTGCCGAACCGCGCGCGGCGCTATTTCGACTACGTGTGCACGGGCGACGTCGAGCAGATGCGGGATGTGATCAGGGACGTGTTCGGCGCGGATCACGCCGCCGACGAACTGACGCCCCGCTACGATCTGGTGCGCCACAACCGCTGGCTGGGCTACGCGGAAACCAGCCGCAACTGCAATTTTCAATGCAGCTTTTGCACCATGGCGGCCGAAGGCAACGGCTATTACAAGTATGCGCTGGACGATCTCAGGCGCCACATTGTCGCGATGGGTCCGAAGCCGCACGTGCTTTTTCTCGACAACAATTTCTACGGCGGCAACCACGGCTTCTTCCGCGCCCGCATGGAGCTGCTGCGCGAGCTGCATCGCGAGGGCCGGTTTGGCGGCTGGTCGGCGATGGTGACCAACGACTTCTTCGTGAAACAGGAGAACCTCGATCTGGCGCGCCGCGCAGGCTGCCGCGCGCTGTTCAGCGGCGTGGAGTCCTTCGACACGGCTGTCCTGAGCGGCGTGGGCAAGCGCCAGAACCTCGTGCTGCCGCAGTTTGACGTGATTCGGCGCTGCCTCGACGCGGGCATCATGTTCCATTACGGCATGATCTTCGATCTCTCAGCGCGCCGCATCAGCGAAATACGGCAGGAAATCGAACTCGTCCTGGATACCCCAGGGGTTCCCCTGCCGAGCTTCGTGTCGATGACCATTCCGCTGCTCGGCACGCCGTATTTTCGGGAATGCGTGGCGCGGGAAACGCTGCTGCCGCGGGTCAAACTCCGCGACCTGGACGGATTCACGCTGTCGCTTGCGCCGCTCGACCCCATGGATGAGGCGATACCTTTTGCGCGCGACCTGCCCAGCCTGCGCGGCTATCGGACTCGAATCATGCGCAAGACGCTGGATGTGCTGCGGCGCAATTACCGCAGCATGAACTGGTTTCAGCTCATGCTGACCAGCGCGAACGCGTTCCTGCTCTGCGCCCCCAACGTGATCAACGCGCCGCTGCTGTTCAGCCGCCGGCCGCCCAAGCGATCCTACGTCAGCACCACCGAGCCCATCGACCCCTTGTACACGCCCGAGTTTCCGGTGCAGGCGAAATTTCGCGACCACTTCATTCCGACCATGGTCACGGACCGGGAGGGGATGCTGGCTTCCGACCTGCTGCTCGACTATCGGCCCGATGGTCAACGGGTCGGCACATACGCCGCGGTGCGGGCCGTGGCGGATCGCGTCGCATAAGCGAACCAACCAAAGAGGATTGCATCCATGTCCACGTACAAGATCATCTCGTTCGACGGCGGCGGCGTGCGCGGGGCTTTCACGACCCAGGTGCTCAAGCGGCTTACCCGGCCGCCCTACAACCTGAACCTCGAATCGACCCACATGTTCGCGGGAACATCGACCGGTTCGGTCATCGCCGCAGGCCTCGCGATGGGCCTCTCGATCGATACCGTCGCCGACTTCTACACGGAGCAGAACTGTAAATACATTTTCAGCGAGCCCCGGTTCTTCGGCCTCATGGTGCTGGGTCCCAAGTACAGCAACCGGCCGCTGCACCAGTTCCTGTCCGGCCAATACACGGGCAACCCGCAGTTTGACAAGCTGAAGCACGCACTCGTCACCGCCTCCTTCAAGCTCAACAGCAAGTACACGGGCGACTGGCTCACGGTGTTCTTTCACAACCGCCAGGATCCGGCTCATCTGAGCGGCAAGCCCGAGTTCGATTACCGCAATCTGCGTCTCGTGGATGCGGTGATGGCAAGCGGTGCGGCGCCGGTGTATTTCCCTTCCTACGAGATCGAGGGCCGAGGCACCTATATCGACGGCGGCGTAGTCGCCAATAACCCGGGGGTCGCCGCAATCGCGGTCGCCAGCGGCGCCCACAACCTGGACAAGCAGGACCTCGGCAACATCCGTCTGCTTTCGATCGCCAACGGCATCAAGCCCGAAAATGTTTCCGGCAGCCCGAAATGGGGTGTGATGCAGTGGCTTAACCCTTTCAAGTCATCGCCCTTGGTCAACATACTGACCGATGGCGTGTCCGACGCCGACCACTACTACTGCCTGTCGATGCTCGGCGAGCGCTACCGGCGGCTGCAAATCCAGCTCAAGGACCCGGTCGTGCTGGACGACTACAAGGCGGTGCCGAAGCTCGTCGATCTCGCCAATTCGAACGACCCTGCATTCGAGAAAAAACTCGGGGATATCGCGGAGTGGTTCAACGCGCCTTAGCTGGCGATCGCGCGCCGGGCGCAGTATGATCCATCCATCATGCCGATGCCGCCACAACTGAAAGACCTCTCGCTGCCGGTGATCTGCTCGCCGATGTTCATCGCGAGCAGCATCGAACTGGTCATCGCCCAGTGCAAGGCCGGCATCGTCGGCTCGTTTCCCGCGCTGAACGCGCGCCCCAAGGAGGAGCTCGAACTCTGGATAGAGCGCATCGAGTCCGAACTCGCCGCTTTCAAGGCGGCCGGCGGCAACCCCGCGCCCTACGCGGTGAACCAGATCATCCACAAGTCGAACGACCGGCTCGAGCACGACCTCGAAGTCTGCATACGCCGCAAGGTGCCGATCATCATCTCTTCGCTGCGCGCGCCGAACGAGATGATCCCCGCAGTGCACGGCTACGGCGGCATCGTCCTGCACGACGTGATCAACGTGCGCCACGCCACCAAAGCGCTCGAAGCCGGCGTCGACGGGCTGATCCTGGTCTGCGCCGGCGCAGGCGGCCACGCCGGCACGCTGTCGCCGTTCGCGCTGGTGGGCGAAGTGCGGCGCATGTTCACCGGCCCGCTGGTGCTCGGCGGATCGATCGCCACCGGTCAGGCGGTGCTCGCCGCGCAGGCGATGGGCGCGGACTTCGCCTACATCGGCACGCGCTGGCTCGCCACGCGCGAGGCCAACACCACGCCCGAACAGCGCCAGACGATCCTCCTGGCGCAGGCCTCGGACATCGTCTACACGGATATTTTCACCGGCGTGCACGGCAACTACCTGAAGCAGAGCATTGTCAGCGCCGGCCTCGATCCGGCGAATCTGCCGAAATCCGACCCGAGCAAAATGAACTTCAGCTCCGGCAGCGGCACCGACAAGAAAGTGTGGCGCGACATCTGGAGCGCGGGCCAGGGCGTCGGCCTGATCGACGACGTGCCCTCGGCCGGCGAAATGGCAGGCCGCCTCAAGGCCGAATACGCCGCCGCGAAAGCGCGGCTCTGCGGCGGGGCCTGAGCGCTCTCCCAACCGAACGAAGGAGCAAGCATGGCGGCACCGATCGAGTTCTATTTCGACTTTTCCTCGCCCTTCGGCTACCTTGCCAGCCACAAAATCGAGGGTATCGCGACGAAACACGGCCGCGAAGTGCTGTGGCGGCCGTTCCTGCTCGGCGCGGTGTTCAAGATCACCGGCGGCGTGCCGCCGATGATGGTGCCGATCAAGGGCGACTACTACAAGCATGATTTCCCGCGCAGCGCCCGCTATTACGGCGTCGAATACCGCGCGCCCTCGATCTTCCCGATCAACTCGGTGACGCCCTCGCGCGCTTTCTACTGGCTAGACTCGAAGGATCCCAAGCGCGCCAAGGAACTCGCCGCGGCGCTGTATCACGCCTATTTTGTTGACGACACGGACATCTCCAACGCCGAGAACGTGATCGCAGTGGCGGCGAAGCTGGGTCTGGATGCGAACGAGGTGCGCGCCGGCATGAACGACGCGGCAGTCAAGGAACGCACCAAGGTGGAAGTGGAACAGGCACTCGCCAAGGGCGCGTTCGGTTCGCCCTACATCATCATCGACGGCGAGCCGTTCTGGGGGGCGGACCGCCTCGAGCAGGTCGACAAGTGGCTCGCCACCGGCGGCTGGTAAACCTCACTTAGCTTTGCCGCGCGGTTATCGCTGGACCGTGGCAAGCCGCAGCGCGAGCAGCACGAACACGCCCGACACCAGCCACTTCATGATCACGCCCGTGCGCCCGCTCGCGCCGCGCCTGAGCCATCCGCTCGCCTTGCCCGCGAACACACCGAAGGCGCCGAACACGATCACCACCAGAGCGGTGAACAGCAGCCCGTAGAAAATCATCTGCAGCCACACCGGCCCGGCCTGCGGCGAGGCGAATTGTGGCAGGAACGCGAGGAAGAACAACGCCACTTTCGGATTCAGCACGTTCATCAGCACCGCACGCCAGAACAACGACTCCTGCTTCGCTTCGCCTGCCTGCGCCGCTGCCGCCGAACCACCGCCCGAGCGCACCGTTTTCCACGCCAGGTACAGCAGATAAGCGGCGCCGGCCCACTTGAGCGCGTTGAACGCGATCGCCGAGGTCTGAAAAATCACCGACACTCCGAGCGCCGCACCCAGCGTGTGCACCAGATTGCCGGCGGCAAGCCCCATCGCCGTCACGAACCCCGCCCGCGGTCCGCGCGTGGCCCCCTGCGACACGAGGAACACGATGTCCGGCCCCGGCGCCACGATCAAGAGCAGCGACGCGGTGATGAATAACAGCAGTGTCGTGATGTCCTGCATCAAGTCCTGTCTATCGCCTACAATTCTGTTCTCGTGAATAACCATTATCCCGATCGCGGGGTTAAAGGTCGAGTAGCGGCAATCCGGCCAGCGGCAGGACGGAAACAGGGAGAGGGAAAATGAGAGGACTCGTATTTTTCGCAGTGGCCTCGGTATTCGCAGCCACGATCGCGCACGCCCAGGATCCGGCGAGCAGCTATCCGTCCAAGCCGATACGCATCATGGGCCAGGGCACGGGCAGCACGGCCGATTATCTTTCGCGCCTGATCGCGCAACGCCTCATCGAACGCTGGGGCCAGCCGGTGATCGTGGACAGCCGCTCCGGCGCCGGTGGCACGATTCCGACCGACGTCGTCGCGAAGGCTTCCCCCGACGGCTACAATCTGGTGATGGGGCACGCGGGACCGTTCGTCAGCGCCGTCAGCCTCTACAGCAAGACCTTGCCCTACGATCCGATCAAGGACTTCGAGCCGGTGACGATGGTCGCCACCGGCGTCGTCGTGCTGGTGACCAATCCGGCGGTGCCGGTGGCCAATGCGAGGGAACTGATCGCCTATGCGAAACAGAAGAGCGATCTCAGCTACTCCTCGGCCGGCAACGGCACCGTCAGCCATCTCGCCGGCGAACTGCTGAAGCAGGTGACCGGCATTCCGCTGCAGCACATCCCCTACAAGAGCGCCGGCAACGCGCTGACCGCGGTGTTGTCCGGCGAAGTGCAGGTCTCGTTCCTGTCGCCGGTCACCGCGCACGGCCAGTTGAAGGCGGGCAAGGTGAAGGCACACGCGGTGTCGAGCGCGAAGCGTTTTCCCGGCGCACCCGAGATCCCGAGCGCCGACGAGGCCGGTGTCCAGGGCATGGAGGCGAAGCTCTGGTTCGGCCTGTTCACGACGGCGAAAACGCCGCGCTCCATCGTGATGAAGCTCAATCGCGAGATCGGCGACATCCTGCGGCGTCCGGAAACACGCGAGTCGATACTCGCGCAGGGCGCCGAAGCCGCGCCGTCCACGCCGGAGGAACTCGGCGACTGGGTCAAAAGTGAACTCGTGCGCTGGACACCTATAATCCAGCGCTCCGGCATCAAGGCCGATTGAACAAGTCGCGCTGAAACCGGATCTTCAACCTCAGGAGTTTTTTCATGAAGCAGCGCAGACTGGGCGCCTCGGGCCCGATGGTGTCGGCGATCGGTCTCGGCGCCGGCAGCACCACCACCGATTTCGGCGACCAGGACGACGCGGTGCAGATCGCCACCATGCAGCGCGCGATCGATCTCGGCGTGACTTTTTTCGACACCGCGGACCGCTACATGAAAGGCCGGCACGAGCGCCTGCTCGGCCGCGCGATCAAGGGGCGGCGCGAACAGGTCGTGATCGCTTCCAAGTTTGGCAACATCGATAGTCCCGACGGCACCAAAGCCTACAACGGCCGCCCCGAGTATGTGCGCGAGGCGTGCGAGGCGAGCCTGAAGCAGCTCGGCGTCGAGACGATAGACCTCTATTATCTGCACCGCATCGATCCCGAAGTGCCGGTCGAGGACACCGTGGGCGCGATGGCCGGACTGGTGCACGCCGGGAAAGTGCGCTGGCTCGGACTCTCGGAGGCAGGACCCAATTCGCTCCGGCGCGCATGCAAGGTGCATGCGATCACCGCGCTGCAGACGGAGTACTCGCTGTGGGCGCGCGAGGTCGAAGATGAGATCCTGCCGGCGTGCCGTGAACTGGGCATAGCCTTCGTGCCGTACGCCCCGCTGGGGCGCGGACTGCTCACCGGCAACGTGCGCAGCCTCGATGACATCGCGCCACACGACTTGCGGCGCAAGCAGCCGCGTTTCCAGCCGGGCAACCTCGAGCGCAACCTCGAGCTGCTGAAACCGATCGAGGCGATCGCGGCCGCGCACGGCGCCACCAGCGCGCAGGTGGCGCTGGCGTGGCTGCTCGCGCGCGGCGAGGACATCGTCCCGATACCCGGCACCAAGCAGCAGAAATATCTC
>Ga0315281_10014037_pt1 | contig 10816 bp, 12 predicted proteins | sample YL17G07_0_MG_FD_204540 | JGI IMG/M metagenome (GOLD analysis project Ga0315281, IMG submission 204540) | Sediment microbial communities from Yellowstone Lake, YNP, Wyoming, USA - YL17G07_0 | ecosystem: Environmental > Aquatic > Freshwater > Lake > Sediment | place: USA: Wyoming | collected... | reverse complement strand
CGCCTACGAAACGCCCGCCACGACGGCCGCGCCGCCCGCACCGGCGCCGGGCACGACGGCGACCGTGCCGGCCGAGCAGACGTCCTTCCGCGTCTACTTCGTGCGCGGCGAGCGGGTCGGCGTCGCCGGGCGCAGCGTGGCGAAGACGCAGGCGGTCGCGGCCGCGGCGCTGGCGGCGCTGCTCGCGGGGCCGACCGCGGCCGAGCGGGGCGACGCCGGCCTCGGCAGCGAGATTCCGCCGGACACGCGCCTGCTCGGCGTGGCGGTCGCCGACGGCGTCGCCACCGTGAACCTCTCGCGCACGTTCGAGTCGGGCGGCGGCAGCCTCTCGATGCAGCTGCGCGTGGCTCAGGTCGTCTTCACGCTGACGCAGTTCCCCACGGTCGACCGCGTCCGCTTCCAGCTCGACGGCGCGGCGGCGCCGGCGATCGGCGGCGAGGGAGTCGTCGTCGACCCGGCGGTCGGGCGAGCCGACTTCGAGGCCCAGGCGCCGGCGATCCTCGTCGAGTCGCCGGTTCCGCTCGAGCGAGTCTCGAGCCCGCTCAGGATCCGCGGCAGCGCCAACGTCTTCGAGGCGACCTTCAGCGCCGTGCTCGCCGACGCAAGCGGGGCCAGGCTCGCCGAGCAGGTCGTCACCGCGACCTCCGGCACGGGCGAGCGCGGCACGTTCGACGCCGAGCTGTCCTTCGACGCCCTCGGGCCGGGACGGCTCGTCCTGACCGTCTTCGCGCTCTCGGCGAAGGACGGCTCCAGGCAGGACGTCGTCGAGATCCCGCTCGAGCTCGCCCCGTAGCCGAACGCTGCGGAGAACCCGCAGCGAGTCTGCGACCGCACACGGATTCCACCGCCTGGGGACGGCCCGTACCGTCGGAGTAGTCAATTCCGATCAAGGAGGGGCCGCAATGAAGTTCATGGTGACGGCGGGGGTGCTGGCGACTGTCGGGGTGCTCACGTTCGCGGCGAGCATCATCGCGGCCGACCGCGCGCTCTCAGACGACGACTCGCCGGCCGTCGCAGCCGCCTCGGGCGGGCACGAGGCGATGACCGGCACGAGCGGCGGCGGCGGAGCGCTGCGAAGCTACGCGGGCGCGAGCGTCCCGAACGCGGACGAGCTCGCCGCGACCCACACGCCGTACCCGGCGGAGTTGGCTCCCGCTCCCGCAGGCGACGTCGTCAAGGTGCACATGGTGCTGAAGGACGTCGTGATCGAGATCGCGCCGGGCGTCAAGTACAACGCCTGGGGCTTCGAGGGCGGCGCTCCCGGGCCGGTCGTCCACGCCCGGCAGGGGCAGACCGTCGAGATGACCCTGACGAACGGCGGCGCGATCCCGCACTCGATCGACTTCCACGCCGCGCGGATCGCCCCCAACGAGGCGTTCATCGACGTCGCTCCGGGCAAGTCGTTCACGTTCCGCTTCACGGCGGGAGACCCCGGCGTCTTCATGTACCACTGCGGCACCAAGCCGGTGCTGGCGCACATTGCCAACGGCATGTACGGCGCGATCGTCGTCGACCCGGCGACGCCGCTGCCGAAGGCCGACCGCGAGTACGTGCTCGTCGCCGGCGAGTGGTACCTGAACGGCTCCGGTACGGACACGCCCGCCTCGCTCGACATGGACAAGGCGCGGACGATCCAGCCCGACTGGGTCACCTGGAACGGCTACGCGGCGCAGTACGTCAAGCATCCGCTGACCGCGAACCCCGGCGAGACCGTCCGCTTCTACGTCGTCGATGCCGGGCCGAGCCTCGACACGGACTTCCACGTCGTCGGCACGATCTTGGACCGCGCCTGGGTGAACCAGGACATGACGGCCTACCAGCGCGGCGTGCAGACGGTGAGCGTCCCCGCCGGCGGCGGCGGCGTCTTCGACGTGAAGATCGACGAGCCGGGGCTCTACCCCTTCGTCAGCCACTCGTTCGCGGCGGTCGACCTCGGCGAGGTGGGCCTGCTCAAGGTCGGCAACCCGAAGGGCACGATGTCGCACTGATCTCTCCCTCCCCGGGAAGCGCGAGGCGGCCTGCGGGCCGCTTCCGCGTTCATGCCCGGTGAGGCGGGAGGCTCAGGGCTCGCTATCGAGCAAGCCGTTCGCGAGCGCGTAGCGGACGAGCTCGGCGCGGGTCTGGAGGCCGAGCTTCTGCATGATGTGCGCCCGGTGCGTCTCAGCCGTGCGCACCGAGATGAAGAGCATCTTTGCGATCTCCTGGTTCGTGTGGCCGAGCGCGAGCAGGCGCAGCACCTCGCGCTCGCGCTCGGAGAGCGGGTCGGCGGCCGCACGCGCGGCGGCGTCCACCTCCGCCGAGGCGAGACGCGCACCGAGCGCCGGGTGGACATACCGCCCGCCCGCCGCCACTTCCCGCACCGCCTGCACGAGCTCGACGTCCGCCGCCTCCTTGAGCACGTACCCGCTCGCACCGGCGGCGAACGCCTCGCGCACGTAGCTCGGGTCGTCCTGCATCGAGAGCATGAGCACCCTCGCCGACGGCGCCGCCTTGCGCAGCTCCGGCGTCGCGTCGATGCCGCTGCGACCGGGCATGACGACGTCGAGCAGGACGACGTCCGGCTTTTCGAGACGCGTCGCGCGCACGCCCTCCTCGGCGCTGCCCGCCTCGCCGACGACGGTGATGTCCTGCTCCGCCTCGAGCAGCAGCTTCAGCCCCGAGCGGACGACCGCGTGGTCGTCGACGATGACGACGCGGATGCTCAACCCAGTGGGAGGTCGAGGACGAGGGTGGTGCCGGCGCCGCCCGACGATTCGACCGAGAGCGTGCCGTCGAGCAGCGCCGCGCGCTCGCGCATGCCGAGCAGGCCGAGCCCGTCCAGGCGCACGTGGGCAGGGTCGAAGCCCTGCCCGTCGTCCTCGATCATCACCGACACACTCTTATTCTTCCTGTTGAGGAGGATGCTCACGTTCCGAGCGTGTGCATGCTTCACGACATTGGTGAGCGCCTCCTGCACGATTCGGTAGACGGCGGTCTCGATCTCGGGCGCCAGCCGCTCCTCCGGGAGGCGCGCCTCGATGTCCACAGAGATCCGGGTCTGCTCGGAGAAGCTCTCGCCCAGGCGCCTGAGCGCGGGCACGAGGCCGAAGTCGTCGAGCGCCTTCGGACGCAGCTCGACCGCGAGCCGGCGCACGTCCTGGAGGGTCGAGACGACGAGGTCGCGTAGACCGGCGGCGGCGGCGCGGGCGGCCTCCGGGTCGCCGACCTCCTCGAGCGATTTCAAGCCGAGCAAGATCGAGGTCAGCGCCTGGCCCGTCTCGTCGTGCAGCTCGCGCGCCAGGCGCCGCCGCTCGAGCTCCTGGGCGGCGACCACGCGCCGCAGCGAGTCGCGGGCGACGCGCTCGGAGAGGTCTACGGCGACCGAGGCCCGCTGCGCGAAGCTCTCGGCAAGCCGAAGGTCGTCTTCGGTGAAGCGTGGGTCGGCGCCCGCCTTGTCGATCGCGAGCACGACACCGATGGCCCGCTCGCGGACGACCAGCGGTACCCAGATCTGCGCCCTCGCCCCGAACAACCGCGCGAACTCCTGGTCGACCTCCGGGTCGTCGATCACCGAGTCCACCCGCTCGCTGCGCCGCCGCTCGAGGATGCGCATGCTCTTCGAGTCGTGCGGGATCCTGATGCCGCTGATGTCCTCGCCGTCGGAGGCCGCGACATGCAGCGTCTCCCCGGAGTCCGGCAGCGCGACGGCGACGATGCGCGCGTCGAGCAGCTCGCGCAGGCGCCGGCAGACGATGGTCAGGAGCCGCGGCAGCTCGAACTCGCCGACGAGCGCATTCGAGACCTCGTTCAACGACTCGAGCTGCCGCAGCCAGCGGGTCGCCGACTCGTAGAGGCGTGCGTTCTCGATCGCGACCGCCGCCTGCGAGGCGAGCACCGTCGCGGTCTCCTCGTCCTCGGCGGTGAACGCGCCCGTGCCCTCCTTCTCCGTCAGGTAGAGGTTCCCGTAGGCAACGCCGCGCAGCAGGATGGGCACGCCGAGGAAGCCGTGCATCGGCGGATGGTGCGGCGGGAAGCCGACAGAGCGCGGATCCCGCGTCAGGTCGGCGATGCGCAGCGGCTTCGCCTCGTGGATCAGGACGCCGAGGATGCCGCGGCCGCGCGGGAGCACGCCGATTCGCTCGCGCACCTCCGGGTCGGTCCCGAAGGTGAAGAAGCGCTCGAGTGCGGCGCCGCTCGGGTCGATCACGCCGAGCGCGGCGTAGCGGGCGCCGGTGATGGCCGCCGCGGTCTCGACGAGCTGTTGCAGCAGCACGTCGAGCGAGAGCTCGGAGGAAAGCGCGATGCCCGCCTCGACCAACGCCCGTTCCCTGCTCTGGCTGCCCTGCCGGTCTCTGCCCGCCATGTTTCGACCCCTTGCTGTCTGACCTCATTGTGTCATCCGGGATTCCCCGCAGCGCAGCTCCGCAACGGTGCCGATGCACGACGGCACGCGCAACAGGCACACTGCCCCGGATGGCCAGCGGCAAGAAGCGGGTCCAGGCACCTTCGGGCACCCCGCCGGGGCGGCGCGCCTCGCGGAGAACGTTGCTGCTCGCCGGCGGCGGAGCGGCGGTCGTCGTCGTCGTGCTGGTCGCCGTCAGCGTGCTCTCCAGCTCGGGCAAGGACTCCCAGCCGCCGCTCGTCACGACCGCCGAGACATCCGGGCTCGCCGGCGACCCGAAGCTGCTCGACGGGATCCCGCAGCACGGTCTCGTGCTCGGCTCGCCGAAGGCGCCCGTGACGATGGTCGAGTACGCCGATCTCCAGTGCCCGTACTGCGCGGAGTTCGCGACCGGAACGCTGCCGACGCTGCTCGACGAGTACGTCCGCCCGGGTAAGGTGAAGATCGAGTTCCGAGGCCTCGCCTTCGTCGGCGACGACTCGCGGAAGGCGCTCCGTGTCGTTCTCGCTGCCGCAGAACAGAACAGGGCCTGGAATGTGATCGACCTGCTCTTCGCGAACCAGGGCGAGGAGAACAAGGGCTGGGTCACCGACGACCTGCTGCGCCGGGTCGGCGGCGCGATCGCCGGGCTCGACGGGGCGAAGATGCTCTCGAACGCGGACAAGCCGCTGCACGAGGAGCAGATGCGGGAAATGGACCGCGAGGCACAGACGGACGGCGTGCGTGGCACGCCGACGTTCACCGTCGCCCGCGCGGGCGTGCCCCCGGGCCAGATCTCGCTCGCCTCGCTCGATGCCGCCGCCTTCCGCCCCGCGCTGGACGCAGCCCTCACGCCGTGAGCGACCGGGCGCTGCGGCTCGCCGTCGCCGCGCTCGCACTCGCCGGAGCGGCGATCGCCGGCTACCTCACGTGGGCGTGGTACGGCGGCGACACCGTCGGCCTGTGCTTGACCGGCGGCGGCTGCGAGACGGTGCAGCGCTCGAGCTACGCGAAGCTGGCCGGGATCCCGGTGTCGGCGCTGGGCCTCGCGGCCTACGCGGCGATCCTGGGCCTCACCGCGCTCGACGGCCCGCAATCGCGTGCCGTCGCCGCCGGGCTCTCGGTCGCGGGCCTGGCCTTCAGCGTCTACCTGCTCGTGCTCCAGCTCGCCGTGATCGACGCGATCTGCAGCTGGTGCGTCGGGAACGACGCCGTGGCCCTCGTGCTCGCGGGCGCGACGGTCCTGCGCTTCCGCCTTTCTGATCGATTCTGATCAGAGATACGTCAAGCGCCTCGCGTACGCTCCGCAACTGAACCGACGAGAGGGAGGAGCGACCCGAATGACCGCCATCGATGCCCAGCGCACGGTTGCCGAGCTCGTCACCGAGCGCCCCGGCCGGGCTCGTGTCTTCGAGCGGCTCGGGATCGAGTACTGCTGCCGCGGCAAGCGCCCGCTCGCCGAGGCCTGCGCCGAGCAGCAGCTCGACGTCGCCACCGTGACGACGATGCTGGCGGCGATGGAGGCGGGGGCGGGCGCCGGAGGGGCCGACTGGGCGCAGGCGCCCCTCGCGGAGCTCTGTGACCACATCGTCGAGACGCACCACTCCTACCTGCGCGACGAGCTGCCGCGCCTCTCTGCCCTCACCGGCAAGGTCACGCGCGCGCACGGCGGCAAGCACCCGGAGCTGAAGGACGTCGCGGCGACCTTCGAGCGGATGGCGGCCGAGCTCGACCTGCACATGCTGAAGGAGGAGGACGTCCTCTTCCCGGTGTGCAAGCGGCTCGAGCAGGGAGAGCCGATCGCGGCCGAGGCGCTCGGGGCCCCGATCGCGGTGATGGAGCACGAGCACGCCTACGTCGGCGCCGCGCTCGAGCGGCTGCACGAGCTGACGCAGGGCTACGAGCCGCCCGAGGACGCGTGCAACAGCTATCGCGCGCTGCTCGACGGCCTCGCGACGCTCGAGCGCGACCTGCACGAGCATATCCACGAGGAGAACAACATCCTCTTCCCGCGCGCCGCCGCTCTCGCCGAGAGCGCCTAGTTCATCGGCACCTGGCGCAGCACGCGGGGCTCGATCCGGTCGAGGATCTCCGCGAGGCTGTCGCCGGTGGCCGTGATGCCGTGGTTGCGCAGGCCGATGACGGCATGCGCCGGGTCGGGCTCGCGGTCGATCAGCTCGGCGACCGAGCGGGCGAGCTCTTCCGTCCCGCACGGGTAGTTGATCTGCGTCGCCGGGATCCCCTCGACCCAGGCGTGCACGTGCAGGATCGCGCCGACGTCGGGATGCGCCTGGTAGATCATCCAGTGCTCGATCGCGTCCACTGACACGCGGCGCGGCTCGACGCCCGGCGGCACGCTGATCACCATGCGCCCGTTGACGTCGTCGTAGCCCGAGACGAGCAGGATGTCGCGGCCGATCCCCTCGAGCTGCGACTTGTCGACGCCGCTCGCGCTCATCCAGAAGCGGTCCGCGTCCAGACGGGCCGAGAGGTTGCCGTACGAAAGCCCGCCGACGCCGTAGAGGCGCATCACGTGACGCAGGTCGCGCTCGTCGAGCAGCTCCTCGATCGGGAAGGGAGCGGGCAGGAGGTCGAGGTCGCCCATGCGCTTGCCGGCGGCCTTGACGTCCTCGGTGACGTCGTCGCCGCCCCAGAGCTCGGGCTCGAGGTCGGTGCGGAAGTCGTTCTCGATCACGAGCCGCGAGCGGGCGAGCGGCGCGAGGCGCGCGATCACCTCGTCCGCGTCGGGCTCGACGCGGTAGGTGCCGCGCTCCATCGTCGTGAACCAGACGGCGGTGCCCGGGACGTAGAGCATGACGATGTTCGCGAGCGAGCGGACGAGCAGCGGATAGCTCGACTTGAGCACGTTCTCCGGCTCTTCGGCCAGCTCGTAGAGCGTCGCCGAGTAGGTGCCCTTCGCCTTGCGGCGGAAGGCCCGCGGCGCCTGCGCGTCGACGAGGTTGAGGACGAGGTCGGCGTCCGACGGGTCGTCCGAGGCGGAGAGCTGGAAGCCGGAGCGCTCGAGCGCACGCGCGAGCTCCTGCGCGAAGGCGTCGAGCGACGGCGAGGTCGCGGTGCCGGCGAGGGCGTAGCTCATGCCCCAACCTTACTACCCCCTAGCGGAACAGGTCCCGTTCGGGGGGCATGACGAGATCCTGCCCGCTGCCGTCGCCCTGGAGCGCCAGGCCGCGCACGACCGCTGCCGGCACGCCGTCCGTCTTCCCCATCACGAGCTCGGCGGCGCCGGCGATCTCGTCGGCGACGGCGATCAGCGTCGACTGCAGCTCGTAGCCCGCGCGGTCACGGCCGCCGCGCAGGTCGAGCAGCGCCACGATCCCGGCGGCGCCGAGGGCGACGTCGGTCGTCCCCTGCCGCCACGGGCGGCCGAAGGAGTCGCTGACGATCACGCCGACGTCGCGGCCGGCCAGCTCGGCGAGCCGCGCCCGCAGGCGCGCCGCCGAGGCGTCGGGATCGAGCGGGAGCAGGACGAGCGTGCCCGTCTCCGGCGCGTTCGAGGCATCCACCCCGGCCGAGGCGCAGACGAAGCCGTGGCGCGTCTCGGCGATCAGGAGCGGCGGCCGGGAGCGCACGAGCCGCGCGGCCTCGCGCAGGATCGCCTCGACGTGGCGCGGATCCTCGCCGCCGGCGAGCTCCACCGCCTGCGCCGAGGGCTCCAGCTCGTCGAGCCGCACGACGCGGCCCTCGACCTTGGAGACGGCCTTCTGCGCGACGACGACGACGTCGCCGTCCTCGAGACCGCCGACCCGCGCCGCGGCCTCGGCGAGCGCGGCGGCCAGGTCGTCGCCCTCGCCCAGCTCGGGAATCCCCGGCAGCGGCAGGACGCGCAGCCCGGTCACGGGAGGCCGGTGACCCGCAGGCCCGCGTGCGCCTTGTAGCGCTTGTTCACGTTCACGATCACGGCCGTCATCCCCTCGAGCGCGCGGGCGCTCGCGAGCGGGCCGGCATCCACGGCGCGGCCGGAGGTGACGCGGGCTGCCAGCTCGAGCGCGAGCTCCTTCGCGCGCGGGTCGTCGCCGCAGACGAGCGCGTCCTCATCGGGAGCCTCGTCCCCGGTGAGGTTGGAGGCGGCGAGCGAGTGCAGGCCGGCGGCGACCGGCGCGTCGAGCTCGTCCTGAATCCGCTGGGCGATCGAGGTCGGCTTCGCCGTCGGCTTGACGCCGTCCGGGCCAAATGAGAGCTCGGCCGCGACTGACAGCACGGGCGTCGTCCCGATCGCGGCGCGCAGCTCGCGGGCGGTCTCCACGGCGGCCTCCGCCTTCGTCGCGAGCACGACGAGGTCGACGCCCCGGACGGCATCGGCGTTCGCCGCGCCCTCGACGCCGAGCTCGGCGGCGATCCCCTGCGCGCGCCCGGCGTCGCGCGAGCCGATCACGACCTCGACGCCGGCGGCCGCGAGCCGCGCGGCCATCGCCTTGCCGAAGCTGCCCGTACCGCCGACGACCGCGACCTTCAAGGTCACCGTACCGCTCCGGCGGTCTCGAGCACGACCTCGCCCAGCCGCCGCGAGGCGGCGAGGTCGGTCATCAGCGTCATCGTCACGACCGGACGCACCGCGAGCCCCGTCGCGGCGTCCGCGTCGGCCTCGTCGAGCACGAGCGCGTCGATCAGGCCCGCGTAGCAGCCTGCGACGGCGTGTGGTGTCGCGTCGCCGGCCATGCGCGAGAGCATACGGTCCACCGGCCCCTTCACCGCCCGGCCGCCGATCACGGGACTGACGGCGACGCAGGGCACGCGCCGCGCCGCGAGCGCCTCCCGCAGCGGCGCGACGGCGAGGATCGGCCAGATCGAGACGTAGGGGTTGCTCGGCGCGATCGCGATCACGTCGGCCGCCGCGAGCGCCTCGAGCGCCGCCGGCGCCGGCCGCGCCGCCTCCGCGCCCTCGAAGCGGACAGCGTCCACCTCGTCGCGGTGGCCGCGCGCGACGAACCACTCCTGGAAGGGGAAGCTGCCCGCGGGCGTGTCGAGCCAGGTGCGCAGGCGGTCGTCGGTCGCGGGCACGAGGCGCGTCTCGAGCCCGGCAGCAGCGGCGAGGCGCGCCGTGACGGCAGACAGGGGCTCACCGGCGTTCAGCGCTTGCGTGCGCACGAGGTGGAGCCCGAGGTCGAGGTCGCCGAGCCGGAACCAGCTCTCGCCTCCCCAGGCGGCGGCGCTCTCGAGCGCGTGCCACGTCTCGCCGGTGCGCCCCCAGCCGCGCTCCTCGTCGTTCAGGCCGGCGAGCGCGTAGAGAACGCTGTCGAGGTCGGGCGAGACGCGCAGGCCGAGCACCTCGACGTCGTCGCCGACGTTGCCGATCACGGTCACGTCCGCCGCACCGGCCGCGGCCACGAGCCCGCGCGCGAACCGCGCCCCGCCGACGCCGCCGGAGAGGAGGGCGACCTTCACCAGGTCGGCTCTCGCAGCGCGTCGAGCACGGCGCGGGTCTGCGGTCCGAGGCGATGCTCGAACCGCTCCAGGTCGGCAAAAGTGTCGACGTCGTCCACAAGCCCGGGGAGGGCGAGCGTCGCCGCGGCGAGCCGAACGCGGAAGCGGGCGGCGCTGCCCGGGCCGTAGAGGTCGGCGAAGAGCCCGGGTTCGGGGAGGGCGAGGGCATTCGTCGTGCCGTCGCGGGCCTCGACGAGGGCCGGGGCCGCGACGAGCAGCCGCTCGAGGTCGGCCGGGGTCGCGCACGGCAGGTCGGCGTTGACCACCAGCACGGGACCCGCCGGCAGTCCTGCAAGCGCCGCGGCGACGGCGACTCCTTGACCGCCCTCCGCACGGGCGACGACGACGTCGCCGAGGCCCTCGGAGGCGGCGAGAACGTCCGCGAGCATCGCCCGCGCGAGCGCGGGACCAAACGGGCCGAGACGGCGCTTCGCGCCGGCACCGCGGAAAGGGACGACGATCGCGGTCACGACCTCAAGCCTAGACGGCGAGCCGTCAGGCGGCGTCGCGGCCGGGGCCGCCCGCCGCCCAGTCGCGCAGCTCGAACCAGTGCGAGGCGCGCAACGCGTCGCCGACCTCCGCCTCGGTGTGATCGGCGTTGAACACGTGCCGGTCGAGGTCGCAGCAGATCTCCACGTCCGACAGCGACGTGTGGGAGAGCTGCGTCAGCACCTCGGAGGGCAGCTTCGCCTCGGCCACGCTGTAGTGCTTGAACTGGAGCTCGGGGGCGAGCTCCATCAGGTCGGGCCAGTTGGGGCAGGTGCGAACGGTCATCGGGGGGCTGACTTCTCCTCGCTCGTCCAGCTCCCTGCCAGTCTGACCACTCCGCGGCCCTCGCCGTCGGGGTAGACGAGGAAGACGAGCGCGTCGTCGAGCCAGTGCAGCAGCCGCCCGCCGGTCGCATCGGTGAGGCCGAGGCGAAGGTGGAAGCGGCCGTCCGCGAGCGGCAGCCGCTCCACGTCGAAGCGGAGCGCGTGCTCGCCCGCCGCGCCGTCCCAGCGGAGCGTCGCGGTG
>Ga0315281_10014036_pt1 | contig 10817 bp, 10 predicted proteins | sample YL17G07_0_MG_FD_204540 | JGI IMG/M metagenome (GOLD analysis project Ga0315281, IMG submission 204540) | Sediment microbial communities from Yellowstone Lake, YNP, Wyoming, USA - YL17G07_0 | ecosystem: Environmental > Aquatic > Freshwater > Lake > Sediment | place: USA: Wyoming | collected... | reverse complement strand
GTGGGAGCGCCTGGGAGACCACCGCTGGGCGAGCGGCGACCGCGAGGGAGCCCTCGCCGCCGCCGAGCGGGCGCTCGAGATCGCGCCGCTCGCCCCGTCGCCGGACCGGGCGCGGCTGCTCGGCGTCCTGGCGCGGGTCCGGATGCTGGAGGGGACCTTCTCCGAGGCGGACCGGCTCGCCCGGGACGCCATCGCGATGGCCGAGGTCGTCGGGAAGGATGCCCGCGCGGAGCTCGGCCATGCCACCTGCACGCTGGGAGTCGTGCGGGCCTGGAACGGCCGGACGAACGAGGCCGTCGCCGACCTCGAGCGCGCGATCGAGATCGCGGGCTCGCTCGGCCGGCTGGACGATCTCTTCCGCGCCCGGGCGAACCTGACAACCGTGCTCGATCTCGCCGGCCGCCGTGAGGAGGCGGTCGCCGTCGCCGAGGCCGGCATCGCCGAGTCGGCGCGCCTCGGGCTCGAGTCGGTCTTCGGGCACTTCCTGCGCGGGAACGCCGCGGACACGCTGTTCGTGCTCGGTCGCTGGGACCAGTCGCGGGCGCTCGCCTCGACGGCCCTCGAGTGGGCGCCGACCGGCGAGGCGTTCGTCAACGCGGCGATGAACCTTGCGACGGTCGAGATCGAGTCGAGCGCGGGCGAGCGGGCGGCGGAGCTCCTCGGCCGCCTCCTCCTCCAGCTCGAGACCGTGCCGGACCCGCAGTTCGCGGTCTCCACGTTCACCGCCGCGGCGGCGTTCGCGCTCTGGCGCGGCGACCCCGACGACGCACACCGCGCCGTGGGGCGTGCCTGGGACGGGATCGCCGCGACGGAGGACTGGTCGCTCATCGCCCGGACGGCGGCCATCGCGGTGGAGGTCGCGGCGGCCGTGGTGGCCGACGCGCGGGGCCGCCGCGACCTCGGGACGCTTGCCGCCACGCGCGCCTGGGCGATCGGGGTGGTCGAGACGGCCGAGGCTGCCGTCGCCCGGTCGGGCGCCGACCGGCGGTCCGCGGAGGTCCGCGAGGCGGCCGCGTTCGTCGCGGTCGGCCGTGCCTTCCTGGCCCGGCTCGACGGCCGCGACCGTCCGTCGGCGTGGGCTGCGCTCGCCGAATCGTTCGCGGAGCTGGGCCGGCCCTACGACCGGGCCCGCGCCCGGTGGCGGCAGGCCGAGGCGGCGCTGCGGACCGGGGCGCATGCGGGCCGCGGTCGGGACGGCCGGGAGAGCGCGAGGGAGCCTCTCGCGGAGGCCGCGACGATCGCCGCGGAGCTCGGCGCGCTGCCGCTCCTGCGGGCGCTCCGCGATCTCGCCGTCCGCGGACGGCTTCCGCTGCCGGCCGTCGCCGAGGCCCGCCTGGCGCTGGCCGAGGCCCGACCCGTGCTCCCGCCGGCCTCCGCGGCGGCTCGGCCTCCGGCCGCGGCAACCCGGCCCGCGTCCGTGGCCGCTCGACCGTCCCCGGGGGCGCCGCCGGCCGGCGAGCGCGCGTTCGCCGCGCAAACGTTCGGGTTGACGGCCCGGGAGCGGGAGGTCCTCGCGGAGCTCGCTCGCGGCCGGACGAACCGCGAGATCGGTGAGCGGCTGTTCATCAGCGAGAAGACCGTCGCCGTCCACGTCGCGAACATCCTCGCGAAGCTGCGCGTCTCGGGTCGGGTGGAGGCGGCGACCGTGGCGATCCGTCTGGGGCTGGTCGAGGATTCGGTCCCGGACACGAGAAGACCCGGACCGGGAGGTCCGGGTCGGGTCTCGCGCGGTCGGCCCGCCGCCCGCTGATGGCGGGCCGGGGCGGCTACCAGCGGCGGCCGGCGCCGAGGGCGAGGGCGAGGGCGCTGAGGGAGGCGAGCACGAGCACGAGCTCGACCAGTCGGCTCTTCAGGTGATCCTTCATGGGTGGGCTCCCGGGTTCCGGCGCTGCGTGGGCGGATGAGGGTGGGTCGCGGCCCTCTCGCGCCACTCGAGGGTCGCACTTCGGCGCGTGATCTGACCCTAGCCCTTGCGCTCGCCGCGGGGCAATGAGACGAGGGTCCTGCCCCCACCGGTACCTTTGGGCCAGGCGGCGCACCGAAGGCCGGCCACGCTCCCGCCGGGGACGCCCCCGAGCGCTCGTGGCGGAAGCGTGTCGCCGCCGCCGCCGCCGCCGTCGTCGCCGCCGCTGCTGCTGCCGCCGCCCCCGCCACCACCACCGGGAATCCTGTCGAATGTGCGCGAGGCGAGCATTGGGCCCGGTCCACAGGCCGTCGCGGTGTCCGGGGGCTCGCCGCGGACCAACGTCGCCGGATCCTGTTAGCCGTCAACAGCTAACGGCGAGCCGTGCTGGATTGCTGGCGACCCCGAGGATCCACGCGAAGGTTCGTGGGGCGTGCATTTGACACGATCCATCGCGGCCTCCGTCAGACCCGCGAGAGGACCGTCTTCGCCGGCGTGATCGTGTCCGCTTTGAGGGTGGCGCACGAAGTCGCCGACCCAGAAGCCCGCGACCACGAGCTCGCCGCCGGCGGTCTTCGCGTGGACGGCGGTGAGCCCGTACCATGCCTGGGTGCCGAGCCCGTCGACCTTCGTGAGGGTGTTGCCGAAGAGCACCTTCGCTCTGTCGTAGGTGTCGTAGTTGTCGCTGAACGACATCCCGACAGAGCCCGGGACCGACACGTTCGGCCCCGCGTGGATCGTGCCCGACACCTCGAACGCGCAGGCCCCGTTCTCGTCGACCTTGTCGGCCGACGAGGATCCGCCGAATGCGGCCTCGACGTCCGCCGCGTTCACCACCGAGCACGGGTCGTCGGGATGGCGCCGCTGCCGGCCCCGGTGCCGGTGGAGGCGCCCGGGCTGTCGGTGGCATGGGCGGGTGCGCTCGCCGGAGCAGCCGACGGGGTCGTGGAGGCTGCCGGGGCCGCGGACGCGGCGCCGGACGACGCGCCGGGCGTGGCGGCGTTTCCTCCCCCGCAGGCCGCGAGGAACGCCGCGGCGAGGAGGAGCCCGATCGCCGCCGTCGCGGGCGTCGGTGCCATGGTGCGAGCCGAGCGCCTGAGGCGCGACCGGCGCTGGGAACGCGTCGAGAGCATGCTGAACCCCCCAGGGCGCCCGACGGCAGGGGTCGGGTTGCGCCCGATGGGTGAATCGAGCGAGCAGGGGGCCGGATGCACCCGAACGAGCAGGGCGACGCGGCCGCGCCTGCAGCGCTCCTCTCGGCGTGCCGATCCACCGGTCATGGCGCCACAATGACCGCTGCCGGCGGACCGCCCGCCCGCACCGGAGGAGCACCGATGCACGACTACACCCGGACGACCGCCGCCGACGTCGCGCGGTTGACCGACGACGCCATCACGGCCGCGGACGGCCTCGTTGACGCCGCCGTCGCGACCGGCGGGACCGGGACGTTCGCGACTGTCCTCGCGCCGCTCGACGAGGCATTCGCCCGCCTGGCCGCCGCCTACGCCCGGGGCGCCTTCATGGCCCGCGTCCACCCCGACCCCGCCGTCCGCGACGCTGCCCAGGCCGCGGAGGAGCGCCTGACGAAGTGGCGGGTCGACCTGCCCTTCCGGGAGGATCTCAACGCCTCCGCCGCCGCGTTCGCGGCGACTCCGGTCGCAGCCGCCCTGCAGGGCGAGGAGCTGCGCTTCCTGCAGCACCTCCGGCGCGACCTGCGGCGAGCGGGCCACGAGCTGCCGGCCGCCGAGCGGGCCGAGGTCCAGCGCCTCCGGGCCCGCCTTGTCGAGCTGGAGGTTGCCTTCCAGCGCAACCTCGACGAGTTCTCCGACGGGCTGGAGCTGACCCGGGAGGACCTGGCCGGGCTGCCGGGCTCGTACGTCGACGGCCTGAAGCCCGGCGCCACGCCCGGCACGTACCGCGTGTCGCTCGACTACCCGGACTACTACCCGTTCATGGACGAGGCCGACCGGCGCGACCTCCGCGAGCAGCTCGAGTTCAAGATGTTCAACAAGGCCCGCGCGTTGAACACGCCGCTCCTGGCAGAGGCGCTCGACCTCCGCCGGCGGGTCGCCCACCTCCTCGGCTACCCGTCGTGGGCGCACGTCAGCATGGAGCTCAAGATGGCCCGCCGGCCGGAGGCCGTCCGTGCCTTCTACGATGGCCTCCTGCCGCCGATCGCGGCCAAGGCCGCCGGCGAGATCGAGCGGATGACGGCGCTCCTCGTCGAGGACGGGGCCGAGCCGCCGCTCGCCTCCTGGGACTGGCGCTACTACGACACCCGGATCCTCAAGTCCGAGTACGCGGTCGATCCGACCGAGGTCGCCGCCTACTTCCCGCTGCAGGCGGTCCTCGACGGGATGCTGGACCTCACGGCGAAGGTGTTCGGACTGCGCTATCGTCGCCTCGAGGCGACCGGGCTGTGGCACCCCGACGCCGTCCTCTACGAGATCCGCGATGCCGCCGATGACCGCCTCCTCGCGACGTTCGCGATGGACCTCTTCCCGCGCGACGGGAAGTTCGGGCACGCCGCGGCCTGGGCGCTCATCCCCGCCCGGCGGCTGCCCGACGGCTCGCGCGAGGTCCCGTTCTCGGCGATCGTGGCGAACCTGACGAAGCCCACGGCGGACCGCCCGTCGCTCCTGCGCCACGACGAGGTGCTCACCCTCTTCCACGAGTTCGGCCACGTCCTGCACATGTCCCTGAGCACGGCCCAGCTCGTCCGGTTCTCCGGTGCGGAGACGGAGTGGGACTTCGTGGAGGCGCCCAGCCAGATCATGGAGCACTGGTGCTGGAACGCCGGGGTCCTCGGCCGCTTCGCCCGGCACCACGAGACGGGCGAGCCGATCCCGGCCGCCCTGGTCGAGCGGCTCGTGGCGAGCCGCGACCTCGACGTCGGCGTCAAGACCGCCCGGCAGTGCTACTTCGGCGTCCTCGACCTCGCCATCCACGGGCCGGAGCCCTTGGCCGACCTGGCGGCCATGGACCGCGAGGCCTGGCGGACCACCGGCCTGCCGTTCCACGAGGGGACGTTCTTCCCGGCCGGCTTCGGCCACCTGATGGACGGCTACGACGCCGGCTACTACGGCTACCTGTGGTCGAAGGTCTTCGGCGACGACATGTTCAGCCGCTTCGAGGAGGCCGGCGTCACGTCGCCGGCCGTGGGGTCCGCCTACCGGCGCGAGATTCTCGAGCCGAACGGGTCGCGCGACGGGGACGAGCTCCTGCGGGCCTTCCTCGGCCGCGAGCCGTCGAACGCCGCGTTCCTGCGTCACCTCGGGATCGAGGCCGCGACGGTCGGCTGACCGAGCCGCGGCCCGCCCCGAGGCCCGGCCGAGGCCACCGTCCGCCCCGTCGCCCCGCCGGGCCGCCGGGCTGGCGGCCTGAGCAGATAACCTGCTCGGGATCGCGCCCCTCACGCTCGGCCGGTGCGGCGAAGTGGCAGTTCGGCGTGCCATCCACGCTCGCGACACCGAGTTACTTCGGGCTACAGCGCCTTCACCGCCGCGATGAGCTGGCCGAGGCCGTCCTTCGCGTCGGCGAAGAGCATGCCCGTCTTCGGGTTCGCGTACAGCTCGTTGTCGATGCCGGCGTAGCCGCGCCCCATGGAACGCTTGATGACGACGATCGACCCGGCTTGGTCCACGTCGAGGATCGGCATGCCCGAGACCGGGCTGCCGGGCCGCCGGGCGGCCGGGTTCGTGACGTCGTTCGCGCCGATGACGAGGGCGACGTCGCAGCGGGCGAACTCGGGGTTGATCTCGTCCATCTCGCGCAGCTGCGGATAGGGGACGTTCGCCTCGGCGAGGAGGACGTTCATGTGGCCCGGCATCCGTCCGGCGACCGGGTGGATGGCGTACTTCACGTCGACGCCCCGCTCCTCGAGGAGCTCGGCCAGCTCGCGGGCCGCGTGCTGCGCCTGGGCCACGGCGAGGCCGTAGCCGGGCACGATGATGACGTTCGCGGCGTAGGCCAGCTCGATCGCGACGTCGTCGGCGTTCACCGAGCGCACCGATCCGCCCGTGCCGGCCGCCGCCGGGACCGTGTCCTCGCCGCCGCCGAAGCCGCCCGCGATGATGTTCACGATCGAGCGGTTCATCGCGTCGGCCATGAGCTTCGTGAGGATCCCGCCCGAGGCGCCCACGAGCGCGCCGGCGATGATGAGGACCGGGTTGGCGATGACGAACCCGGCCATCGCCGCGGCCGTGCCGGTGAACGAGTTCAGGAGGCTGATGACGACCGGCATGTCGGCGCCGCCGATCGGCAGGACCATCGTCACGCCGAAGGCGAGGCCGGCCGCCACCATGAGGCCGAGGACGAGGGCCGAGAGGCCCCCGCCGAGGTGGATCGTCGAGGCCGCCTCGAGGACGAGGACGACGAGGCCGACGAGGGTGACAGCGGCCAGCCCGATCGTCACGAGACGGCCGCCCGGGACGGCGATCGGCTTGCCCGAGATGAGCCCCTGGAGCTTGCCCGACGCGACGAGCGAGCCGCTGAACGTGACGCAGCCGATGACCGCGCCGAGCACCACGAAGATCGTCGTGTCGACGGTCGCCTCGGCCGTGCCGCTGATGCGCAGGTAGTCGTCGATCGCGACGAGGGCCGCCGCGCCGCCGCCGACCGCGTTGAACAGCGAGACGAGCTGCGGCATCGCCGTCATCTGGACGGTCCGGGCCAGCCACAGGCCCGCCCCGCCGCCGATGAGGAAGCCGACGGTGATGATCGCCCAGGCCACCCCGGACAGGCCGCCCGGCCTCGTGGCGAGGTAGACGAGGGTCGCCCCGACCGCGACGGCCATCCCGCCCGCCGACAGGAGGTTGCCGTTGCGCGCCGTGGCCGGGGAGTTCATCCGGTGGAGGCCGAGGACGAAGGCGGCCGCGCCGACCAGCCAGGCGAAGAAGGCGATCGTGTAGAGCCACTCGGAGGACATCGGGTCGATCCTCCGGTCAGGCGTTCCCGGAGGCGCGCTCGGCGTCCCCGGTCTCGGGCTTCTTCGCCGCCGGCCTCTTCCGGAACATCAGGAGCATCCGGTCGGTCACCACGTACCCGCCCACGACGTTCGCCGCCCCGAAGACCATGGCCACGAAGGCGAGGGCGTAGCTGAGCGGGTTGTCGGCCGCGGCGGCGATGAACATCGCCCCGACGAGGACGATCCCGTGGATCGAGTTCGCGCCCGACATGAGGGGCGTGTGGAGGGTCGCCGGGACCTTGCTGATGACCTCGAACCCGACGAGGATGGCCAGGACGAAGAGGGCCAGCGAGGAGAGGAGCTCCTGGCTCATGCGGCACCTCCGGTGGCCGGCGCGGACGCGGGCGGGGGGGCGGGATCGGGCGCCGAGGCGGGCGCGGGCGCGAGGAGCCGCGCGGTCGCCGGCTGGACCACCGACCCCCCGTGGGTGATGACCACGTTCGCGGTGATCTCCTCGCTCATGTCCAGGGCGAGCGTTCCGTCCTTCACGAGGTGGAGGAGGAGCGCGGAGACGTTCCGGGCGTAGAACTGGCTGGCGCTGATCGGGAGCGTCGCCGGCAGGTTCGCCGGCGCGACGATCGTCACGTCGTTCTGCGTGACGGTCCATTCGCCGACCTTCGACAGCTCGCAGTTGCCGCCGAGCGCGCTGGCCGCCATGTCGACGATGACCGACCCGGGCCGCATCCCGCGCACGGCCTCGGCCGTGACGAGGACCGGCGGCCGCCGGCCGGGCACCTGGGCGGTGGTGATCACGACGTCCTGCGCGGCGATCACCGCGTTGAGCTCGGCCTGCTGGGCGGCGCGCTCCTCCGCGGTCAGCTCGCGGGCGTAGCCGCCGGCCCCGGTCGCGTCGATCGCGGTCTTGAGGGTGACGAACTGGGCGCCGAGCGACTCGGCCTGCTCCTTCGTCTCCGGGCGCACGTCGTAGGCCTTCACGACGGCGCCCAGGCGGCGAGCCGTCCCGATCGCCTGGAGACCGGCCACGCCGATGCCCAGGACGAGGACGTTGGCCGGCTTCGCCGTCCCGGCGGCGGTCGTGAGGAGCGGGAAGTAGCGCCCGAAGGCCTCGGCCGCGATGACGACCGCCTTGTAGCCGCCGATGTTCGCCTGGGAGGACAGGACGTCCATCGACTGGGCGCGGGAGAGCGTCCGCGGGATCGCGTCGAGGCTGATCGCGGTCACGCCGCGCCCGGCCAGGGCCTGCATGAGGCCCGGGTCGAGGAGCGGCGAGAGGAGGCCGATGAGCGCCTGGCCGTTCCGGAGGCGGGCGACCTCCTCCGCGGTCGGCTTCTGGACTTTGACCACGATGTCGGCCCGGGCGTACAGCTCGTCGCGGGAGACGATCGTCGCCCCGGCCTCGACGTACGCCGGGTCGTGGCAGGCGGCGCCGACGCCGGCATCCGCCTCGACGAGGACCTCGAGACCGGCCGCCGTGAGCTTGCCGAGCACCTCCGGCACGAGCGCGACGCGGCGCTCGCCGGGCACGGTCTCCTTCGGGACACCGACCTTCATGTGGGCTCCATGGGATCTGGAAGAGGGGGAGTGGCCAGAGTCTAGCGCCGGGTTCGTCGATCGTCCGTCGGAGAAGGTTCGGGCGGGCGCCGTGCTCGGATCGCCCGATCCGGCGCGGGCCCAGCGGCGAGAATGGTGATGGACGAAGCCACCCGGCGCTCGACCCCGACGCGTCTCGACGGAGAACCCCGATGCCCGACGTCACGATCACGCCCCGCGACAACGGTCCCTACCGCGTTGTCGGCCCGATCACCCTCCTCGACCCGGAGGGCAACCCGTTCCCGGTCGAGGAGGGGCGACCGGTCGCGCTCTGCCGCTGCGGCCATTCGGAGAGCAAGCCGTTCTGCGACGGGAGCCACCGCCGGGTCGGCTTCGAGAGCACGATCCGGGCGCCCCGGCCGCCGGAGGCGCCCGGGGTCTGACGCCCGGACGGTGGCGGTTCCGAGGCCCTCGGTGCCGAGGCCGTCGGCGGCCGAGGCCGTCGGCGCCGAGGCCGTCGGCGGCCGGCGAAGCGTGCTGCCGGGAAAGCCGCGCACGGCCGAACCGCAGTCGGGACGCCGTCCACGGCCCGCAGCGCGGTCGGGGCGGCGGCGATCCGCGGACTCGGCGACAATCCGGGCGATGACCGACCTTGCCGGTGAGATCCTCGTCTGGGGGATCATCCTCGTCGCCTTCCTCGGCCTCCTCGGGCTGCACCTTGCGGACATGCGCCGTCGGCGAGCGCGGACGGCCGAGATCCGGGCGACCGGCGACTTCGGGGAGCGGGCCGCCGCCGTCCGCGACATCGTCGAGCGGGCCGGCCGGCTTGTGCCCGCGGAAGGGGCGCGCCTCGCCGAGGCGCGGCGACGGGCCGCGCAGCGCGATCCCCGCCTGAACCGGGATCCCGCCGCCATTCGCCGTGCCCGCGACCGCGCCTACGCGAACCAGCGGGACGTGGTTGCCGTGGCCGCCGCCGCCGCCGCGCGCGCCGCGGCCCTCGCGGCTCTGGTCGCCGCACCCGGGGACCCAACGGCTCCGCCGCGGCCCGGCACGGTGGCCGCGGTGGACCGCGGGGACGCTGCGCTCGCCGCGGCCGACGCAGCCGCGGCGGTCGTCGCCGCGGACCGGATCCCGGCCGAGGAGTTCCGCCTCCTCACCCGGGCCTGGCGCGAGGTGGTCGGGCCGGTCGGCGCGCGGCCGCGCCCGGAGGAGTAGGCGCCGCTGCACGGAGCGGGTGGCCGTCTGGTCCGTGCCGGCCTACGATGTCCCCGCAGCGGGGCGGCGTGCCCGCCTCGCCAGACCCGGAGGGCCGCCCGTGACCGAACAGGAGCAGCACCTGACGCCCGCCCTCGAGGCGGCGGCCCAGCGGCGCCGCGAGGTCCACGATGCCCTCGTGGCGCTGGAGGCCGCGACCTCCTCCCCGTCCCGCGAGATCGAGGCCTGGCGGGGGCGCGTCGCGGAGGCCCTGGACGACCTCGATCATGCGTTCGAGGTGCACGTCGTCGAGACGGAGCGCCCGGGCGGCCTGTACGACGAGATGGAGGACCTCGCTCCGCACCTCGCCGGCAAGGCGCGCCGTCTCCGGGAGGACCACCCGGCGATCCGGGCGCTCATCGCCGCCGAGCGGGCCCGCTTCGCCGTGCCGATCGAGGCGGCCTCGGTGGACGCGATCCGGGACGACCTCCAGCGCCTGATGGGCCGGATCGTCCGCGACCGCCAGCACAGCGCGGACCTGGTCTGGGAGGCCTACGCGATCGACATCGGGAGCGCGGGCTGACCAGCGCGAAGCGACGTCGGCACCGGACCGGCGCTCCTCGTCGAGGGGATCATCCTCGTGGCCGTCGGCGTGGCCACGGACCGGGCGCGTCGGGAGGTCCGCCAGCGGCCGGTCGCCGGCCCGCCATCCGCCCAGGGGTCGATCAGCGCCCTGCCGCCAGCCGAACGTGGGTGAGCGTCCCGCGGAGGAGATCCGCCGCCGCGGCGCGATCGGGCCGGTCGAGTCGGTCGAGGGCGAGGAGCGCGGCGCCGAGGACCGGCGGGGCGGTCAGCCGCTCGACCCGGGCGCCCGGGGCGGCTCGCTCGACGCCCTCCGCGATCCGCCCGAGGAACGCGGCGTCGTCGGCCCGGAACACGCCCCCGGCGAGGACGACCGGCGGTCTTTGCCGGAGGAGGTGGAGGCGGCGGAGCGCGGCCACCGCCATGATCGCGACCTCGTCGGCGAGACGGTCCAGGATCGCCCGTGCCACCGCGTCGCCCTCCCGGGCCGCCGCGAAGACGTCGGGGGCGAGGTCGAGGATTTGCTCCTCGTCGAGCCGGCCGCGGTAGATGGCGAGCGTGACGTCGATCGGGCGGCGGAGGCCGAACCGGGCCGGCACGAGCCGCTCGAGCGTCGTCCGCGGGCCGCGCCCGTCGCGCGCCCGGACCGCCGCCGCGAGCGCTGCCATGCCCAGGGCGCCG
>Ga0315281_10014035_pt1 | contig 10817 bp, 15 predicted proteins | sample YL17G07_0_MG_FD_204540 | JGI IMG/M metagenome (GOLD analysis project Ga0315281, IMG submission 204540) | Sediment microbial communities from Yellowstone Lake, YNP, Wyoming, USA - YL17G07_0 | ecosystem: Environmental > Aquatic > Freshwater > Lake > Sediment | place: USA: Wyoming | collected... | reverse complement strand
TCCATGGTAGGGGTGGTCACGGTGATCCTCCTTCGTGCAACACTGATCCTGTTTCACACGAGGATGATGCCGTGGCCTTCTGCTAGCCAGTTGACCGATTACTTACACCACGCCCTGGGACTCTACTCCCTCGAGCAGGGAATCAATCGCGCGTAGAGCGAGGTCTGAGAGCGCCCCTGGCTCGTCATCCGGCATCGCCCGCTGAATTTCCTGACGGATCTCGGTCAACTCATCCTCCGAGATGACTGGGAGAACGGACGTGGCTTCACCTGATAAAGACCCTGCGCCGAAACGGGCCCGGAATTGGACGTCGCCTGCCTCGCGGGGCAAGCGGACGCGGACGCGGTACACGCCCGGGCGCGTGGAAACCGGCGCGACATCGACGTACTCCGGGCCTTCCCACGCCATGCTAGCGTTGTCTACCGGATCGCCTGACGGATCACTGAGAACCATCGTGAGGGAGAGATCCTCGCCGCTCCAATACATGCCACCGTTGGCTTGGGCGGCCTTTGGGATACTCATTCGGACCGACATGTGATCCGGGTGAGCATCGCGAATGCTGGCATGGTCGGAACACTCCTCAAGTTCGCGGCGGATCAACTCCTGAATGTCTCCGTGCGCGTATAGATCGCCATGCGCAACCGAGTACGGCGCGACCCTTGTGACCCCCGGCGGCGCGGCCGACGGAACCGGCACGACGCCGTCACCGTCGTTTGAATTGGCCCGTCGGAATCCGCGCCACCAAGGTCGTTGGAGGGTCGACTGCCGAATGTACATGGTGGTCTTGTGCCCAGTCCCGTATATCATCGTTGTGGGCACGCTACTGACCGAGCCCAAACGGGCATGGACTTGTTGCGCAGTGGTCAGCCGTGCGCTTCGGGCGGAGGATCCGAGCCACGGGTCTGAGTAGAGGTCGCGCGGCGAGCCGTCGGCGAGTACAACCCCTGCACCGTGCCCAGACCCCGCGGGCTGGGGCAATAGATCGTAAATCGACTGAAAGTCATAAACCAACTCGCCGATCATCCGGCGCAACTTCGGAATTCGTGTTGTCAGCAGTCGCGTGATCCGCGGCCCGAACGTCCAGTTGTCGAGAAGACACGCTAGCGCCTCCGAGGAGCCGTAGTTGGGGGCGCCAAGCAGAATGAGCTTCGACGGCGCGCCGCCGGTAGGCTGGCCCACATAGGACCGCGCCACTAGCCCGCCCCTGCTGTGCGCAATCAGAACGATACGCTTCTGCTCATTTCCCTGTCGAGCGGTGAGGCGTCGGATATAGGTTCCCAGTTGCGCTGCTGCGGAAGCGACGCCGATGCGCCAATCGTACCCGAAGGCGAATAGGTCCTGATCCGGCACAAGTCCGATCTGATCTTCAAGAAAGCGAAGCAGCCGGCCGTAGTGCTGCTGTCTCCAGACAGGTCCTAGGTACACGACTTCGTCGATGATGTCACCCGCCGTGAGCGTACCGCGCATCTCGCTCAGGAAACGGCCGGGGTTCATGAGGTCACGTTTGCTCGGCGGCCACACTTGGCCTCGCGGACCATTCAGCTTCGTACCAGTGATCCCTGGTATCACGATCACTAGACAGCGATTCATCATTGCGCTCGTCCTTTGCGTTCGGAACGGCGACCTTCCCAGCAGGTGCCTGAAATGCCGCGACTTCCGCGACCTGCGCGCGAAGGGCGATTCGGCCGGCGCCTCCCGAGAGGCGACGCCGATCGTACCACCGCGCCTGTCCTCAGATCAACAGGTATCGAGAGTATTGACGAGTTGCCAGCGTAGGCGTAGGCTAGGCTCCCATGCCGGAACAGCGCCTTCCCGCCGACGTCGCACAGCTCGTCCAGCGTCTGGTCACGACGCTTACAGAACCACCGAACTTCGAAGGTACGCTATCCGAGTTGCGCGCCACCCTGTTGCACCACGTCCCAGGCACGGAGGATGCCGTCGACACGTGTCTGGACGAGGTGCGGGCCGTCCTTCGTGCCAAGGGAACCCGAGCACAGGCAACTATTGAGGACGTACTCGTCACGTTCTTTGACAGGTTCACCGCCACAGCCGCCATGGCGCGCGCTGCGGACTTCGCCGACGTGGAGCCCGCGGCGGGCGCGGAGCCTGCCGAGGAAGCCATCGCAGAGTTGGAGCCAACCGACGCAGCTGAGATTGCTGCCGCGGACATGCCCGTGCCGGGCCCCGTCCCACGCTCGGCGTCGGCTCCCGCGCCATCACCCGCCGCCGCGCCCGAGGTCGAAACTCCTGACCATGGCGAAGTCGTCACCGTGTGGTTCGGGACGAATAGGCAACCCTCAAAGGCCGGCGATCCTGGCCGGGGCTTCTCGTCCAAGCCCGAAGAGAGCCCACAGAACATCCATTACGGGACCTGTGATGTCTTCGTTCCCAAGTCGCACAAGGTCGGATCACTCGGGTCTTCGTCCCTCTTCGAGCGGGTAATCTTGGGGAAGGATGACCGACTCAGGCTCAACGCCATCAACCTCAGCGCCGCAGAGGACTTCTGGCGCTCGGTGAAGGAGGCTCTCGGTCGCTGCCACGTAGACGATCGCCACGCACTGGTTTTCCTCCACGGATATAGCTGCAGCTTCAAGAGCGCGGCGCTGCGGACCGCGCAAATGGCCGCTGACCTGAAGCCGCCTGGCGTCTCCTCCTTCTTTAGCTGGCCATCGAGGGGCAACATGCTGGGCTACCTGCTCGACGAGGCGAGGATCGAGGCCAGTGAGACCGCGATCACGGAGTTCCTCGTGAAGTTCGCAGCCGATGTCGGAGCGAAACGTGTTCACGTCATCGCGCACAGCATGGGCAACCTCGGCCTGCTCCGCGCGATGGACAGGATCTTGAACCGGGCGGCCCGCGCATCAACGGTTCAGTTCGGCCAGGTGTTTCTCGCCGCACCCGATGTCGACGTGGCGCTGTTCAAGCAGCTCGCGGTGGCGTACCCTCAACTCAGTGTCCGCACGACCATCTATATCTCGCCGCGGGACTGGGCGGTGCGCATCTCGCGGCTACTCCGCTGGCGTGCCGCGCGCGTCGGGTTCGCCCCGCCCGTGACCGTCATGGAGGGCATGGACACCATCTGGGTGCCGGACTTCCACCTCGATCTCCTCGGCCACAGTTACTACGCGAAAGCGGAAGGCGTTCTGAACGACATGTCCGCTCTGCTTCGACAGGATTCGGCGCCGGGGACTCGCCAGCGCCTGGTGGGCGACGAGACAGGGGACGGGCTGAAGTATTGGCAGATGCGGGAATAGCCGGTCCGAGCCGGCCTCGACCGAGCACCATGGTGCGATAGTGCGCGCCCGGCTTTCGGCGGTATGACCACGCAGCGACTGCGTCAGTCCGTCCAGATCGGGAACCGCTGCGCGCGGCGCAGCTTGAAATCGGTCTCGGGCATCTTGAACGCGAGCGCCCGCACCTTTCGCAGGCCGGCTTCGACGTGGCGTCGCTCGGCCGCGGTCAGGGCGGCGGCGAAGAGATCATCGTACAGCTCGCGCATGATCTGGACGATCTCGCCCGTCAGCTTGCGCCCCGACTCGTTCAGCGCCAAGCCGATGGCACGGTTGTCATGCGGGTCGGGAGTGCGTTCGATCCACCCGCGCTCTTCCAAGCGGTGGATGATCCCGGTGATGCTCTGCGTCTCCTGGAAGAGGATCGTCGCAATAAGGCTCGGCTTAATCGGCTCACGCGCATAGTAGAGCACCGCCAGCACCCGCGACTGCGAAGCAGAGACACCGAGGTCGTAGAGCCGCCGCTCCAGCAGCTTGTAGGACATCCAATAGAGCTCGGACACCAGGACCCAGGGCATCAGCGCCGAGTCCATGAAGGTCGGAGTCGAGGGCGCGTTGGTGGGCATCAGGGTCACTCCTACTGCGCGTTCATCTCCGCCCGCCGGCGGGCCCCCCGAAATCTACACCAGATCAAGGGGCCGTCCTGTCGGCGCGCTCACCCGTCCGCCGCCTGCGGGCGCGCAGCGTCGCGGCTAGATCCAACCCTGCGCGCGGAAGTGCGCGATCGCCTGCGGCAGTCCGGCTCCAAACGGTGTTGCTGACCACCCCAACTCCGACCGCGCCCGCGCCGCGTCGGGCACGGCGTGCGACTCTACAAAGTACAGCCCGCCGCGCGGGATCAGCGGCGGCTTTCCCGTCAGCCGCGCCAGCGCCTCGCCCGCTACGGACACCAGGTGCGCCACCGCTCCCGGCATTACCCGCGGCGTCTTCGCGCCGGGCACCTCCCGTGCTACGGCCTCCGCCATCTCGCTGAGCCTGCGGTACGTGTCCGACAGGATGTATCGCGAACCCACGGCGGCCCCCGCCGCAAGAATGTGCCCCGCCGCCACGTCGTCGCTGTAAACCAGCGGCATGCCCCCTGGAAGCAGCATCGGCAGCCTCCCCCGCGCCAGGTCCGCAAGCAGCGCGTTCGCGCCCGTCAGCACCGGCGCCGGCCCGTACACCGCCGCCGGGTGCACGAACACGGCCGGCAGCCCCCGCCCCACCATCGCCACCACCAGCCGGTCTGCCTCCTGCTTCGATCGCTCGTACGGCGTGCCCTTCGGCTCCGCTGCCAGCACCGTCTCGTCGAACGGCACGCCGCGCCGCCACGCGAACACGTCGATCGTGCTGGTGTACACGAACCGCTCCACGCCCGTTGCCAGCGCGGCCTCCGCGACGTTCCGCGTCCCCCCGACGTTCACCCGCGCGAAGTCGCCTGCGTCGCGGCGCCACTGCTCCGGCAGCCCGGCGGCGTGGTACACAACGGCGCAGCCGCGCACCGCCGCCCGCACCGACTCCGCATCCGTCACATCCCCTGCTGCCGTGTCGACGCCCTCCGGCAGGATGCCGCGCGCACGCTCCGGGTCGCGCACCAGCGCCCGCACGCGATGCCCCTCCGCCACCAGCCGTCGCGCGATCGGGTGTGCGACATTCCCGGTCGCCCCGGTCACCAGGATCTCAGCCATCGCTCGCCTCCTCGCGTCTTTGCTCTTGCGCCATCATACCCAGCTGATTGACCGCGGCATCCGCGTGCGACGCTTGAGGACGCCCCCACACTGCACAGCACACCACTGATTCACGATGGGATCATCTGGACCGGGAGATGCCGCGCTAACCCAATCAACAGCGCTCGAGAGCAGAGTCGCCCTGCCGTCAGGGTGTCCATCCTGTTCACCCCTTCTCGACCACCGTCTCGATCAGCCTCCGCACCTGCTCGATGTCCTCCTCCGCCGGCTCCAGCAACTCAATCGCGACGTAGTCCGCCATCTCGTCCCGCAACTCCCGGCACGAGCGCAGGCAGTCGTCCAGCAGCGCCCGCGTGTCCGCCCGGAGCGGGTCCTCGCCGTCGAACTCCTCCGCCACCTCGGCGAGCGCGATCTCGATCGAGCGCAGCTCGCACCAGTGCTGCTCCAGGCCGTGCTTGATGCCGAGCAGGACGGCCCGCGCGAGCCCGTCGCCGTACCCCTTCTTGAACGGGTCGCGCTCTGCGCGCGGCAGGGTCAGGTCCACCGGCAGGGTGAGGTAGCCGGGCGCCCGTCTCATCATCCGGCGGACGTCGCGCCTGATGGTGCGGTCCTTCGTGGCGGCCAGCACCTCGTCGCCGAGGAACTGCGTCTCCATGCCCCAGAGGCAGAGCGTCATGAACCAGGCGTACCTAAGGTCGGTCTTCCCGATATGCTCCCGGATCATCATGAGGACCGTCGCCAGCTCGCGGTTGCAGGCGTTCATCAGCCGGATGTAGCGGTTGAACGCCGACCCCTGGCTGGAGGGCGTCGTCCTGTAGATCAGCCGGTCGGGCTGCTCGCCGGCCTTGTACGCCTGCAGCACCAGCAGGCCGCGCTCCTTGGCCGACAGCGCCGGGTAGAGGCGATCGAGGCGCTGCTCCGCGCTCATCGGCGCACCTTCACAAGACGAGGCTTGAGCGTCGCTTCCACTGCGGAGAGCCGCTCATCCAGCTCGCTGACCTCGAGGAGCTTGGTGAGCGCCTGGGTGGCCGCGATCAAGAGACGACCGCGGGCGACCGAATTGGACTCCATGCCGAGGCCGTCGAAGATGACGATCTCCAGTACGCGGCGGATGCCGCCCACGGTGTCCAACGCTTCGACCTCGTAGGCGCCGGCCAGCGTCGATTCGCGCCGTCGGCGCTGGCCGCCGAGCTTGCGCGCGGCCGCCGCTTCCTCGGTGTGGGCGGGCGAGTGCCAGAAGCAGAACTCGCCCTCGTGCAACGGTGTGGCGCCACAGCGCTCGCCGGTCTTGGTACTCGCTGAACAGGCCCGGAACCCTACCATTCCCTACCTCTGCTAGGCACGAGCATTGCTAGGCACCCCTTACCATCTACCCATGGTGTGCATTAGATTCGCGGCAGATCTCGCCGTACTATTGCGTCTGATCCATCGACGATATAGACGAACCGTGTTAACATCGCCGGACGAAGGAGAGACACGATGACCGTTGAACAGAACAAAGTGGTCGTGGATCGCTTTTTCACCGCGGTGAACGAGCGGGACTTTAGCGTGTTGGACGAAGTCCTGACTGATGATTTCAGCACTCCGCTCGACGCACCCGGCCTCTCGCGTGACGCGCTCAAGTCTGTACTGGCGTATTACGTCGCGGCTTTTCCGGATCTGACGTACGACATCGTCGCAATGATTGGCGAGGACGATGCGCTGGCGGTCCACCTCAATATGCATGGCACGCACAAGGGCGACTACCAGGGCAATGCCGGCACGGGAAAGACATTTTCCGTCGATGAGGTCGAGATGATGCGGTTCCGTGACGGCAAGATCGCCGGATTCAAGATCATCTGGGACGAAGCAGAGTTCCGGCGTCAACTGGGGTTCGGCTAACGCAGCAACACCCAGGACTGCTGGCGATACAGCAACGAGAGCAGACCGCTCGCGCGGTCTGCGTCTCCGCGAAGCGGCGATACTTCCTAGGTGGTGTGCGTCAGCGCATGCGCCGTCGCCTTCTTCCGCGTCGGAAACGTCTCGCCGCAGGCGCCGCAGCCGTGTGAATCGCTGCTCGCGGGCTTCTCTGCCTTCGGCTTCTTCTCGGCCTTCGCCTTCGGCTCCCGAACGGGCTTCAGGTCGCCGGCAAGGCTCCAGAACCGCCAGCCGTTGCAGGCGACGCCGGCCATCGCCGCCTTGCCCGCCGACGACGGGCTCTTGTGCTCCGTTCCGTCGTCGAGTCGGTAGCGCAGCCCCTCGGCCGTCTCCACGGCCTCGCAGGTCCGGTCCTGCTTCTTGTACCGCGCCACCAGCACGGTCCCCGCTGCCATCTTCCGGTCTTCGATCGGCATCACGCCGCTCCTTTCGCTGGCCCTCTCGCGAGGGCGTCTCGCTGGTAGCGGCATACATCGCTCTGCGGCCGATCGAAGTCAACGAGTCACCCTCCATCGTCTTTCCTCCCGCGCGGCGGTGCTACGCTTCCCGCGGGGGACGGCTGCAGCCACCCGATAGAACCCTCTGTCGTCCTTGCTGCCGTCCCCTCCTCCAGCACCAGCGCCCGCACGACCTCGAACAATCCGGCCTCGATGCAACCGATGCACTCCCCGTCGTCGCGGCGGCGGACGTGCACGAGCGAGCCGCGGGCGTCCCTGACGATCACGAAGACCCCAGGCACACGGCCTCCTTGCCGGAGAACGATTCCCAGCGCGCCAACACGACGCTGCCATAGTGTGCGTCCAGTTCCATGCCAAGGCAGACGCGCCCGGTGCGCTCAGCGGCGATCAGCGTCGTCCCCGAGCCGAGGAAGAGGTCGAGCACGACGTCGCCCGGCGAGGAGCTGTTGCTGATCGCCTTCTCGACGAGTGCGAGCGGCTTCATCGTCGGATGCGCGTCCGACTCGGACGGCCGGTCGATCTCCCAGACGTCGCCCTGGTCGCGGTCGCCGCACCAGTGGTGCTTCGCGCCCTCCGCCAGCCGAACCAGATCGGCTCGTACTGTCGCTGGTAGTCGGCGCGGCCGAGGACGAAGCGGTCCTTCTTCCAGATGATCGTGTCCGACCAGTGGCCGCCGGCCTCGGCCAGGGCACGGCTGACCGACGCCCACTCCCGCGTGCTCATGCAGCAGTAGATCGCGCCGTCCACGGAGGAGACGAGGTTGCCCGCCCAGCCCCGGACGAAGGCGTCCCATTGTTCTGGCGACATGGCGTCGTTCTGGATGCGCCGCCTGCGCGCTCCCCGTTGCTGGCCGCCGTGGTCGCCCAGGCCGACGTTGTAGGGCGGGTCGGTGAAGCACATCGCCGGCCGCGTCTCGCCCAACAGCCGCGCCACGTCGCTGGCGTCGGTCGCGTCGCCGATCAGGAGCCGATGGTCGCCCATTGCCCATAGCTCGCCACGTTTGGCGCGTGTGGCCGCGCGTGCGGCCTCCAGGGCCGCTTCTACGTCGAACCCCGCCTCGGGCCGTTCGCGCTTCTCACGCACGTCCAGGCTCTTCAGCAGCGTCTCGAGCTCGTCCTCGTCGAAGCCCGTGAGCGTGAGGTCGATCCCGTCCACCGGCTGCAGGTCGGCGAGCATCCGCGCCAGCAGCTCCTCGTCCCAGGTCCCGGAGATCTTGTTCAACGCGACGTTCAGCAGCCTCGCCTGCTCCAGCGTCAGGTCGACGAAGATCACCGGCACGGTCTTCATGCCCAGCCGCCGTGCTGCGAGCAGCACGGCGGTGGCCGCCCACCACCGTCTTGTCTTCCCGCCGGGCGAGCACGGGCTGCAGGAAGCCGTACTCCTTGAGACTCCTGGTCAGCGCCTCCAGCTCGGCATCGGAGATCCGGCGCGGGTTCGCCGGGTCCGGCCGCAGGCTCTCGATGTCGACGTGCTCGATCTGCATGTCTGGTTTCGTCGCGGTCGTCATGCGTGCCTCCCCTGCTCCCACAACTCGAACGGATCGTCCTTCGGCAGCACCGGCTCGGCGCGCACGCGCGCCCGGCTCGCCGGTGTCATGCCGAACTCCCCCAGCAGCAGGCGGACCTGCTCGGCCGCCTTGTTCGCGACGGCGAGGTACGGCGATTGCATCGGGTAGCCGTTCGGAGACTTCACCATCAGGCCGTAGGTCTGCAGCGCCTGGAGCGCCTCCACCCAGCGCCCCCAGGCGTCGCAGTAGAGCGCCAGCGCCGTCCGGTCGATCTGCGTCAGCAGGCCTACCGCCGCGAGGTGCCTGGCAGCGCGTCGCCATTCGCGCTTCGCCTCGACGCCCAGGTGGGCCGGACAGCGTGGCGTTGCCGGCTCCACCGCCGGCTCGTGCGGGTTGCGGCGGTCGGCGCGGTCGGTGCCCCGCAGCACCTTCAGCCGCGTCGGCACGGGCTTCGCTCCTCGCTTGCTCATCGGCTACCCCCCCCCTACCCCAATCTGGCAACGCACACGTGACGCTGCCACACCGCTCCCCGGGCGAAGGGCTCCAGAGATTTCGACCCCCCTACCCCCATCGACCCTCCCGTCCGGTCTTGCGGTCGTGGTGCCGCTTGCAGAGCGGCTGCCAGTTCGACTGGTCCCAGAACAACGCCTCGTCGCCGCGGTGCGGGGGGATGTGGTCGACGACGGTCGCGGCGACGATCTGGCCGGCGCGCTCGCACGCGGCGCACAGCGGGTGCTGCCGTAGGAACTCGGCGCGCGCCTTCCGCCAGCCGGCGCCATAGCCCTGCCGGGTCGAGCTGCCGCGCGGGTGCGCAGCGTAATGCTGGCGCTTGCGGTCGTGGCGCTCGCAGCGGGCGCCGTCGACGAGCGCCGGGCAGCCGGGCTCGGCGCAGGGTGAGGGCGGTCGTCGCGGCATGGGCGCTCCTCCACCATTCGGTCATCGTGCGTGGTCATCACGATCCCGTCCGTGCTTCGGCGAGAACGCGCGCGATGTCCAATCTCAGCTCGCGCGAAGCGACGGCGCGCCACTCAAGCACGACCTTCCGGCGATCGGTGGTGACAACCCGAAGCAGAATGCGATTCCCGCCTGGCTGGTGTTCCTCGATGGTGTGCCGGAGCCGATGGAGCAGCGTGAAGTCACGCTCGGTGTCGCCGGTCTCAAAGACGGTGAACCGCACGGATGGCAGGACCGAAGAGGCGTACTCCACGAGCGGTGAGGCTGATCGCACTCCGTGTTCGGCGGCGTCTGCGAGCATGGCAAGGATCTCCGGCTTGCTCTCGCTGAGTGCAGCGCGGAGATCATCGGTGAGGGCCCCCGTAGGTGCATCGATAAGCAGGCGCTCGCCGCAGGCGGACACGCGGATGTCGTGCTCTCGAAGCTTGGCCAGGATGGCGCGTGCGTTCATAGCGTCAGCACCTCGCGTTGCGGCGCACGGGGGAGCTGCTCCCGTGCCGGAAAAGTAGCGACGGTAGCGTCGGTAGCGACGGGCTGAAGCACGACGTCGGCTTCGATGACGACGCTACCGTCGCTACCGACGCTAGTCTCGGAGGATGGGAGGCGCCTAGTGATTACGATGGTCCGCTCGTCGCCCCGTGCCTGCTGGACGTAGATGCCAAGATCCGCGAGGTTGCTCCGGACCTCGTTGAGCCGACGTGAGAGGATGTGGGGCGCTCCGGGCCATCCCTTCGCGTCGACCTTGCCGCTCGCGCTCCGCCGGAACAGACGTGCCGCCTCGCCAGCGGCCTCCAATGCACCGAGCAGCTCTGTCGATGTCCCGACCCACTCGCCGCGGCCGCTCATCAACTGCAGCACAGCGGCTCCCACTACGTGTCCCTGGACCGCCTCGGCCGTCTGTGCGTTGACGTTGCCGGCGTATGCCGCAGTAGAGTCCCAGGGCGTGGTGTAAGTAATCGGTCAACTGGCTAGCAGAAGGCCACGGCATCATCCTCGTGTGAAACAGGATCAGTGTTGCACGAAG
>Ga0315281_10014032_pt1 | contig 10818 bp, 9 predicted proteins | sample YL17G07_0_MG_FD_204540 | JGI IMG/M metagenome (GOLD analysis project Ga0315281, IMG submission 204540) | Sediment microbial communities from Yellowstone Lake, YNP, Wyoming, USA - YL17G07_0 | ecosystem: Environmental > Aquatic > Freshwater > Lake > Sediment | place: USA: Wyoming | collected... | reverse complement strand
GGTAGCGTCAAGTGTTGTGTGTAGATTGGTGTGTGCGGCGGGCGGCATCCCAGCTGCGGTTCTGGTATGTTAGCACCGCGTAGAGCATCCTATCGACGCTCCTACGGTTGGTAAAGCACGAGATCGTGCGGATCCGGCGGCGCACTTCTCTGAAGACCCGCTCCACCGGGTTCGTCGTCCTTACCCTCGCTCGGTCCTCCTCTGGCATCACCAGGAACTCGAGCATCTCGTCTATATCCTGCTCGAGGCACTTGACCGCTTGCGGCTCCTCTTTCCTCCAACTGTCTCGCCAGTCCCTGAACCGGCGCCTGGCCTCCGTCTGGCTCTCCGCCAGGTATATCAGCTTCGCCCCATATAGACACTCCGTCTCGTTCCTCTTTCTCAGCTTCCCTGCGACATTGCGCAGCTTGTGCACCCAGCATCTCTGCCGAGGCACAGCAGGCCATACCGTCTTTATCGCTGCTATCAGCCCCGCACTGCCATCGGTGGTTATCAGCCGCAGGTTCTTCCCCTTCAGCCCACGAGCATACAGGTCATCCAGAAATCCCTGCCACCCCACCTCTGATTCTGACTCCGCCTGCTTGAATGACAGAATCTCCCGCCTCCCGCTAGCCGTTATCCCCATAGCAACAAGCACATATCTCTTCTCTGCCCCAACCACACCACGGTTCCTTATCACGATCGCGTCCAGGAACAGATACAGCCACTCGTCATCTAGATCCCTTCTCCAATACTGTCGTACCAGCTCGTCTAGGCCCTTGCAGATTGCCGATACCGTAGCCGCTGAAACCTCGTAGCCCAGAACCCTCGAGAGCACCTCTCCTACCCGCCGTGTTGATGGACCTGATAGATACGTCTCAAGCACCAGTTCCCGCGCCTCGGCAGTAAGCAGCCCCTTCCTGTCAAACAGCTTGTGCTCATATCCCCCCTCCCGAAGCCTTGGAACCTCCACCTCGACCGTCCCATACGGCGTCACCAGTGTCCGAAGATACGAGCCGTTCCGATACCCCTGTCGGCCGTCTGACCGCATATACCAGCCGGTGCCGATCCTGCGGCTAACAGCGTCCCGCAGGCTGCTCTCGACAAACCACTTCAGCCCTCTGGACTGGAACTCACGATACCTGCCCCAGCTATCTCCCTCCCCTTTCAGCTCCTGCCAAGCCGCTATTGCTTCCTCGAAACTCTCAGCGTATACTTCTGTCAAGGCGTGTTCCTCCTTACCTCAAGCTTTCCACTTGAACCTTATAAGAAGGGATACGCCTGCCCTCTACCTAGCCCAATCTACACACAACAGCGTACGCTACCGCGGCGCGAAGCCGCTTGACAAGGCGGCTTTGGTGTGATAATATAAACTGCACGGGTATCGGGATGGGGACGTCCCGATACCCGGTATTCTGTGTGGGAGACAAGCGTGTACGCGATAGTGAAAGCAGGCGGCCAGCAGTACAGGGTCGAAGAGAACACCGTGATAGATGTGAACAAGCTGCCGTCGGCCGAGGGCGAGGAGATCGTGCTTGACCAGGTCCTCGTTGTGGGTACTGATGAGGGTCTAAAGGTCGGCACGCCTCACGTGCCGGGCGCAAAGGTGAGGGCCAAGGTGCTCAAGCAGTTCAAGGGCGACAAGATCGACGGCTTCACCTACAAGCCGAAGAAGCGCGTCCAGCGCCACTGGGGCCACAGGCAGCAGCTTACAAGGCTCGAGATTACGAAGATAGAAGTATAGCGATCTCGGATTGAAGGTTTCAGATTGCGGATTTGGCTGCCGTTCTTCCGAGCTGAAACCTGCAATGGATGTATAGATAGAGGTAGGTGGGATTCGATGGCGCATAAAAAGGGAGTTGGCAGTTCTAGGAACGGGCGGGACAGCAAGTCGAAGCGGCTCGGCGTGAAGGAATACGCCGGAGAGCGCGTGAGGGCCGGGGCGGTTCTGATCCGCCAGCGCGGCACGAAGCTGCATCCCGGAGTCAACGTCGGGATTGGCAAGGACGATACGCTGTTCGCCCTGACCGATGGGCTGGTTAAGTTCGAGAACGGCGGAGGCAGGCGAAGGATCAGCGTCTATCCTGCCGAGTAACCGTCCAGCAGTCGGCTTTTGCGGCCCGGCGCAGCGTGCTGCGTCGGGCCGCTTGCTATCCGGTTGCTGTGCGCGAGGAGAGATTAAGTAAGGGGCTCGTTGGTGGTAACGGATAACGTACTCAGGCTGATCGGCAACACCCCACTCGTCAGGTTGAAAGGCGAGAGGGTGTTTGCAAAAGCCGAGTTTCTGAACCCGGGTGGGAGCATCAAGGACCGGGTGGCGCTCGCGATGGTGGAGGGGGGCGAGCGCGACGGGCGGCTCAAGCCCGGTTCGATAATCGTAGAGCCGACCTCCGGCAACACCGGCATAGGAGTGGCCCTGGTCGGTCGGCTGAAGGGCTATCAGGTGCGAATAGTGATGCCGGAAGGCATGAGCGAGGAGCGGAAGAAGCTGATTCGAGCGCTCGGCGCGGAGCTTGTGCTGACGCCGGACAGCGAGGGAGTCTCGGGCGCTGTCGAGGCGGTTCGGCGGATGGCGGCAGAGGACCCGCGCATCTTCGTCCCGCAGCAGTTCGAGAACCCGGACAATCCACGGATACACTACGAAACGACGGCTCAGGAGATCTGGCAGCAGATGAGCGGAGATATCGCCTGCTTCGCTGCCGGTGTCGGGAGCGGCGGCACGCTTCAGGGCGTCGGCAAGTTCCTGAAGGAGCGCAAGCCGACAACGAGGATCGTGGCCGTCGAGCCGAAGAGCGTTTCCGCCCTGCTTGGACACGAGCCGGGTCTGCACCAGATTCAAGGCATAGGTGATGGGTTCATCCCGGCTATACTGGACGTTTCGCTCGTGGACGAGGTCGTCGAGGTGAGTGACGAGGACGCGGTCGAGACGACAAGACAGCTCGGCCGGGACTTCGGACTGCTGGTAGGCATATCGTCCGGGGCAAACGTCTGGGCCGCGCGGCAGTTGGCCAAAAGGATGCCGGGGAACATCGCCACGGTGCTCCCGGACCGCGCGGAGCGCTACTTCAGCACCGCGCTGATGTGAGCGGTGCCCCCACAGCCGCTCCGGGCGAGGCATCCGCGCCTGGACTTGGGATTTCGGCGAGAATCGCCCAGCGCATGTTTTTCCCCTACGCGGATCTACCCAATAGATCTGATGGCTGAAAGCCGATAGCTGGCGGCTGAGGCGACGGCTACCTCGCCCACTCGTATTGCTCCTTGCGCGTCTCCCACGGCTCCGGTTCGGGGATGGCGAAGGTGTCGCGCTTCAGCTTGAGGTAGTAGAGGTAGTTCTCGTAGGTCACGTCCGGCGGGCAGCGATGGTCAACGTGCGGTATATAGCCGCCGTCCTCGACGATCGGCTTCAGCCGCGCGATCTCCTTCCTGATCTCATCCTTGCCGGCGATGAGGCGGGTCTTATCCACACCGCCCATCAGAAGGACTCGATGCCCGTACTTCTCGCGCAGCTTCACCGGGTCGGAACCGCCTCGCACCTCGATGGGGAACATGCAGTTGACTCCGGCCTCCAGCCAAAGGGGCACAAGCTCGTTGATGTTGCCGTCGCAGTCAACGTAGACGACGTCGCAGCCGTGCTCGCTCAGAAGGCTCGTGATCCTCTTCAGGCGCGGCACCATCCATTGCTCGAAATACTTCGGCGGCAGGATCGGACCATGGTTGAAGCACATATCTTCCCACATGCTGGCAAAGTCGAGCTTGAGCTCTCGGGCGGGGCGCTCGATGATGGATAATGTGAGCTGGGTCAGGTGCTCCATGATGTCCTGGATGAGGCCGGGGTCATCCATGACGGCGAAGCTCACGTTTTCGAAGCCCATCCAGTCCCGAATCCAGCCGAAGAGGCTGCCGATGCCGATGCCGAGCGGGCGGGTCGAGCCTTTCTTGCGCTCTTTCCATGCCTGCCAGTCCGGCTCTTCGGGGAACCGACCGGGCGTCGATGGGTCCAGACGCTTCTTGAACCCCTCCCAGTCCCGCCGCGTCTCGATCGGGAACTTGAGGAACTTCGGGATGGTGGCTGAGCCATCCTTGTTGATCATCTTCTTGGCGCCGTCCCAATCGAGTATCACCTGATGGCGGTCGTCTTCCTCCAGCACCCGGTACCGGAAACCGCGAGATATGCCGACGTTCGCCGGAACACCGTCGCGCAGCTCGAAGCCGAAGTAGATATCTGCACGCCAGTTGTCGTTGACATACTGGGGAAGCCCCTGGGCGTGCCAGACGGGGAAAGCCTGGTCCCAGTAGCCGAACTCCTCATCAGGTACGTGGTCCACCGGCTGGAAATGCATCGTCGCCAGCCAACGTTCGCGCTGGTTCATCTTACCTCCTACTTGGGGCGGAACGCACTGCGCCGTGCCCGTTACAGTTTACCGTGAACAGGGGGATGGTGTAAACCGATGAAGTGGTGGTGAGCGCCGGGTCCGGAGAACCCGGCGCGTTATCGAGAGTGAGAGATCAGGCGTACCCGATGGAAAAGCGGCGTCAAGCCGCCGGGCTCCAAGGTAAACGGCGCTTCGAGAAAGCGCCGCCCGCCTGGCTGCGAAACCCGAGTCTGCGCGTTCGGACCCCGAGTCCTGAAATCTGCCTCGCAGCGCCTATCTTTTCACCGGTCTCGTGCCCGGCGGGGAAACGGTTTTCCTCTTCTGCGTTGTGACGCTCCGCTTTGCAGCGGGCTTGGCCTTGGCGGCGGGCTTGCTCTTCGGGTCTCCGGGAAGCGTGCCAGCTTTGATCTCTTTGAGGTTCGTGAACCGGTCCTTGTCGGAGTCCAGCTTTTCGATCGCGCGCAACGAGGCCGCTTTTGCAGGTTTGCCTTTCAGCGCCTGGCCATAGAGGTTGAGCTTCCCTCCGCCGGACTTGCTGATGTGGCACACCGCGCAACGGGCCTTCTGCAGCGCAGTTCCCGCCTTCGGCTTGTACGTCTTGTCGAAGACCTGCATGAACTGCGGCGTCGCAAGCGCTGCGCCGGCCAGAAGCGTGAACAGTACTACGCCCGTTGATGTGACTGCCTTGGTGAGCATCCTTCCCTCCTACGAACCCGGCCCAGCCCGCGAAACGGCCTTCGAGCGCTAGTCGCGCAAGGCGCCTGCGGGCACAGGCCGTGGGCTGTGTTTGGGTGATTATACCCAGAAGCTGACCTGGCAAACAACCTGGAACATAGGCGGGCGGGCACTCAGTATAACAAGTAATGGTGTGAACATTCGACGGGCAACGGGGCGTCTAAACTTTGGGAGCCACCAGGGCTGCAGGCAGAGGATGCGGGCCTGTCTCCGTCGAACGAACTGATGTGACAGGCTAGGTAGCGGGCGATTGGCGCTTGTGGGCCGCTGCTTACCCGGAGGAGGAGCTATGAGCAAGCGAGGCAGGGCTGTGGTACTGGCTGTTGCCCTAATGGCCTGTTCGGCAGCGGCAGGCGCCGTGGAGATGGAGGTGACTCCCGGCTTCGGCGGGGTGTGCAAAGCCGGCGCATGGACGCCGGTGACGCTCAGGATGAAGAACCCGTCCGACGGCGGCATCTCCGGAGCCATTGCGGCGGTGGACCCGATCAGCCAGCAGCCGTTCCCGCATCAGACCGCGTTCGACCTTCCAGGAAGTTCGCAAAAGCAGTATACGCATTACATGTATATGGACAAGCCGCTCGGGACGCTGAGCATCAGGCTGCTCATCGAGCGTGGCAGCCTTCCGAGGGGCAGCAAGGGAGAGGCCCAGTGCACGATAGCGCCTGTGCAGGAAGGCGGCCTACTCGTGGTCGTGATCGGGCCGGCCCGAGCGGCGCTCAGCTTCCTCACAGGGGAGTCGCTGAGGGTGGATTGGCCTGCGCCGACCGGCCCCGTGGCCGCGCGTGGTACTTTGCCGCGCACGGCGCCGATCTTTGCAGCGCTCGTTGACCCTTCCATGATCCCGGACAGGCCCCTCGGGTTCGACGGCGCCGATATGGTTGTTCTGTCGGGCTTTGCGCCGGGCAGGGCAGATCCGAAGCAGCTGATGGCGATCAGGATGTGGGCAGCGAGCGGCGGGACGCTTGTGGTGAACGGGGGGCCGGACTTCCAGCGCCTGCAGAACAGCTTCTACGCCGACATGCTTCCGGTCGATGTGACAGGGGCGACCGAGGTGGACGCACTCCCGGCCCTGGAAGCCGTCTTCAAGCCTTCGCTGCAGCCGGGCAAAGTGGCGGTGACGGTGGGCAGGCTGCGCGCCGACGCTCGCGCACTCTACTCCCAGGGCGGCCTGCCGCTCATCTCCGAGAGAGCTTACGGCCTGGGCCGGGTCTACTTCCTCGCTTTCGACTACTCCAGTTTCCCGATGCGGGGCTGGGACGGGCAGGTGGCTATGTGGAAACAGGTCATGCGGTCCACGGAGACAAGGTGGCCGGTCGCCTCGCCATCGAGCTTTCTGTCCGATACCATGATGTCTGGAGCGGGGATCGCGTTCGGCGTTCACTGGACGGGGCTGCATCCCAAGTCTCCGGGCTATACCAGCGGCTACGGGTATCAGGCTTTCAGGGCGAGCAACAGCATCGACCAGATCGCTGGCAACGTTCCTTCCGTCACGGCCCCGTCGATCGAGGTCATCCTGCTGTTCCTGCTCGGCTACCTCATGTGCCTCGTGCCGGCCAACTACTTCCTGCTGACCAGGAAGAAGCGCCGGGAGCTTGCGTGGGTCACAACTCCGATTATCATCTTTGCCTTCACGATAGGCGCTTACGGCATCGGCTACGCGATGAAAGGCGGGAAGCTGCTGCTTAAGACGGTAACGGTGGTCGAGGCCGGGCCGAGCTCGAAGCTGTCCTCGGTGACGACGTACGCAGGGCTCTTCTCTCCGTCGCGCCGGACGTACAGCATCGAGATAGCCGATCCCCGTGCCGTGGTTTCGGAGACGCCGCTTCAGGAGGATCCCTCCCACTACGGGCCTTACGGCGGCTACCCGGGGCACTCGGGCAGCAAGCTGAGGCCGGATATCAGGGTTCTGACGGCGGAGACGACAAGGCTGCCGGATACGGATATGGACATGTGGTCGATGCGCATTTTCAGGGTCGAGAGCGCGTGCGACCTCGGCGGGAGCGTAAGCGCGGAGCTTCGGCACTACGAGAACCGAGGGCGCTTGGTAGGGACGATCAGGAACGATACGGGCTACGACCTGCGCGACTGCATGATCGCGATCGGCAATAAGGCTGCGGACATACCGAACATCGGCCGCAGGTCGGAAGCAAAAGTGGATGTGGACGTCAACGCCCGGCCGGCTCCGGCTCCTAAGGTACCGGGGGTCGTGCCGCCGGCGGCCCCGGCCTTGACGATACCTCCGCCGGTCGGAGCGGTGCCCAAGGCAGCGCTGACCGGGCCGTACCGGCCCCCGGCGGACGAGGTGGAGTCGGCGCTCGAGAGCGAGGTGGCCGGCCGACTCGATCTGGCGCCGGGCGAGGTGGCGCTTATCGGCTGGTCAAACAGCAGCCCTACGCAGATTCGGCTCCGCGACGGCGGCGAAGAGCGGAAGTCTGCCAACTGCTTCGTGTTCCGGCTGAACCAGTCGGGGATCAAGTCCGAGTCCGTATCGGCGTTCGCGCCGCCGGCCCGCCCGCCGGTAAGCTGGGATCAACCGGGGCGCTGCAGCCGAACGAACGGCATCGATGTAGCCTCGAGCGCCCACATGGTCGAGCAGATCCGGCAGGGAGAAGTTGAGTTCTCGTTCGAGAGAATGGGCGTAGTTCCCGCAACCGGGGGCGGCGCGGCGGGCCGCGTGGCTTTCCGGGATCTCCAGACCGGTACGCTCGTCCAGGCGGACAAGGTCGAGCTTGTGGTAGGGGCGCAGGGCAGGGGCAGCATACACATCTTCTGTTACAACTATAGGAGGAAAGGGTGGGACGCCGTCGGCAGCATTCCGAGCAATCAGCTGATCGCCGGCCGTGCCATCCTCAGATTCACCCTTAGCCCCGCCGCTCCCTACATCCAGAATGGGAAAGCGCGGGCCAGGATCGTGGTGAAGCAGGGGCCAGCGACTTATATTGACGCGTCCCTCCGTTTCACCGGGAGGCCGAGATGAACGTAGTGCTCCGCACGGAGAACCTGACGAAGTGCTTCGGCTCGCTTGTGGCGGTGAACGAGCTGTCTTTCGAGGTCGAGCAGGGAGACATCATGGGGTTCATCGGGCCGAACGGCGCAGGCAAGACGACTACGATCAAAATGCTCGCCACGCTGCTCAAGCCGACAGGTGGAACGGCTTATGTCGATGGTACGAATGTGCTGGAGGCGCCGGAGGAGGTCCGGAAGATCATCGGCTACATGCCGGACTTCTTCGGAGTGTACGACGACGTCAAGGTGTGGGAATACCTGGACTTCTTCGCTGCGGCCTATAAGATTCCAAGACAGAAGCGGCAGCCGATCATCGATGATGTGCTCGAGCTTACCGACTTGTCCTCCAAACGAGAGGATTTCGTGGAATCGCTGAGCCGTGGGATGAAGCAGAGGCTGTGTCTTGCAAAGACGCTGCTTCACGATCCGAAGGTCCTGCTGCTCGACGAACCGGCGTCCGGACTTGACCCAAGGGCTCGGATCGAGATCAAGGAGCTTCTGAAGGAACTCAAGTCCATGGGCAAGACGATCCTGATCTCTAGCCACATTCTGCCGGAGCTTGAGGACTTCTGCAACAAGGTGGCTATCATCGAGAAGGGCGAGCTGATCGTGAGCGGCGACGTATCGCTGATCATGGAGCAGGCCCGCGGCGGCAGGCTTATCGAGGTGAGCCTCGTGGACAGGCAGGAGGAGGCGAGCGCGCTGCTTGGCAGCCTGCCGGGGGTGAAAGCGGTTCGACCGGAGGACGGGATGCTGAAGGTCCAGTATGCTGGTGACCCGGACCGAAAGCACGAGATCCTGACGGCGCTTGTCGCGGCGGGGTTCAAGGTCCAGTCGTTTGCCGAAGCTGAGCTGGACCTGGAGGACGTCTTTATGAAAGTGACACAGGGGGTGGTGGCATGAGCACGCCGGAGCTGATACGGCGGTTGACGTTGGATCGGGCCCTTGCGCTTCGCTACGAGAACCCCGTGGTGACCAAGGAGCTCCGCACACGAATGCGCGGGGCAAAGGCGCACTGGACCATGCTTGCCTACATCCTCGTGCTTGGGATATGCCTTCTCTTCGCCTACGACGAGTGGGCAAGCCACGCCGGGACTTACGATCCACAGGCGTGGCTTCAGGCGCGGATCGGGTTCAGGCTGTTCAACGTGCTGACTTGGGCGCAGGCTATCCTGATCGCCCTGATCGCCCCCAGCTTGACCGCGGGCATGATCACTCTCGAACGCGAGCAGCAGACGATCGAGATGCTCTCGCTCACGACGCTCTCGGCCCGGAACATCATAGCGGGCAAGGCGACATCTGCAATGCTCTTCATCCTGATGCTCCTGGCAAGCTCTCTTCCACTCGCGGGCATCTGCCTGATGTTCGGCAGCATCTCTCCTGCGGAGATCGCCGTGACCTACTTGATGCTCGTGGGATGGTCGTTTGTGTTCGTGAGCATCGGAACGCTCTTCTCCGCGCTGCTCAAGCGGACGTCGGGCGCGTCGCTCGCAGCCTTCGGCTGCACGGCGATGTATGCCTTCCCCCTGACCAGCGTGGCCTTCGGCTTAGATTACGCGCACCGGTACGGAGGTCTGCCGTCGAGCTGGCGGTTCGTCTTCTCCGGCATGTCGGCGTGCACGGCGGCCGCAGACGCGCTGGGGCTTGCGCCGGTCTTCGGCGTGCGGCTGCCCGTGGCCGTTGTCGCGATTGCTTTCGAGGCTGCGATTGGAGTGCTGCTCTTGACAGTGGCGGCAAGCCATCTGCCTTACCACCGTGCCCACAGGCCGGCGCTGATCCGGTCACTGCTGCTTGCCATCTCCCTTGTCGGTATCTTCCTCTTCCTCGGCAATACGGCTGGCCCAGCCAGCCCGACCGGGCTGACCAGTGGTCGGGATCTGGTTCTGGTGACGTTTGTTGCCCTGCTGCAGATCGTGACGCTGGCCATCCCGATATTCTCGACCGGACCTGTTCGGAAGACCGTGCCTTTGTGGAGGGACTTGCTTCTCGGGCCGGCGTACCGGAAGGTGTTCGAGAACCGGCCGCCGGGCGGCGTCTGGTTCCTAGCGCTCTGGTTCGTGGCGGGGTGCGGGGTGGCCTTGCTCGCCATCAGCATGCTGGGCCCGCTGCTGTGGGGCCCCGGGACTACCGCAGCCGCGGTCGGTTGGTCGGAGTTCATCGAGTGTGCCGTGGCACTCCTCGCGGCGATAGTCGGAATGGCTATCGTAGGGGTCTTGTTCTCGACGCTGGTCTCGAGCAGGCAGGTTGCCGCCGCTCTCACTATCGTCTTCATAGTCGTCGCGTGGGCAGTATTCCCCATCATGGTGGCGCAGTACACGAGCCACTATGGTTACGATTGGCGGCAAGCAGATGGTCCGCTCTGGCAGCTCGGTTATCTGTGGCCCGGGTTGATGCTGCTTAAGGTCGGCACTCAGTTTAACCAGGGCGTGGATGGGCCGAATCTGTGGCTGCCCGCATCGGATGCGTGGATCGGCTGCACGACTGCATGGCTCGCGGTTGGGGCTGCGGCGCTGTACGCGGCATCGAGACGCGCGAGCCGGCCGGGAGGGGTGCCGGATGAATGAGGATTTCCAGCGTGACCTTCGACGGATTCGGCGTCGAATCCGGCTGCTGCTGGTCGAGAAGCACGCGCTCACGGTCGGCGCAGCGGCCGCTGGCGCGGCCGCGGTGCTCGTGCTGCTCTCGAAGTGGTTCGACGCTCTCGCGGAGCCGCTGCTTCTCTTCA
>Ga0315281_10014031_pt1 | contig 10818 bp, 9 predicted proteins | sample YL17G07_0_MG_FD_204540 | JGI IMG/M metagenome (GOLD analysis project Ga0315281, IMG submission 204540) | Sediment microbial communities from Yellowstone Lake, YNP, Wyoming, USA - YL17G07_0 | ecosystem: Environmental > Aquatic > Freshwater > Lake > Sediment | place: USA: Wyoming | collected... | reverse complement strand
ACCCGTGGCGGCTGCTGGGCTTGCCGCCGGTCTGGTACAAATCGGCGCCCTATCGCTCGCGCGCGGTCATCGACCCGCGCGGCGTCTTGCGGGAATTCGGGCTGGAGCTTGGCCCGGATGTCTCCGTGCGGGTCTGGGATTCGACCGCCGAGATGCGCTACCTGGTGCTGCCCGAACGCCCGGAGGGAGCCGAGGGCCTGGGCGAAGACGACCTTCTCCCCCTGGTGCCGCGCGACGCCATGATCGGCACGGCCAGGGCGCTGGCGCCGGGCAAGCAGACGCGACCATGAACGGCATTCACGACCTCGGCGGCATGCACGGCTTCGGACCGATCGAGCGCGAGGCGAGCGAGCCCATGTTCCACGCGCCCTGGGAAGGCCGCATGCTCGGCATCAGCCAGTCCGCCACCATGCCCGACGATTTCAGCATCGACCGTTTTCGCTTCATCCGCGAAAGCCTGGCCCCGGTGGATTATCTCGAACGCGATTACTACGACCAATGGTACATGCTGACTGCCGTGGCCTATTACGAGGCCGGCTGGGCCGATGCCTCGGAATTGCGCTCGGGCCATGCCGCGCCGGGCTCAAGGCGCCACCAGGGGGCGATGACGCCGGAGCGGGCGCGCTGGGCGGTCAAGAACGCCGGCTATTTTCAGCGCGATGTTGCGGCGCCACCGCGCTTTGCCATCGGCGCGCCGGTCGTAACCCTTAACATGCACCCCACCGGCCACACGCGCCTGCCGCGCTATGCCCGGGGCAAGCGTGGCATCGTCCACGCCCAGCGCGGCGCGCATGTGTTCCCGGATTCGAACGCGCATGGGCGGGGTGAGAACCCGCAACATCTCTATGCCGTCGCCATTTCGGCCCGTGAATTATGGGGGCGCGAGGCCGGCGCCAACGACGCCGTCTATCTCGATTTGTGGGAGAGCTATCTTGAGCCCACAACATAACGACGCGCCCGCCTTCGCCGAACCGTGGCAGGCGCAGGCGCTCGGGCTCTCGCTCGCCTTGCAGCGGGCGGGACATTTCAGAGCCGGCGAATGGGCGGCGGCACTTGGGGCCGCCATCAAGGCGGCGCAAGCCGCCGGCGACGCGGACGACGGCTCGACCTATTACCTGCATGTGCTGGCCGCACTCGAAAGCCTGGTGGTTGAAAAGCGGCTTTCCAGCCGCGACCTGCTCGCCGCCCGCAAGGCGGCCTGGACCCTGGCCTATAACCGCACCCCGCACGGCGAGCCGGTAAGGCTCGGCTGAGGCGTTAGCGCCCCAACGCGATCCGCCGATAACTCAGCGCCTCGGCGATATGGATGCGCCGCACGTTCATCGAGCCGTCCAAATCCGCCAGCGTTCGGGCGACGCGCAGGGTTCGATGCCAGCCGCGCGCCGAGAGCTTGAACTTCTCGGCTGCTTGGGTCAGCAGCGCGCGGCCTTCCGCGTCGGGCGCCGCCACGCTTTCCAGCACCTCGCCGTCGGCGTCGGCGTTGCAGCGAACGGGGCGGTCGCCGCCATTGATAGTCGCATAGCGCGCGGTCTGCTTGGCCCGCGCGGCGGCGACGCGGGCCGCCACCTGCGCCGAGCCTTCCGCCGCCGGCGGCAGGGAAAGATCGGCGGCGCTCACCGCCGGCACATCGACGTGTAAATCGATGCGATCGAACAGCGGCCCGGATATTTTCGACTGATAATCCTGCGCGCATTTGGGCGCCCGGCCGCAGCCGAGCGCCGGATCGTCCAGATGCCCGCAGCGGCAGGGGTTCATGGCGGCGATCAACTGGAACCGCGCCGGATAAGTCACATGCGCGTTGGCGCGCGCGATGGTCACTCGTCCGGCCTCGATCGGCTGGCGCAATGATTCAAGTGTCGCCCGCGCGAACTCCGGCAACTCGTCGAGGAACAGCACGCCCAGATGCGCCAGGCTCACTTCGCCCGGGCGCGCCCGCAAGCCGCCGCCGACCAGCGCCACCAGCGAGGCCGAATGATGTGGATCGCGAAACGGGCGCCGGCGCATCAAGCCGCCCTCGAGCAGCATCCCGGCCAGGCTATGCACCATGGAAACTTCCAACGCCTCGGCGGGCTCCAAGGGCGGCAACAAACCCGGCAGCCGTGCCGCCAGCATCGACTTGCCCGAGCCCGGCGGCCCGATCATCAACAGGTTGTGCCCGCCGGCGGCGACGATTTCGAGCGCCCGCTTGGCCGTCTCCTGGCCCTTGATGTCCTTGAGGTCCGGCAGCGCCCCATCGGCCGTTGCCATTTTCGGCCGCGGGGGCGTGAGGACTTGCGCGCCCTTGAAGTGATTGACCAGGGCCAGCAGCGATGCCGGCGCCAGCACCTCGATGCCGGCGGCCCAGGCCGCCTCGCCGCCCTGGCGCTCGGGACAGATCAGGCCCCGTCCCGAGGCCGAGGCCGAAATCGCCGCCGGCAGCACGCCCGCCACCGGCGCCAGCGTGCCGTCGAGGCCAAGCTCGCCCAGCACCGTATATTCGCCCACGTCCTCGGCCGACAGCACGCCCATGGAGATCAACAGCCCGAGGGCTATCGGCAGGTCGTAATGACTGCCTTCCTTCAAAACATCGGCCGGGGCCAGGTTGACGGTGATGCGTTTGGGCGGCAAAGCGAGGCCGATGGCGCCGAGCGCCGCGCGCACCCGCTCGCGGCTCTCCCCCACCGCCTTGTCGGCCAAGCCGACGACGGTGAAGGCCGGCAGACCCGCCGCCACCTGCACCTGCACGTCCACCTCCAGCACCTCGATGCCCTGGAAGGCGACCGTTTTTACCCGAGCGACCATGCTGGCGATATTTTCCCTCGGCCCTAATGCTAGCCGAGGATAGAAGTCCGGCGCCAGCTTCCTTGTTCGCGGCCTCTGTGTTCAACGAACCAGCAGCACCCGGCCATCCCAGGCGGGGGTCGGCGGGTTGGCTATTCGTTGCACAAGGCCGCCGCCGTCAACCGAGGCCGCCAGCGCTTGTCGCGGCCCGGTGGCATCGGCCACGGCCGTGCTCACCGTCAAGAGGCCCAGGGGCCGGCGCAGGTGTTCCTCGGCGACGGCTCCAACCCACAGCGGCTCGGGCGCGGCCTGCCCGTCCGTCGCCAGCACGGAGGTGGCCCATAGCCGCAGCACCAGGCGCGCATCGCCCGCCAGCGGATGAACCAGCGTCATGGCCGGCACCCGCCCCTCCTGCAACAGCGGCCAGGCCGGCAGGCCGAGGGGGTCAGGAACGGGCGCGAGCCAGGACAGAGCCGCGCGCGCGCTCCACGGCTGGGCCTCGATCCAGCCGGCGCCAAGCAGCCGTTTGCGCGCCAAGGCAAGATCGCCCGCCCACTGCACCGTCAGCGGTTCCTCAATGCCGCCGGCAAGGCCGACCCGATGCGCGGGCAGTTCCCGCCACCCGCCATCCCACCACTCGCCCAAGGCCAGCGTGCGCGTCTCTTCGCGGACCGCGTAGAGGGCGCGGTCGGTGTCGTTGCGCAGCGAAATATTGGTGCCGCCGGCGAGGATAAGAGTGACGCCGACAATCGCCAACAGGCCGCGAGCGCGCACGCGCTGTGGGCGATGATGTCCATAGGCAATGGCGAGGACCGCGATCCAGGTGGTGCCGAAAGCCAGGCCGCCGACAACGTCCGACAGCCAATGCGCGCCCAAATAGAGGCGCGACAGCGCGATCATGAAAATGATGCTCATGGCGGCCGCGACCGTCGGCACTTTCCAGGCCGGCCGCAGCTCGCGGGCGACCAGGAAAACCAGAAAGCCGTACATGGCGGCATTGACCGTGGTGTGGCCGCTGGGAAAGGAAAAGGCGCCCCAGCCCTGATACAACTCCGGCACCGGTCGCGGCCGGGTCAGCGCCACCTTGATGGCGGTGTTGAAGCCCGAGGCCAGCGATACCGCCGCGATCCAATAGGCCATCGTCCGCCAGGCGCGCTGCCAGGCGAGCCAGCCCAGCGCGGCGAGGCTAACCGCGATCACCACCCGGCTGTCGCCAAGCTCGGTCACGGCGACCATGACGACATCGCCGATGGGCGTCCTCAATTCCTGCAACAGGTCGTAAACGGCGGTGTCGGCCCGGACCAGGGTGTCGCCGGTGGCGACATCCTCAAGCACGCCCAGAAAGACCCAGGCGGCGCCGATCAGAATGCCGGCGAGTGCCAGCAGCACGCGGAATTCTTTCCGGTTCGGATCGAACAACGCCAACAGCGAGCGCCGGGCCCAGCTATCGCCGCCGCGCGCCCAAGCCAACGACCGCGCTGTCATGGCCTCGGCCAGCGGCAGGCCCCGCCGGATGGCGTACCGCACCGCCCAGGTGGAAAGCCAGGCAACCGCCAGCAGCGCTAGCAACAGGGCCGCCAACCGGCCGGCCACGGCGCCGGCCAAGCTCAGCGAGGCGCCGAGCAGGACGCCGGGAATGACATGAGCCGGCGCCCAGATCAGCGCCGAGAGGACGTTGGAGACATAAAAGCGTCGCGCCGGCATATGCAGGATGCCCGCGAACAGCGGCACGAAAGCGCGCAGCGCCGGCGTGAAGCGGCCGAGGAAAACGCTTTTGCCGCCGTGGCGGAGAAAAAACGCCTCGCTGCTGGCCGCGACCCGTGGGTAGCGGTTAAGCGGCCAGCGGCCGAGAATCTCGCGATGGAAGCGCCGGCCGAGCCAAAAGGCGAGGCCATCCCCGGCAATGGCGCCGGCGATGGCCGCGATCAGCAAGGGCCATAGCCCGAGGCCGCTCGACGGCACCAGCGCGCTAATGGCGATGATCGTGACCGAGCCGGGGACGAAAACACCGGCCACCGGTATGGCCTCGATCAGGGCCGCAAAAAAAACCAGGGTATAAGCCACATACGGGTGGCTGCCGACCCAGGCGGCGATCGTGCTGACATACTCGGCCATGGCTGGGGACGGGCCTTGAGGGGTGAGGGCGGGGCGTGCGCGGACTGTCGCCGCCGACTGTAGCCCCCGTCCGGCGCCCTCAACAATTGGAAAAGCCGGGGCCGCGCGGGTGCTGGCAGGTTAGTTGCAACTAACTCTCATTGTTAGTATATTATTAACCATATTCCAGCGCCCGAGTCGGGCCACTTACCCGCCCGACGGGCCAAGGGAATTGGGGGCCATGGATTTTCACTCAAGCGTCTGGGTCGCCCCCGCCATCAAGCGGCAGTGGGACGATCACATCGCCGACCTAGTATGGGAATCCGATCCGCCACTGATGGGTCTCATCTTCGGCGACCTGGAAACGTTGCGCCGGGTGGCCAGGGCCGATTGGCCGGCGGGCGCGGGGCTGCTCAGTTACCGCAACGTCATGGTGGCCCTCGACGAGGACCGGGTGGTGGGCGTGGTCGTGGCCATGGGCGCCCCGGAGTTTCGCCATAACGAGGCGGCGACGCTGGCCCGCTCGCGCGGCGAGCCGGGCCCGCGCCTTGCGCTGAGCGCGCTCGATTGGCTATGCCCGAAATTGCCGGACGACGCCTATTACGTGCTCGAATTGGCGGTGGTCGAGGACCGGCGGGGTGCGGGCATCGGCCGGCTGCTGATGACGGCGGCCGAGGATCGCGCCCGCCTGCTGCGCTGCCGCTCGCTGCACATCGATACGGCGCTGGGCGGGCCTGGGGCGGAGTTCTGCCGGCACCTGGGCTTCACCGTGCTGGTGGAAACGACGGTGCCGCGCCTTAGCGATCGCTACAACGTGCCGCCGCACGCCCGCCTGGCCAAGGCCCTCAACGGCGCCGGGCTCATGCCCGCGACTCGAAACCTTCCAGAACATTGACCGCGTTGACGCCCAACGCCTCGATGGCATAGCCGCCTTCCATGACGAAGAGCGTCGGCTTCCTGGCCCCGGCGATGGCCTCGCCGAGGCGAAGGTAGTCCTCGGCCTTGAGCTTGAACTTCGAGATCGGATCCTGCTCGAAGGTATCGACTCCGAGCGAAACCACGACCGCGTCCGGGCCGTAGTCGGCCAGGCGCCGCATGGCGGTCTCCATCGCCGGGCCATAGGCGGCCCAGGTCGTGCCCCAGCGCAGCGGCAGGTTCAGGTGATGGCCCTGGCCTTGGCCCTCGCCGGTCTCGTCGGCGTGGCCGAGGAAGAACGGATATTCCTGCATCGGGTCGGCGTGGATAGAAATGGTCAACACGTCGGCGCGGGCATAGAAAATCTCCTGCGTGCCGTTGCCGTGGTGATAATCCACATCGAGTACGGCGACCCGCTTGGCCCCGGCGTCGCGAAAAGCCTGGGCGGCGATGGCGGCGTTGTTCAGGAAGCAATAACCGCCATAGAAATTGCTGCCGGCGTGATGTCCGGGCGGGCGACAGAGCGAGAAAACGGCGCGCTCGCCGGCCGTTACCATCGCCTGGCCGGTCAGGGCTACGTTCGCCGCCTGGGTGATGGCGCGCCAGGTGCCGGCGGTGATCGGCGTGCCGGCGTCAAACGAGTAGTAACCCAGGCGCCCATCGATGGCCTCGGGCAGGATGCGTCGCATGCCGGGCGCCATCCAACTGATCGGCAGGGCGTCATGGGCGCCATGCGCCTTGACCCATTCGTCCCAGGCGCCGCGCAGGAACGCGACGAAGTCGGGCTTGTGCACGCGCCCGATGGGCTCCAGGCCGAAATCGCGCGGCACCAGAACCTCGCCCAGCTTGCGCTCGCGCACCCGGGCCAGGATCATGTCGGCCCGCTTCGGCATCTCGAAACAGGGCTGAAACTTGCCGTCCATCAGTTCCACCTTGCCGTCTTGCAGGCGGTGGTCCTCGGTAAACACGGTTTTCATTTTTGATTTTCCCCAGCACACGGCAAAGAAAAACGGCCGGGGGTATTGGCCCCCGGCCGCTTCATGGCTAAGCCAAATCCGGTCCTATTTCAACAGATTGGTCCAGATCTGGTTGTACTTGTCGTTGATCTCCTGGCCGCAGGGCGGCACGAAGTCGGGCGCCGGCGCGCCTTCGGGCATCTTGATTTCCGGCGCGTTGGCGAAGACTTCGGGCAGGAACTTGTCGCTGCCGGAAATGCCGTTGGCATATTTGGCAAAGTCGGAGATCAGCGCCCCGTTCTCGGGCAACATGACGAAGTTCTGGAAATTCTTGGCCATTTCCAGATTCGGTGCGTCCTTCAGCACCGCCACGTTGTCCATCCAGCCGGTGAAGCCTTCCTTGGGATAGGCATAGGTGAGCGTCGGGATCTGGTCGCGGGCACGCATGGAAGCGCCGTTCCATTGCTGCGACACGTCAACGTCGCCCGAGGTCAGCTTCTCGATCGTCTCATAGGCGAAGCTGCGCCAGCAGGCCTTTGACTTCAGCAGCAATTCGTTGACCTTCTTCAGATCCTCCGGATTGCTGTTGCAGCGGGGCATGTTCATATAGCGCAGGCCGGCGTTGATGACCTCGTTCATATCGGTCAGCATGTTGATGCGTCCGCACAGCTCCTTCGGCGGATCGAACAGGATCGAGAGCGTGTTGATGTCGCCCGCATACTTGGCCGTGTTGACGGTGAAGGCGGTGGTGCCCCACTGCCAGGGCACGGTGTAATGCCGCCCAGAATCCCAATAGACATCGACCCACTTCGGATCGACATTCTTGAAGTTCTCCATCTGGTTGGGCTCGGTCTGGGCCAGGAGGCCGTCCTTGACCATGATATCGACCGTGTAGTCGCTGGGCACGACGATGTCGTAGCCGGTGCCGCCGGCGCGGACCTTGGCCAGCATGGTCTCGTTCGAGTCGTAATCGTCGAGCGTCACCTTGACGTTGAAGGCGGCCTCGAACTTCTTGATCAGCTCGGGGTTGGTGTAGTTGCCCCAATTGTAGATGTGCAGCTCGCCCCCGGCCGGCGGCACGGCCGCGGTCTCGGTGGTCGTGGTCGCTGCTTCCTCGGTGGTGGCTGGCGCGGCTGCTTCCTCGGTGGTGGCTGGCGCGGCTGCTTCCTCGGTAGCGGCCGGTGCGGCTGCTTCCTCGGTAGCGGCCTGCTCGGCCATCTGCGTTGCTTCCCGCTGCGAGCGGAAGAACAGGAATCCGCCGACGATGATGACGACGGCGGCAATGACGGCGATGACGGTCTTGTTCACGGGTTCTTTCCCCTCTTCGGACTTGCGGACGGCGGGGACTCTAATGGGTCGCGCCGGGGAAGCCAATGCCGATGAAAATCAAGCGCCAAGGAAAAGGGGGAGGCACCAGGCCTCCCCCAAAAAAACCGGAACGCAGAAAGAATTTCGACGCTATTTCAGCAGGTTGGTCCAGATCTGGTTGTACTTGTCGTTAACCTCCTGGCCGCAAGGCGGAACGAACTCCGGCTCGGGCGAACCCGCCGGCGGCACCACCTCGGGCGCGTCGAGCAGCGTCTGGTCCATGAACGTGTCGCTGCCGTCGATGCCGTTGGCGTAGTGCGCGTAGTTTGAGATGAGGGCCGCGTTTTCCGGCGCCAGAATGAAGTTCTGGAACAGCTTGGCGTTTTCCAGGTTGGGCGCGTCCTTCAGCACGGCTACGTTGTCGGCCCAGCCGGTGACGCCTTCCTTGGGATAGGCATAGACGACGGCCGGGTTCTGCTCGCGGGCGCGGAAGGAATAGCCGTTCCAGTTCTGCGACACATCGACATCACCCGAGATCAGCTTCTCCAATGAATCGAAGCTGAAGCTGCGCCAGCAGGTCTTGGCCTTGGTCAAAAGCTGGTTCAGCTTCGTCAGGTCGTCCGGGTTGTTGTTGCAGCGGGGCAGGTTCAAGTAGCGCAGGCCCATATTGATGACCTCGTTCATGTCGGTCAGCATGTTGATGCGCCCGCACAGCTCCTGCGGCGGCTCATAGAGAATGTTCAGGCTGCCAATATCGCCCTTGAACTTGGCGGTGTTGACCGAAAACGAGGTCGTGCCCCACTGCCACGGCACCGAATAGTGGCGGCCGCTGTCCCAATAGACATCGCGCCAGCGCGCGGCCAGATGGCCATAGTTCTCCATGGCGTTGGGCTCGGTCTGGGCGAGGAGACCCTCCTCGACCATGATGGTGACGGCGTAGTCGGACGGCACCACGATGTCGTAGCCGGTGCCCCCGCCGCGCACCTTGGCCAGCATGGTTTCGTTCGAATCGTATTCGTCGAGGGAGACCTTGACCTTGAAGGCCGCCTCGAATTTCTTGATCAGTTCGGGACTGGTGTAATCGCCCCAGTTGTAGATGTGCAGCTCGCCCCCGGCCGGCGGCACGGCCGCGGTCTCGGTGGTGGCGGTGGTGGCCGGTTCCGTGGTCGCCGGCGCGGCGGCTTCCTCGGTGGCGGTTGGCTCGGTCGTGGCCTGCTCGGCCACCGGCGTCGCCTGCCGCTGCGCGCGGAAGAACAGGAACCCGCCGACGATGATGACGACGGCGGCGATAATGGCGATGACGGTCTTGTTCATGACCCTGGATCTCCCTCCGAAAAAACCATGCAACCCGGCGTGGCGCCTCTAGCGACGCCGCTTGCCGAACAGGAACGAGAATGACACGAACAACACCGAGATCGCCAGCAGGATGGTGGAAACGGCGTTGATCTCGGGCGTGATGCCGCGCCGGATGGCGCCCCAGATATAGATCGGCAGCGTCGTCTGGCCGGGACCGGCGACGAGCTGCGAGATGGTGAAATCGTCGAACGAGACGATGAAGGCCAGCGCCGCGCCCGAGGTGATGCCGGGCATCAGCAGCGGCAGCGTCACCCGCCGGAAGGCCCGCCAGGGCGTGGCGTAAAGGTCGGCCGCCGCCTGTTCCAAGGTCAGGTCCATGTCCTCGAGCCGGGCCCGGATCGGCATATAGGCGAAGGGAATGCAGAAGACCGTGTGCGTGATGATGAGGTTGCCGAGGCCGAAGCGAATGCCGGTGGTCGAGGCGAGCAGGGCGAAAAACGACAGCGTGGCGATGGCGGTGACGATCTCCGGCACCAGCAGCGGCGAATTGACGACCAGGTAGGCGGCGCCCTGGCCCCGCCAGGGACGGGTGCGGGTCGTGGCCAGCGCCGCCGCGGTGGCAATGACGGTGGCGGCAATGGTGGCGCTGAAGGCGATCTTGAGCGAGATGATCGCTGCTCCCTGGATGCCCTCGTTGTGCAGGGCCCTTATGTACCAATTGACGGTGAAGCCGCCCCAATTGGTGACCGAGCGATGGAGGTTGAAGGAGAACACCGTCAGCACCGCGATCGGCGCATAGAGCATGACGACGCAGGCCCAGGCGACGGCGCGAAAACCCGGCTGGTATTTCAGGTCGAGGTTCTTGGCGGCGGCGCGCTTAGCCATGCTGCAATGCCTTGGCCCTGGCGCCGGTCTGGCGCGCGTAGAACATCAGCGCCAGCAGCACCAAGGTCATGAGGATGAGGGCCACCGCCGAACCGAACGGCCAGTTGCGCGACGAGCCGAACTGCATGGCGATCAGATTGCCGATCATCATCTGCTTGCCGCCGCCCAGCATGGCCGGGGTCACATAGGCGCCGATCGCCGGCACGAAGACCAGCAGGCAGCCGGCGACGATGCCCGGGCGCGCCAGCGGCAGGATGATGCGGGCCAACACCTTGCCGCGCGTGGCATAGAGGTCGAAGGCCGCCTCGACCAGCCGGAAATCGAGTTTCTCCAGGCTGGCGTAGAGCGGCAGCACCATGAACGGCAGGAAACTGTAGAGCAGCCCGAGGCCGATGGCGAAGTCGGTGTAGAGAATGACGAGCGGCTTGTCGATCAGGCCCGCCCAGAGCAGCAGGTTGTTGATCACGCCCTCGTCGCGGATGATCAAGACCATCGAAAAGGTGCGGATCAAGAGGTTGGTCCAGAACGGGATGGTGATGACGAAGACCCACAGGTTCCGGGTCTTGGTCGGGCGCGTCGCCATGTAATAGGCGGTCGGAAAGCC
>Ga0315281_10014030_pt1 | contig 10819 bp, 10 predicted proteins | sample YL17G07_0_MG_FD_204540 | JGI IMG/M metagenome (GOLD analysis project Ga0315281, IMG submission 204540) | Sediment microbial communities from Yellowstone Lake, YNP, Wyoming, USA - YL17G07_0 | ecosystem: Environmental > Aquatic > Freshwater > Lake > Sediment | place: USA: Wyoming | collected... | reverse complement strand
ATTTAAAACAGTTCGTAGACGACTCGGACGGCGCACGCAACCGCAGAATGTGGCTCAACGAAACCCGTCTTGCAGGCAAACTGAAACATCCGTTTATTGTTCAGGTTATTGAAGCTGGCAGCACCGACGAGTTTGACTATCTGGTTATGGAGTATGTGCCTGGTGGCACACTGAAACAGCATACTACCTTTGACAAACTGCTTCCGCTTGATCGTGTGGTCGACATCCTGTTCAAGGTGTGCAATGCACTGGACTATGCCCACAAAATGGGTGTGCTGCATCGCGACATCAAGCCTTCCAACATACTACTGTGCAGTGACGAATCTATAAAAATATCCGATTTCGGTGCGGCCTTTTTAACCAACTCCGATCTCACCCAGGTCGACACGGTGGGCACGCTGCCCTTTATGGCTCCTGAACATTTCAGGCAATCACGCCCCACCATGCAGTCGGATGTTTATGCGGTTGGCGTAATGGCCTATCAGCTGCTCACCGGCACGCTTCCCTTTACGGCCAAGACAAACGAAGAGCTCGTCTATCAGAAGTTGCATGGCGAATCTCTGCCACTGGAAAACAAGCGCCAGGATATCCCGCAATTGCTGCGTTTTGCCGTACACCGCGCGATGCATGCCGACAAGGATCTTCGCTACAATTCATGGAAAGATTTTTGCGACGACCTGGCTACCGCCTTCCCGCAAAAATCGAGGCTGGACGAGGTACGCTTCGACAGCTCCCGCTTCAAGATCCTGCGCAGCCTCCCTTTTTTTTCAGGGTTCACCGACACAGAAGTTTGGGAAGCTGTCGGAATTTGCCGCTGGCATGAAAGACCCAAAGCACAAAACATAGTCAAGGAGGGAGACCCCAGCAACAGCCTGTATTTCATCGTCAGCGGCCAGGCGCTGGTTTCCAAACAAGGTGTTGAAGTAAACAGAATCGGCAACGGAGATTGTTTTGGAGAAATGGCCTATCTGGATACGGTAAGGCATTTGCGCCTGGCCACGGTGACAACCATTACAGAGATGAAGTTGATCGAACTTGATGAAACAGCACTGCTCCAGGCCAGCAACGGTTTTCAGGCCTGTTTTGCCAAGGCTTTTTTAAACCTGATGGTCGCACGCCTGGGTGCCGCTTACCAGAAAGTAACCACGCTGGAAAACACCATCAAGCAACTGGAAAAGAAACTGGGAGCCGCAGATAAAGACAAAAAACCTGAGCAGAGCAACAAGCCACCAACCAGTTTGCGCGAAGCCCTCAAGAATTTGAGCGTGCTTCCCGTGATGCCGCTGATCGCCCAGAAACTGCTGGCGCTGAATACCGATACCGACGCTGGTGAACGGCAATTATTGCTGCTAGTGGAACAGGATCAGCAGATACTGGCCAAGACCATCGCACTCGCCAACGCACCTACACTGGGTGTTTCGAGCAAGAAGATTATTTCCGTCAAGGAAGCTGCCTTGCTGCTTGGCATAAAAAAGGTTAAATCGGTTGCTATCAGCATTGCCATCTCATCACTGAAGACCCCACCACCCATAGGCAAGCTCAAGTTGCAGGACATGTGGCTGCATAACCTGGGAGTCTCCTTTACCATGCTGGCCATCGCCCGAGCCATGCCGAGAGCACTACGCCCGGAGGAGCACCAGATATTTCTTGCCGGGATGTTGCATGACATAGGCTATTTGGCGTTGGCCTATATCGACCCCAAACGAAGTGATGACCTGCATAGCGCGTTTGCCGCCACACCAGAAAAGCCGGCGCGCGAAATTGAACAGCAACTTATGGATATGTGCCATGACGAGCTGGGAGCAGAGCTGGCACGCCAATGGAAATTGCCCGAAGAAATAGTATCCATCATCCGCTTCCACCACAATCCGGATGCAGTGCCTGATCAACCCCTTGTGCGGATGATCTATATCGCGGAAAAAATCGTATCCTCACTGGGTATGAAGGAATTTGTTGATCCAGGTGTCAGTGACGCTGACTGGGAAGCACTACTAATAGACCAGGAAGCTATTGAAGGTATTATCGAGCAAGCCAGGGAAAATTCGGAACTGGCATTACAATTTGCCGTTGATGTTGCCTGAATCAGTTATTCCATTTCTCAATCAAAAGAGCTATCACGTAGGGCGGATTATTTTTCCGTTTGAAGGGAAAATGGAATTTGAAGTAAAAAGTGGAAACACTACTTTGTATACCGACCAGAAAAGCGCTTGCTTTCCTTGAGCAACTCCAGCTCCGCCACCACGGCGCTCGTCACCATCAGTATGACCAGTGTCACCAGCAAAACAAAACCCGGCACAATTAAAAATGGATATTTCATGGCTGCCTCCCGACTGTTACGTGCACGTTTACTGTACATGCATATTCTATTTCGGCAACTTTCACTCAAACTTGAATACAATCGACCTTCATTATTCAAGCAAACGAATCTTATGTTTCTTATAACGTAGTTTCAGGTCAAAAGTTTACAGGGGGAACTACACCAGCTCTCCCCACAGATCGTGCTCATCCGAATGCGTTATCCGCACTGACGCAAACTGACCAACCTCAAGATCCTGCCCGTCATTGATGTACACCATGCCGTCAATTTCAGGCGCATCGGCAGAGCTGCGAGCAATGGCGCCTTCTTCATCCACTTCATCAATCAACACCTGCATGACTTTGCCGATCTTGCGCCTTAAGCGCCCGACGCTGATTTCCGCTTGCAACTGCATCAGTCTGCCCAGCCGCTCTTCCTGTACCTCAGGCGGTACATGGTCTGGCAACTCATTGGCGACAGCACCCTCTACGGGCGAATACATAAACGCACCCACACGATCAAGCTGAGCCTCTTCAAGGAAATCGAGCAACTCTTCAAACTCTTCTTCCGTTTCGCCCGGGAAGCCAACAATGAAAGTACTGCGCAGGGTAATTTCCGGACAAATTTCTCGCCATTTTTTAATCCGCTCCAGCACATTTTCAGCATTGGCCGGGCGCTTCATCAGCTTGAGTATTCGTTTGTTGGCGTGCTGAAAGGGGATGTCCAGATAGGGCAGGATTTTCCCTTCCGCCATTAATGGAATAACCTCATCGACATGCGGATAGGGATACACATAATGCAGCCTTACCCAGACGCCGAGTTGGCCCAGCGCCACAGCCAGCTCTGTCATGCGCGTTTTAAGCGGCCTGCCACCCCAGAAGCCGGTACGATATTTCACATCCACGCCATATGCACTGGTGTCCTGTGAAATTACCAGCAACTCCTTAACGCCGGAGTCCACTAGGTTTTGCGCTTCCTGCATCACCTCCCCCACTGGCCGGCTCACCAGGTCGCCGCGCAGCGAGGGAATGATGCAAAAGGTGCAACGGTGATTGCAGCCCTCGGAAATTTTCAAATAGGCAAAGTGCTGCGGGGTAAGACGTATGCCCTGCGGCGGCACCAGATCACTATAAGGATCATGCGGTTTGGGTAAATGCTGATGCACCACCTCCATCACCTCATCGGTAGCATGCGGGCCGGTAACCGCCAGTACTTTTGGATGCGCATTTCTGACCACATCACCCTTCGCTCCCAGACAGCCGGTGACGATCACCTTGCCGTTTTCCGCCAGCGCTTCGCCGATTGCATCGAGCGATTCTTCCACCGCACTGTCGATAAAGCCGCAGGTGTTGACGACGACCAGATCGGCGTCCTTGTAGCTTTTTGAGATCAGGTAACCCTCGGCGCGCAACTGGGTGAGGATGCGCTCTGAGTCGACAGTCGCCTTGGGGCAACCGAGGGAGACAAAGCCGACCTGAGGGGTATCTTTTCTCTTACTCATGCAATAAAACGCCCATTAACGCAACCGATCCCACTCCAAGCAAAATCAGCAACACTTGCTGCACCGTATCCTTAAGTTCTGTGCGCTTATGCAGGCCGGGTATCAGGTCAGCCACGGCAACATAAATCATGCTTGCCGCAGCCAGCGCCAGCAGCGAAGGTATCCACGACTGCATAGTCTGCAATGTGAAATACCCCAGCACAGCGCCTGCCACCGAAGCGAAGCTGGAGATCAAGTTGAGCTTGAGTGCCTTTATTTTGCTATACCCGGAGTGCAGCAATATGGCGAAATCCCCCACTTCCTGCGGTATTTCGTGCGCAATGATCGCCATCGAGGTCACAATGCCGAGCTGTATATCTGTAATAAATGCGGCGGCAATAATCACACCATCGACAAAATTATGGAAGGTATCGCCCAGCATGATCATCAGACCACTGCGGCCATGGTCATTTTCCACCCTGGGTTCGTGCGCTTCACAGTGGTCGTGGTGGCAATGCCGCCACAACACCAGTTTTTCCAGAATAAAAAACAACAGAATACCACCCAGCAAGGTTGCGCTGAATGCCGCAACATTGGGCGTCAATTTTATTGCTTCCGGCAAAATATCCAGAAACACAGCGCCCAGTAGCGCACCGATTGCGTAACTGACCATCCCGCCAATAAATCTCAACGAGTGCGCGTTCAGTGCAAGCAGTGCCGCACCCAGCACACTCAATATCCCACCAGCAAGGCTGGCGGCAATAATCCAGGCAAATACACTCATGATTAATTCAATAATTTATAAAGGGGCGGATTATAACGGATTGCATGTGGGTCTTCCTGCTACCGCGCAAGTTATTTGACCGAACTGAGGTAAAGGGCTTCCACCTTTGCTCTTGCCCAGGGCGTTTTGCGCAGAAATTTCAAACTGGACTTGATGCTGGGATCGCTGTTAAAACAGCGGATGTCAATCATGCTGCCAAGCTCCACCCAGCCATATTGCCCGACCAGATGGTTCAATATTTGTTCAAGTGTGACACCGTGCAGGGGGTTATTTACCTGAGTGTTCACAAGGTATCGTGTTCTTATCGGGCATTAGGGAAAAAAGCCACTTCATCACCATCACATACAGGCGAGCTTGCCTCTGAAAATTTTTTATTGATGGTAACTTGCAATTTACTGCCATCACCCAGCGCAGCAGAATATTTTTCACCACGCTTGCCTAACGCGGCCAATAAATCGGCAACACTCACCAAACCCGCATCCAAATTTTGCTCATCCTGGGCGCAGCCCAGCTTGTCTACCAAATTAAAAAAATATAATACCTTGACCATGATTTTCTACCGGGTTAATCATTGCGCATCATACCATGCCGCCCTACCAAGCGATCTCGTGCCTGCAACTGACATTACATTATTTGTCTAACTGCTGAAGCGCCTGCTGCACAGCCATGAGAGGTTCGCGCAAGGTTTTGCGCAAGAAACGATAGCTATGCACCCACTGTACAACATCAATGCCGTTTAACTGATAGCGTAACTGCTCTACGTGCTGCATATCGGGAGGCGTCTTCACAAAATCGGTATTTCCTAGGGTTGCATAATGCTTAAAATCAATTGCACCTAATTTAAGCCAAATTTTCTCAAACTCGGATGCACTTAATTTCAAAGTGCGGGTTTTTATTTCAAAACCGGGTGGGCTACCCGTTTGTGCATCCTGCCAGACAGGGAGAATGACAAGTGTAATAATTTCCCCCTCTTTTTCCAGCCGTACATTGTTAAACTCAAATACCAGTTTATCGACTACTGCGCTCGGTTCCAGCCTGGGTAATACCTTGTGCTCTACAGGCTGCGGCGTGCTTGACGTTAACATCAGCCGTTCGATCTCGCTACGCAAACTCAACTGCTCCGCGCTTTGCCCGATTACTTCTGCATATCGCATAGCAGGATTGGTTTTGATCAAAAACAGAATATGTGGCTGTTTTATGTCGAACGGCTCGCGCGGTTGATAGCGCGGTATGTAGACTGATTTGCTGGTTTTTTCTGTCACCATCAGCCTGTAAGTGTATTCATTTTCCCGGTCATGCGCAGACACAACCTCGATAATGTTGTTTTTTTTCAAGTCGCCGCGCAATGACTCCAATACAAGGTAACGATGCAGCAGCCGCTTATAGGGCGGATATTGCTTACCGCCCTCATTCACCTCAACCCGTTCATCCATCACAAATGGGGAGCCGAGTTTAACCACCACAATATCCGAGCTGCGTCTGACCATTTCTTCCAGGCTCACTTCAACTGGGTGACTTTGGGACATATACGCTACCTCCGGTATGAATATCAACAGCCCTGCAAACAAGCCGCTTGCGCATGTTCGTTTGTGACTGCGATGAAGCCTATTTCGCACGATGTTCCTGATTGATCGATTGCAGAGGCGCTTCGACCAACTGCGCCAGAAACTGTACCACCGCCTGTGGTAACGCCGCACCATGCTCATTTGCCTCATGTAGTTCGGCTTCCCACAACACTACCTGCAACTTGCGCTGAGGATCGACCAGGGCATGCCTAATCACTGGCACAGAATCATGCGTATTATTTTTGCATGGCTGTCCCGGGTGACGATAAGGCATGGAATATCGATATGGAATGGCCAATTGATCATATTCACGCATCAGATTTTTCTGTTCCAGGTGCAGATCGACTGCACCCTTGTCACGTGCAAACGCAAACAAATCAGGCAGGCGAAATAATTTGATCAGCAACGCATTTTTCGCCACGGATGATGGTGCATGATTCATTTCTTGATCTTGTTTTGTCATCTGCTTATTATCATTTGATTCAGTTGATTGTGCCAAATTGAAATTGGTTGCGCCCTGTGAGGCATAGGCATAGCCAGTAATGCCGCACATACATATTGCCACACAGTAAGCTGTTAATTTCTGCACAACATCCCCCTAACGCAAGCGGCAAACCAGGGAACAAATTTTAACTGAATTTGCGCTATCCTGTAGCCACCGTGTGAGCGCGAAAGAATGCTAGAATTACCCCATGCTAAATGACCGCGCACAAATCCTGCTCAAAACTCTGGTTGACCGCTATATCAGCGATGGACAGCCGGTGGGTTCGCGCGCCTTGCAACAGTATTCCGGGCTGGATGTAAGCCCGGCTACCATCCGCAATGTAATGGTCGACCTGGAAGAAATGGGGCTGGTCGCAAGCCCGCACACCTCGGCAGGCCGAGTGCCAACGGCTTTGGGTTATCGTTTGTTTATCGACACGCTGATGGTGGTACAGCCATTGGACAGCGTGCGCCTGCAAAAACTGGAAAGCCAGTTACAGCCCGACAATACCTCGCGCCTGCTCGCACAAACTTCCAATTTGCTTTCCGAACTCACTCACTATGCCGGTGTCGTCGCCACCCCCAAGCGGGCAGCCATTACCGTCAGGCAGATTGAATTTTTGCGTCTTTCAGAACGGCGCGTTCTGCTGATTATTGTGATGCCGGATGGCGAAGTGGAAAACCGGGTACTACTGACCCACAAGGATTACTCGCAATCGCAACTGTCCGAAGCGGGCAATTTTTTGAGCCAGCATTATGCCGATTGTGCATTCCAGGATATTCACCAGCGAGTGCAGAACGAGCTGCACCAATTGCAGCATGAATTGCATGTACTCATGAACGCGGCAATGGCCGCAAGTGATGAAGTGATGGCGCGCAAGAGCGAGGACTATGTCATCAGAGGTGAAAGCAAATTGTTGCATATCAACGACCTCTCGGCCAACATGAATAAATTGCGCGGCCTGTTCAACGTGTTTGAACAAAAAACCGAACTTCTGCAACTGCTGGATGCAGGGCGCCTGGCGCCAGGTGTGCATATATTTGTGGGCAAGGAATCCGGGCTTGCCGAGCTGGATGATTGCAGCATTGTCAGTGCGCCCTATGGAGCGGACGGAAAAATTGTCGGCTCCCTTGCTGTAGTCGGCCCCAAGCGCATGAATTATGAAAAAGTTGTACCTATCGTGGATATCACCGCCAAGTTGCTCAGCAACGCCCTCTCCCAAAACTAACCTGTCCGCAAAAATAAACAGATGCACTACCAGACAGAACCTGCGCACTCTCACGGCAACACAGAAAGAACCGCCGTGCTGTTAATCAACCTTGGCACTCCGGAAGCGCCCACTGCAAAGGCAGTAAAACCTTACTTGCGTGAATTCCTGAGCGACCCGCGTGTAGTGGAAATTCCCAGATTGATCTGGTGGCTGATACTCAACGGAATTATTCTCAACCTGCGCCCGAAAAAATCTGCCGCCAAATACGCCAGCATCTGGCTGCCGGAAGGCTCGCCGCTCAAGGTGCACACCGAACGGCAAACCGTATTATTGCAGGGTTATTTAAGCCTGAAAACAAAGGCGACACCGGTGGTGGTTGATTATGCGATGCGCTATGGCAATCCCTCTATTCCTGATGTATTACGCAAGCTCAAGGAACAAAACTGCCAGCGCATATTGCTGGTGCCGCTGTATCCGCAATATGCCGCCAGTGCCACCGCCACGGCACTGGATGCCGTATTCGCCGAACTGCAAAAGATGCGCAACATGCCTGCCATACGCAGCATCAAGCACTTTCATGATGATGGCGCCTACATCAAGGCCACCGCACAGAATATCCGCGATTACTGGACTATGCATGGACGACCCGAACAACTGGTGATGAGCTTCCACGGCGTTCCCCGCTACACGCTGGACAAGGGCGATCCCTATCATTGCGAGTGTTTAAAAAGCGGTCGCCTGATTGCGGAAGCGCTGGGGCTGAGCCAGGCGCAATACACCATCAGCTTCCAGTCACGATTCGGCAAGGCGGAATGGATCAAGCCCTACACCACGGCCACCCTGAAGGAACTGGGCAAACAGCGCACCAAGCGCGTGGATGTGGTTTGCCCCGGCTTTGTGGCAGACTGCCTGGAGACGCTGGAAGAAATTGCTCAGGAAGGCAAAGAAGACTTTCAGCATGCCGGTGGCGGGGAGTATCATTACATCCCCTGTTTGAACGAACGACCCGACTGGATACATGCCTTGACCGGGCTGGTTCTGGAAAACCTGCACGGCTGGTTAATTACCCAGGATGCTGTTCAACTGGAGCAAAACCGTTTACGTGCAATGGCAGCAGGAGCGACAATTTAACCACCGTTCAATTAACCCAAAAAGGAGACTCAAATGTATATGCGCAAGTTATTCAAACATCTGATATTCGCTGTATTAATTGCAACCCCTCTTGCCGCGCTGGCGGATGGTACACAATTGACCTGGTATGGACATGCCGCTTTCAAGCTCACCACACCCTCGGGCAAAGTAATTATGATTGATCCCTGGCTCAAAAATCCTGCCAACAAAAATGGCGCGGAAGACTTGGCCAAACTGGAGAAAGCCGACCTGATTCTGATTACCCACGGTCATGGCGACCATGTTGGTGATAGCACAACCATTGCAAAGAAGACCGGGGCAAAACTGGTCGCGACTGCTGACCTGGCAAATGCACTGGCACAGTTTGGCGGCTTTCCGAGCGAGAACAAGGGTATGGGCGGTAACTTTGGTGGCGAGCAAAACTTGTTGGACGGCGAAGTCAAAATCACCTTCATTCCTGCAGTACACAGCTCTACCGTAACCGAGCCTGAAGGCGCCAAGCACATTCATACCGGCGGTAATCCGGGTGGCTTCCTGATCAGTGTAAAAAATGGCCCCACCATTTATCACACGGGCGACACCGATGTATTCAGCGACATGGCACTGATCAAGCAGTTCCAGAGAGTGGATTTAATGCTGGCCTGTATCGGTGGCCATTACACTATGGGGCCGGAACGTGCCGCACTGGCGGTAAAACTGGTTGATCCCGCGACCGTGATTCCGATGCACTTCGGCACTTACCCGATTCTGGCGGGCACACCACAAGCCCTGGAAAAATCAATGAAAGAAAACGGCGCAAAAGCCAAGATGAAAATCATGGCCATTGGTGAAACAATCAAGCTTTAAGTTCCTGTCCGAATTTGCTGCTGGAATGTAAAAGAGGCGGGGATATATCCGCCTCTTTTACATTCCAAATCATAACTTCTCGGCGCTGTACAGCTTTCCAGGCTAAACCTGCTCTCCCGCCTTAATCACCTTGCTGACTGTCGAAAAATGTATATGCGCTGCATCGGCTATCTCGGCCATGGTGTATGCATAATCCCTGTAGGCTCGCCTGATTACTTCATTGCGCTGAGGCTTGTCCTTTCTTATTTTCAAAGAGAAGAGCGAACCCAGGTTGGGTCTTTTTACTTTCTTCCTGTTGTGTTGGGCAGAAACATTGCCAGATAACCGCTGCTTCATTTTATTTACAAAAGTGGTGCTACCCAGCAGTATCTGTGATTTCACCTTGGCAAGCGGTGAGGGCAAGCCGACTCCGGCTTCAATATATTCAACATATTTCCGTTGAGCCACAGAGGCGCTTCGTCCAAAATGTCCAAGAACCCAGCCCGTATTCAGCCAAACTGGCGCTTCTACTTCCCCCGAGGTGGCGCGGTAACTGCTCCAGCGGTAACGGCTGATATTTTTAACGGCTCTTAACCGTAACGGATTAAGCACGACATGGCGGCAAAGATCGAGCAGATAAGCATTGCGCTCAACCAGTATCGCGTTAAAGCGCCCCTGAAACACACGACCACCACTGTTATGTGAACTATTGAAGCGCTGGGTATACACGCCATTAAGCTGGCGCATACCACGGGAAAGATTTGCCTTGGGAGTTTCAACCAGTAAATGATAGTGATTATCCATCAGCACATAGGCATGAATAATCCAGCCAGAACGTAAAACCACTTCACCAAGCACTTGCAGAAACAGCGTGCGGTCCTGCTCATCGAGAAAAACATCTTCCCCCTCATTGCCACGAGTAGTGACATGATAAATTGCACCAGAAAATTCGAGTCGAATTGGGCGTGCCATTTGGCGACTCTATGCCTCTGCCTGCACACTGTCAAGACGTGCGCTCCGTACCAATTTTTCAGTCATTGACCC
>Ga0315281_10014029_pt1 | contig 10819 bp, 10 predicted proteins | sample YL17G07_0_MG_FD_204540 | JGI IMG/M metagenome (GOLD analysis project Ga0315281, IMG submission 204540) | Sediment microbial communities from Yellowstone Lake, YNP, Wyoming, USA - YL17G07_0 | ecosystem: Environmental > Aquatic > Freshwater > Lake > Sediment | place: USA: Wyoming | collected... | reverse complement strand
GCTGTAGTTACCCGCTATAAATTTCAGCTCGTTGGGTTTATCGTGGACGGCAAGAACATCCACATCACCAGTCTTCCCCAATACAAACGCTTCCCCGCTGCCGACGGAGATTATGTTCAGATTCACTCCGTACTTTTGCTCGAACATGGGCTCCAGATAGCTCCAAAGCCCGGTGTCATATAGGCTGGTAGTCGTCGCTACCGTAAGCCTTCCCACAGGCTTCACGGGAGGGACTACGGAAGGAATAGGTGTAGGGGTAATTGTAGGCGTGGTTGTTACTTCCTTATTGCATCCCGGGAGCACGCTGACCAGAGATAGCAGCATGGCTACTGCCATTAGCAGCATCAAAATCTTTTTCACTGTGTCTAAACCTCCAAATTTTTTGTAGCTTCACTCGCGTATGCTCCCTAGTCAGGTGGGGAGCGCCCGAGCATAATTCGGAGCTTGTTACCCATCGCTCTCTCCTTTCCAAACACGGGGGGCATTGCCGTTTCCCGCAATACCCATCGGCCAGTCTCCATAGGTATGACCCCGTTAGGAGATGAGGCTCGGAGACCTGTATTCAGTTTTCGCTATATGCCGTTCGTGGTGAGCCCTGTCCTGAGTCTGTCGAAGGATTGTCGAACCATGAACGGATGAGACTCAGCCAAAACAAAAAGCGCCTCGAAAGGAGGCGCTATGCGACACAGATGTCAGCATCAGCAATCTCTCCTTTCCAAAAGGGAGGCACCGCCGTTTCCCGCGATACCCTATCGTCCACCCGCCCTGCCCCGAATTATCGGGGGTTAGGCACAGTAGATCGGAGAGTGTATTAAGTTCTGACCAAGTATATCACAGCCTGAAGCTTAGGTGCAAGTTAGCTGCGTTTGCAGTTATCCTCGGTTGTGCTTGGTATAGGTGTTAAGAGTTATCCTAGGGTAGCAAAGTCACGGGCATCAGGGCTGCCATCTGCCAAGATACTGTAAAGAGTATTGCTCACAAAGCCTTTCTACTTTGCTCTCGTCTTCAGTGGAGGCAGAAGAGTTTAGCATTATCGATTTGATGAAGTTATCAATGTGGGCAAATGAAATTCTCTTCCTATCTACGAGCCGTAGACGCGAGATTTGTTCCTCGCAGTCTTCCTTACTCATCTTCCCTTGACGATGGAATTGTGTAAAGATTTGTGTGAACACAATGTTCTCTGGGCGGTCTCTGTTCACATTCTCAGCTTCCTCGATTATGAGTCTCACTTCATGCTCTGGCGAAAAGAAAGTATGTTTTACCGACAGGACACTATCTATATCGATATGGGTTCCCCCTCCAGCAACAGGCTCTAGTTTCAATCGTCTCAACCCATCCTCAATGGTTACAGACTCCACGTATTCGACATCGCGCACCTCAACGCGAGAGAGATACGAAATGTCTTCCCTATGTACCTCAATCCTAACGTCTTTGTTGTCCCATAGAGTGAAATTACCTCTGCACTTACTCCAGCACTGGGCTAAGCGGGTCGTTCTCAATGCGGTCAGAAGACCCACTATGGAATTACCAATCTCTGTGTGGAAAGAAGTGTTCCTGAACATCTCATCAGCAGCAGTTCTCACCCTCTCCATTCCACTATCCGAGAATACCTCTCTGAAAAGGAATCCTTCGTGCTTGTCAGGCCAACAATAGGGTGACACTAATGACAGTTCCTTGTCGCGCACGATTTGCTCGAAATGGCTTAGCTTATCAAAGCGATATATGCTTGTCATGACTTGACTTAAAACTTATGTTCTGTTATCTTTCGCCTAAGAGCATGAAAGGATTATAACATTGTTCTCAACAACGGTACATCAAAACTCACAAGCAATACTTAGCCCTTTGGGAATTTATCAAGGGTAGAGTGCCAATGGATTTAGGTAATAATATGCATTAACTACAGAATTTCCTAGATAATGAAAGGGGGTTTATTATGGGTAATGATTTGAACACGGAAAAAGAAAAGGAATATACTAGATGGCAAGGTTATGCTAATGCATTGCTCCTAGCTTTGACTGTACTATTTGCTGGCACGGCCATTAGTCTCCCAAATAATATAGTCTCCATTTCTATTCTTTCCATTATTGCTGGATTAGCAGGAATATTCCTAACTGTATTATGGTTTGCTTTAGAAGATAACCACAAGGTGAGAGGTAAACCAGCATTTTTGTGGTGGGCTTCATGTTCATTTGGGGTTCAAGCTGGTTTTTTGTTCGTGGCATTGTTGGCAAGTCTTCTACAAGGTAAGACTCAGTAAGTATTGGAAGTTGACTGATGATTCTCCGCTAGAAATCCTACCAACCACAACCGAGCAGAACCGTTTTTACGAATCGCTCACTCTACACCAATCATGACGTTGGAGGCTTTGATGACGGCGTAGACGGCTTTGCCCTCTTTCAGTTTCAGGTTCTGGGCTGATTCTTTGGTGATTATCGACACGATTTCAGCCCCGCCCGGCAGTTCTACAATTACCTCTGCATTGACAACACCGAGCTTGACCTGTTTGACCTTGCCTTTCAGAACGTTGCGAGCGCTTATCTTCATGATTCCCTCCTCCCATTCCCATATGTGGCAATCTTATACAACCAAGCGGAACGACTTGTCAAGCTTTAGACCCTCTCAAAATCCAGGCAGAGCACGCGCTTGGTCGAGGCCGTGAGCCTGGCGCGGTGGTCAAGACGCCAGCCCACCACCCAGATGATGTGCTGCGGCGAGCAAACGAGCGGCACGTTGTCACGCCAGGCACGGGGAATCTTGGCATCCACCATGAAGTCCTGAAGCTTCTTGGGCGATTCCATTCCCAGCGGCTGAAACCTGTCACCCCGCCGCCGCGCACGAACTATGAGCTTGCGCCCTACAACATCGAGGTCAAAATAAGCCTCCATCTTCTCCTCACCGCTCTCCTCAGGTCTACGTTTAAGGATACGGCTTCTCACCCTCCAGCCGCAGAAATTAGTCTCGCCAGGGACGTTGAGACGATGCTCACCATCTAAGACAGGGAGAGGAGAGAGCAGTGGCTTCTTTGACGTTATCAGGCCATAGTCATAATCGCCGTGAAAAGCCAGCCCCTTGGGCAACGAGAGCCTCTTGCCTGCGGGCTTGGCCAGAGCCTCCACCAGGCTCTCGATGTGGACGGACTCGATGTCCCTGAGTTCTCCGAGTAGACGCTGAAGTGCTAAGCTAACAATGTGCCGCTTCAGGGCAGGCTGAAGCCTGGAAAACTCTGCCCTGTCGATGGCTATTCCCTCAGATTGCTCTCTAGCCACCGAGTCCCCAAGCCGAGACATCTCTGCTTCAATATATGCCAGGTCAGAATCGGCGGCGCGGGCCATGCGGAGTAACGCCTTGTCTATATCAGGGTTATATTCTCGAAGCAAGGGGATGAGTTGAGAACGAATCCTGTTGCGCAAATAGTCGGGCAAGCGGTTGGAGGAATCGCTTCGCGGCGACAGACCCCGGGCAGCACAATATGCCTCAGTCTCTGCTCTACTGGTCTCCAGCAGGGGCCTCACTATCTCAAGCTCCTTCCCGCCAGGAGAGCGTAAGGTGGTGAGCGGCTGCATGCCGCGCAGCCCAGCAAGTCCGGTCCCACGCACCAGATGCATCAGGATAGTCTCAATCTGGTCATCAGCGGTATGCCCCACCGCGACCGCGTCCGCGCCCAGAGAACAGGCAACCTCCGAGAAGAACGCATATCTTACCTCTCGCGCCGCTTCCTCCACAGAGAGGCGATGTTTCCTTTGATAAGCCTTCACATCTCGTCTCTCGATGGTCGCCGGGATACCGAGTTTGTGTGCCAGCGCAGAGACGTAGTCAGCATCGGCATCAGATTCAGCGCCCCGAAGCATATGGTTGAGGTGGGCAACATGGAGCTTTATGCCCAATGTGTTACTGAGGTTAGCTAGCACGTGCAGCAGGCATACCGAGTCCGGCCCTCCGGAGACACCGACTACCAGGAGTTCATTTCCCTTGACCAGATTGTGTCCCTGGATAAACCGTAAGACTCTTCGTGGCAAAGGCTGTTGGCGACTCATCTGATTCCTTATCTCAAGTGACACGTATCGTTGAAGGAGACCAGCACTGTTCTCCCCGAATTGAAATCCAGAGTGCACATAGAGGCCACGTCCAACCTCAACCTTCTGCAATACGAGAGGTCCAGTCCGAGTGAATCGCAAATTATGCACATAATCGGGAAAAAGTGAGTGACAGCAACCACTACCCTGTCTTCGTCACCACACTTCTCACCCGCTGCCGACTGCTGTTTTTCGACAATCTCCTTAACAGCAGCACAACATTGGTCACGCAGCTCCGGCACAGTTCCCCCGCCGGGCAACCTCACCGCAGTGAAATCCGCCATCCATTTAGTGAAAAATTCACCGTGGTGAATTCTCATCTCATCATAAGTCATTCCGTCGACTTCGCCGACATCCAGCTCAATCAGGCCGTCCAGGGTCACTACCTCAGCCCTATGAAAGCGGGCTATGGCATGGGCCGTCTCCTGTGCCCGCCTCAGTGGGCTGGTGTAGATGGCATCTACCCTTTCATTCTTGAGAGCCTGAGCCAGGGCTTCCGCCTGTCTTTTACCGGTCTCATTCAACCCGAGGTTGCTCAGACCTTGCACCCGCCGCTGCTGGTTCCAGTCGGTCGCTCCATGTCTCACCAGGATGAGCCTCATAGCTTGCCCTCTTTCCCATAACGGTTGGCCAATTCCACGCGCTTGGAATAAGGGGGATGGTCATAAAATAGAAGCTCCGACCATCTGCTGGGCTCTGACTCAGACAGGTTTTGGTCGGTGAGCTTGGTGAGCATGGCAGCAAACGCCTCGGGATTTTTTGTAGCGGCCAGAGAGTATCGGTCTGCGGATTCCTCCAGGTGTCGACTATAGGCATTAGATAAGGGCATGAGCACGAGGGCAAAAGCGGCCCCGACCAGCGCCAGCAGAGGAAGTGCCGCCACATCGGAGATGCCACTCATATCTAATCTGGGCACCGCCCAATTCAGTATCAGGTTCATCAAATAAAATCCCAAAAGCATCAGCGCTGATTGGGCTACCATGAGTCTGATGATATCGCCGTGACGGTGATGGCCGAGCTCATGGGCCATGACCACCTCGATCTCCTCAGGTGAATAACGCTGCAGCATGGTGTCGCCGATAACGATGCGCCTGGTATTCCCCCAACCCATAAGCATAGCATTTCCGGCGGTAGTCTTGCTGCTGAGCCTGATCTGAAATACATTCCTGATTTTAATATGAGAACGTTCCGCCAGGCTAAGCAATCTTTTGCGGAGCTCCTGGTCTGCGAGCGGCTCCGTCTTGAAGAAAAGGGGCAGAATGAGCACAGGAGCCAGGTTGGTCAGCAACACGGTGACCAACACCATAAAAGCAAAGGCCAACAGCCACCATGTCTGGGGGAATGTCTCAAGGAACAGGTAGATGACCACCACCAGCGCCGTGCCCAACGTTAATGCCAGAATCCCGCCCTTTGCCTCATCGGCCAGCCACGACCTCAAGCTCTGTCGGGATAGGCCATAGCGATGCGGCAGGATGAAGCCACGATAGAAATCCTGCGGAGCAGAGATAATACCGTAGCTCGCCACCACAATCAAAAAGTATAGTGCAACCCTGGCCGATTGGGGGAAATCCAAAAAGTTCCTCAGCCCGCTGGAGAGTCCGCCGAACAAGAGCACGAGCAGGAAGACAGCCCCCAGGGCCAAATCAATGAAGAAAAGCCGGCGCGTTATCCTGGCATATTCCCGCGCCTTCTTTTGTCTCAGCTCATCCAGGGTTTGCTCTGACATTTTTCGTGACTACCGTTGTGGAACAGGCCTGGCCTGCTTCTCTAAAATCAGCTTGGTACGATGAATCGATTTGGGGTGAGTTGTAAGACCAAGGGCTGAAAGCACCTGCTCAGGCCTGCCTGTGCCTGAGCTGTCGCAGCGCAGCTTCATCCCAATGGCATATTCGGGAGGGTGGCTCTCGATAATCCAAATGTCTTCGATTAAAGTTCGGAGGTCATACTTGCGAACCTCTTTATCACGGGCATGCTGCCAGGGCAGTTTATCACTGGAGAGCAGAGAGTTGATAGCGGTTTCTACCTCATTCGGCTTCTTATCAGTTTCAGCGATGGCCTTGTATTCACAATAGCGCACTTGAGATTGCAGCGAAGGCAGCCCCAGCCCCACCTCCGCTACCTCGGATATATCGATGCCGCGAGGCAATTGCTCACTAATAGCTTTGATAAAAAAGTGTGGTGAGACCCGTCGCTCCAGGAAAATATCTATGAGCTCCCCGCCGCTGGTCACCCCGACAGCCAGGGGCGCTGCCAGGGATAGACGCGGATGAGGGCTGAAGCCCTGAGAATAGACCAGCGGAATATCAGCACGACGTAGCACTCTTTGCCACAGCCTCATCAGGTCCAGGTGCGAGATGTACTTCAGTTCCTCACTTCTGCTGAACGTCAGACGTAGCCGCTGCATCTTTCTCCTTGGTGACCAAGACCTTCTCGATCTTGACCCCTCTTATCTCGGTTATCACCATCTTCAATTTATCATACCTTATCTGCTCCCCCTCTTTGGGTATGCGGCCGAGAAAATCGAGGACAAACCCGGCCACAGTCTCATAGGGGCCTTCGGGAAGCCCGAGGTCAAGTGTCTCGTTGGCATCTTCGATCCTCATCCCGCCATCGATCTGGAAGCTGTTCTCGCCAATAGCCTCGAAGCTCTTCCCCGTCTTGGTCAGTTCATCTCTCAGCTCACCCACTATTTCCTCTAGTAGCTTCTCCATCGTAACCAGACCAGATATGCCGCCGAACTCATCGACGACTACGGCAATATGCCCACCGGACTTTTGCAGCTCAGCAAAAAGCGCTGAGACATGTTTTCCCTCTGGGACAAAGTAGGCCGGGCGTGCCAGGACATCGACCGGGCTGCTCTCTTGCAACGTTCCCTTAGCCTGGGCCATGAGCACATCCTTTATCCAGAGCACACCGATCACATTATCCATAGTGTCCTCATAAACCGGGAAACGGGAATAGGGGGTCTGAGCGTATATGGATAGGAACTCCCGCAGCTTGGTGCCTTTCTCCACCCAGGTAATGTCGGGACGTTGCACCATTAGCTCAGCGACATGCCGGTCGCCGAAGCGAAATACCCCCTCCAGCATCTCAGCCTTGGACTCGCCAACGGTCCCTTCTGCCATACCTAGAGAGACCGCCGTTCTAATCTCAGCCTCGCTCGTCAGTGTCTTCCGCGTAGGCGTTGCTCCCACTAGCCGGGCGAGCTTGTCCGCAACCCAGACGAATATAGCTGCTAGCGGTGACAAAACCCATATCAGTGCCTTCATCGGTCTGGCATAGAGCATCGCTAAGCGCTCGCTGTATCTTGCCGCCACGATCTTGGGTAAGATGTCGCCAAAGACAAGCAGCATTATGGTCACACCGACTGTGGTTATCAGCAGCGACCATCCTTCGGAGGATAACGCAGATGCTGTCACCAGCGTAACCAGGGCTGCGGCAGCGGTGTTCACCAGGTTATTGCCCATAAGCACAGTGGTCAGCAAGTGTTCCGGCTTCTTTGCCATCTCCGAGACGTCCCTGGCAGCGCCGCCCTCCGTCTCCGCCAGATGCCTCATTCGCAGTCTCTGCAAGGAGATGAACGCTGTCTCCGAGCTTGAGAAAAAAGCTGAAAACAGCAAGCAGACGAAAAATAGCACCAGGTATATCACATCGGTATTGCTCATAGTCTCAACCCCCTTACCCCATTAAAGCCAGAACCTTGGGGTTATATCAATTCCCCCACAAGGATACCATCTCGCTGACCGACTACTTTTGTCGCCAGTACCCGATTACCCAGGTACTCCTGGCTGGGGAGAAAAACCCTCATATAGTTTTCGGTGAGCCCGAACCAGATACCGTCCTTATTACCCTCCCACAACACATTCACGCTCCGGCCCGCGAACCGCTCCCTGAAGCTGCAGGCGCTTCTGTGCGCCAGAGCTAGCATGAGCTGGCATCGCCTCTTCCTTTCACTATCTCTAACCTTACCTGCCATCCGCGCCGCTTTGGTGCCAGGGCGTGCTGAGTAGGGAAAAACGTGCATGGCAGCGAACCCCATACGTTCGCAGAATCGGTAGCTCTCGTTAAACTCTTCCTCGCTCTCGCCGGGGAAGCCAACCATCAGGTCGGTGGTCAAAGACAAGTCCGGTATAGCCTCACGGGCCATCGCTGCTGCACGTTCATAATCGGCGGTAGAATAAGCCCGCCCCATCCTCTGGAGCTCCGCATCGCTGCCGCTCTGCAGCGGGAGGTGAATATGAGGGCAGAGCCTGCTATCTTTCCAGAGACTCAAGAAATCAGGAGTCAAGTCACAGGGCTCCAGCGAGGAGAGCCGTAACCGCTGTACCTCGCTCTCCTTGAGAATACGCTCTACCAACCGACGAAGTCCACCTTCATGCTCATAGCTCCCAATCCGCGTACCGGTCAGGACCACCTCTTTGTATCCTTCGGCTGCCCTCGTTTTGACCTCGGCGATGATATCATCCTGAGGGCGGCTTCTCTCGCGCCCCCGAACCCGGGGCACCACACAAAACGAACAGGGCTGGCTGCACCCCTCCTGAATCTTTACCAGCGCCCGAGTGCGAAATGGCGAACCCCTAAGAACATCCTCTGACCCGCGACTCTCATGCCCGTTCGTTTTAGCTCGGACTATCTCTACCAGCCTCTCCTTATCCCTATTGCCCACCACCAGCCCGACCCCCTCGATGCCGTCGACCTCCGCAGCGGCCCTCTCCACATAGCATCCGGTAGCTACAATTAGTGCTTCGGGGTTATGTCGCTGGGCCAGCCTCAGCAGATTACGACACTTGCGGTCTGCGATATGGGTAACCGTGCATGTGTTAAGCAGGTAGATATCGGCGGCTTGGTCAGGGGCAACGACTTGATAGCCAGCTTCGAGGAACCGGCGAGCTAAGGACTCCGTTTCTGCCTGATTGAGCTTGCAACCCAGTGTCTGGAGAGCTATTGTCCCCAGGCCAGACCTCCCCTCCTCAACTGTCACCTTCATTTCCTCCAGGTGCTGCCTCCGCCTTATTATATGTTGCCCTATCTCGCCCCGTCAAGTTCAGCCTACCCTTTCGCCAAGCTATTACCAGCCATGCTTCATAATTTGTAATAGTTATGTTATTACTTTGACTTGACAATGTCGTTGTCACTAATTATAATATGACTCAGGAGGCTTAGCTATGGCGGCCAAGGATTATTATGCGATTCTGGGATTAAGCAAGAACGCCACCGACAAGGATATAAAGCAGGCCTACAGGAAGCTGGCCCGTCAGTATCACCCTGACGTTAACCCCGGCAACAAGTCGGCCGAGGCCAGGTTCAAGGAGATAAACGAGGCCCACGAGGTGCTCTCCGACCCTGAGAAACGTAAAAAGTATGACCAGTTCGGCGAGCAGTGGCAGTACGCTGACCAGTTCGCCAGGGCAGGCGGGCAGCAACAGCAGCCGGCCTGGGAGTTCAGGAGAGGAGGCACTCAGTTCGACTTCGGCGACACGGGCGGAGCGGAAGGGTTTGGAGATATCTTCGATTCCATCCTGCGCGGTTCTCGAGGCAGGTCAGCGCGCCGCCCCCTGAGAGGTCAGGACTTCGAACAGCCTGTCGATGTGTCTTTGGAGGAGGCCTATCGGGGTACCATGCGGGTACTCGAGATGCAGGTGGAGGAACCATGCCCTACCTGCAAGGGTAAGGGCTGCCGCACCTGCGGCGGTGCAGGGGCCGTGCTCAGGCCCAGGCGCCTCGAGGTCAAGATCCCGCCTGGCGTCAAACAAGGCTCCCGAGTCAGGATCGCCGGCAAGGGCGGGCCTGGCCAGATGGGCGGCGAAGCAGGCGACCTTTACCTGCTGATCTCGGTGAAGCCCGATAGCCGGTTCCAGAGGACGGAGGACGACCTTCATGTAGATGTGCCCGTCCACCTGAGTGACGCTATCCTTGGCGGCGAGGTTGAGGTGCCCACACTGGAGGGGAAAAAGCTGGCCCTCAAGATACCGCCCGAGACCCAGAACGGCAAGGTGTTTCGCCTTGTGGGTCAGGGTATGCCTCGTCTCGGCAACAATACTAAAGGCGACCTTTTTGCCAGGGTCAATGTTGTCTTGCCCGCCAGGCTTTCGGCGAAGGAGAAAGAGCTTTTCCAGCAGCTAAAATCGCTTCGCGGCAAAGGATAATGTCAAATGCGTCAACCACGGAGGTCCAAACATATGGAAACTGAATATTCTGAGCCCCGCTATATCATAAGCATTGCAGCCGACATGCTCGGCGTGCATGTCCAGACATTGAGGTACTACGAGCGGGCAGGCATGATCGAGCCCTCGCGTTCCCGGGGCAACAGGCGTCTCTATTCCGCTAGTGACATCGAACGGCTGCGCCGCATCAAGACCCTCATCGATGACCTGGGAGTCAACCTGGCCGGCGTAGAGGTCATCATCAGGATGAGCCAGCGCATGATCGAGATGGAGAAAGAGATACAGGAGTTGGAGCAGAGGATACAGCGCCTCACTGAGGCCGGGCTCTAAGCTACCCCGCACAAACAAGGACTGATTTTGAGGAAGTGAACCATGATGAAGCCGGAAAAACTTACCGAACAGGCACAGGAAATGCTCGCTGCTTCACAGGAGCTGGTGCTCCAATACAGCCATAACCAGTGGGACGTGGAGCACGTCCTGCTCGCCCTGCTCCAGCAGGAGAACAGCGTCCCCGTTGACATACTCAAGGAGCTCAACGTCGATATCGAGCGCATGAGGGAAAGGGTGGAGCAGGTACTTCAA
>Ga0315281_10014028_pt1 | contig 10820 bp, 9 predicted proteins | sample YL17G07_0_MG_FD_204540 | JGI IMG/M metagenome (GOLD analysis project Ga0315281, IMG submission 204540) | Sediment microbial communities from Yellowstone Lake, YNP, Wyoming, USA - YL17G07_0 | ecosystem: Environmental > Aquatic > Freshwater > Lake > Sediment | place: USA: Wyoming | collected... | reverse complement strand
CCAGAATTCTTCGCGTGCACCGGGATTGCTCACTTCATTCGTGCCCTGATAGACACTGTCGAGCAGTGTATAGCGCTGGGTGATACGCATGCCGGCGCCGTTGAGTGTCTCCAGCGGTGAAATGCCCTGATGCATCAGGCAGAAATCACAGGCATAGGTACTGCGGATGCCCAATAATGCTACCGCCAGCAACACACCCGAGTAGAAAAGATTACTGAGCATGTCCGCCTCATTAATTTTTGACCGGCATATTATATGCGTAGTTGTGAAAAATTCTGAGTGTAACAAATTGTCGCACCTTGCGGTTATCAGACGGCTTCTTCTATATAGTCAGACTTGTTAAAAATAACATTAAGTTTTTACTCTGCCCCCGAACTGCCGAACTGACGAGTTGTCAGCCACCGCCGTTGATCGAATTCCACGCTCAATGTCCTTGTTTTGCCGGTTTATGCGAGAAGATAAAGATACACGACAAGATTAACACGAGTAAGGACGCTGATGCTGAGTAACGGCTTAACTCCAGGCCACCCTTACTTATCGGTTTGTCCAGGAAGTCGCCGACCACCGCGCCAAGCGGCCGCGTAAGTATGAACGCCGCCCAGAAGAGTGCTGTGTGTGAAATATTTGTTCGGTAATATGCCGCCGCAATGACCGCCAACATTGCGCCAAACACTATTGCGCCACCACCGTACCCAAGTCCCGCCGTATCCGCCGTCCAATCACCGAGGGCAGTACCCAATGTTTGAGAAAACATGATTGTTATCCAGTAGAACATTTCGGATTTCGGTGAGCTTACGGTATCCACAGCTACCGAACCAAGCATGCGATGCCAGATGAGCAGTGACGCCATAAGCAATGTGAACAGAATTGTTGTTCCGCCCGCGTATCCGACACCAAGCGAACGATCCGCAAAGTCTGCCAATGTTGTTCCAACCGTTGTCGTTGCGATTATTGTTGTCCAATAGATAACCGGATGGAATTTCTTTGCGGCAACTTGGATTATTACCGCTACCATGAATATGGCCGCAAATATCCCGGTACCGACGAGATAGCCGAGATTCATTGACATGGATACGGCATCTCCGCCGGTTTCGCCCAGAGTTGTGGCAAGGATTTTTGTGATCCAGAAGATCAGGGTTACCTCTGGTACTTTGCTGAGAATTTCTTGCTTTTCAATGTCCATTGCTTCCTTATCTGTACAGATAGATGTCAGGTCTGCGGTGGCTAACGACACAAGGTGACCGGCGACGCGTTATTGGCCGCCGGTGAGCGTCCGCGTTGACCGCCGGGTTAGGTGTCAGGTACATGACGGGGATGCGTCGGGTGCAACGAGTTGTTCGGCGCCGCGCTTCTACCACTTGGCATTTGTTAACTCAAATTCAAGCATCATTATCTTCCTATCGTCCCGATGTCGCGCAAGCCAATCGCGGGAGACTTGCCAATTGCTCGCCTTCTTGAGTGGCGGGAAGATCTCGAGCAAGTGGTCAAGCGATGTGAGGAACACCCGAATTGTATTGGCTGCATCAATGACTATCGCGACATAAGGCGTGCATTTGAAGGCAATACACGCAGCCCTTGCTTTATCGATATCCTTCCGATTTATGTTAATACAATTCGATTCAGTACCGGGAACACGACAGCGACTCTTCACTGAAATGCCCCACAAATCCTTGGTGCGTGGGTTTCTCGCAATTAGGTCTATACCAGTATGGTCCACACGAGCACACTCAAAGCCGTATTTGGATAGGAAGTAAAGAACAAGCCCTTCTGCGAAATCACCTGTGATTTTTGAATGCCTTGAACTTTTCAGAATTCTCATCGCTGTGGTTTTCGCGGTGCCAAACTAGGTTTTGAGGGACGGTTTGTCCCATAATGTTATATAGGTATCATGAGATGACATGTTGAAAAGCTCCCTTTAATTAAGGTACTGGATAGCACATCAAGTATAGGACTCCGATATTAATACTGTCCACTTTGTTGATTCCAATATCTGTTTTACCGGTGTCCCTCTATTAAGGAAGCTTTGCATAAGTCCGGTTGTCGTCATGCCGTTGCAAAACGGCATCCAGTAAACAATTGTTTTAACTGGATTCCGGCTTTCGCCGGAATGACGAATAGGAAATATTCAGGACTTGTTAAGAGTTTCCTTAATAGCAGACGCATATTTGTATTCTCTGCAGTCCACCGGGTTCATTCTCAGAATCTTTGCGGTTGCCGGGACGGCACGCTGAACCAGGTTTCATCGTCAAGGCGCAGGGCGGCCAGTGTCCCGCCCCACAGGCAGCCGGTGTCCAGGGGATAGACATTAAATCTTTTAAAATTTGTGATATTGCCGAGATGCACCGTGGACCAGTGGCCGAAGATGATCTTTTCTTTTTTTGTCTTGCGGGATTTCAGCGTGAACCACGGTTGATAAGGTTTTGCCTGTGACCCCGGCGGCCCTTTTTCGTCCAGCGCAAATTTTCCGGACTCATCACAATAACGGAGGCGGGTACAGGCATTGGTGATGAACCTGATTCTTTGCCAGCCCTGCAGATCATCGGACCATGTCTCCGGCTGATCGCCGTACATTTGCTCGAAGAAATCGGCATAATCCGCTTGTCTTAAAATCCTCTCCACTTCTTGCGCATATTCTGCGGCCTCGGCGATGTCCCACTGCGGCGGCAGTCCGGCGTGGACAAGTGTAAAACTAAGTTCTTCATCGCGATGAAAGAGCTGGCGGGTGCGCAGCCAGTCAAGCAGTTCGTTCCGATCGCGTGCGGAAAGTATTTCATCCAGCGTGTCTTTTCTATGCTTGTTGTCAGGATTGTGGGCGACGGCCAAGAGATGCAGATCGTGATTACCGAGGACAACGACAGTCTGTTCGCCAAGTTTTTTTACATAGCGCAGCACTTCCAGCGATTGCGGCCCGCGATTGACCAGATCACCGGTAAACCAGAGTTGGTCATGTTCCGGATCGAAATTTATTTTATCGAGGAGGTCCAGCAGTTCCCGGTAACAACCTTGGACATCACCGATGACGTAAGTGGACATGATGGTTGGTGATTAGTGACTGGAGGAAAAACTAATCTTGCCCTGAAAACCAATCACCAATCACTAATCACCAGCCCCTAATGTATCGTATGCGGTGTGGAAAGATTAAACGCAGGGATTTCCGCTTCAAACTCGACACCATCGTCTGCGAGCATCTGATATTCCCCCTGCATGCAGCCTACGGGCGTCTCGATCATGGCGGCGCTGGTGTAGCGGAATGATTCACCGGGAGTGAGATGCGGTTGTTCGCCGACCACGCCATCGCCGCGCACCTCCTGCACCTTGTTGTTGGCGTCCGTGATAATCCAGTGCCGGCCCAGCAGTTGCACGGGGATGGAACCGGTATTGGTGATGGTGATGGTGTAGGCGAACAGGTAGCGGTTCTGTTCCGGCAGGGACTGTTCCCGCACGTAGGTTGTTTCCACTTCGATCGTGATGTTGTATTGCATTGCTTGCATGGCGTCATTTCACATGAATAAACGGATACATGCAAGTCACGGTCAGAATGAATGTTCAGCAGGGTGAACGATCCAGACGCCGATAGGTAATGGCCTCGCCGAGATGGGTGGAATCAATCTGATCGGCATCTCCCAGATCGGCAATGGTGCGCGCGACCTTGAGGATGCGGTGCATGGCGCGCGCGGACAATCCCAGACGCTGGATGGCCTGTTCCAGCAACCTGCCGCCGCCGTCATCCAGCGCGCAGAATTTTTCCACTTCGCGGTTATTAAGTCTGTGGTTGGACTTGCCGGCGCGGGCCAGTTGTTTCTCATGGGCCTTGATGATGCGCGCCTGCACGTCGCGGCTGCCCTCACAGGGCGGCCTGGATTTTTCCAGAAGAATTTGCTGTGGCACATTCGGGACTTCAATGTGGAGATCAATCCGGTCCACGAGCGGTCCGGAGATACGCTGCCGATAACGCTGCACCTGATCTGCTGTGCAGCGGCAACGGCCGCTGCTGTCGCCGAGATAACCGCAGGGGCAGGGATTCATGGCGGCGACCATCTGGAATTGCGCCGGGAATTCAGCCTGCTGCGCGGCGCGGGAGATGACGATGCGCCCGGACTCCAGGGGTTCGCGCAGGACTTCGAGCACGCGCCGATCGAATTCCGGCAATTCATCCAGAAACAACACGCCGTGATGGGCGAGCGAGATCTCGCCGGGCCGCGGGTGGCTGCCGCCGCCGACCAGCGCCACGCCGGAGGCGGTGTGATGCGGACTGCGGAAGGGCCGTTGTTTCCAGCGGGAGGGATGGAAACCGCCGGAACTGATCGAAGCCACGGCGGCGGACTCCAGGGCCTCGGCCTCGGTCATGGGCGGCAGGATGCCGGGCAGGCGTTCAGCCAGCATGGTCTTGCCGGTGCCTGGCGGGCCGATCATGATCAGGTGATGACCGCCGGCGGCGGCGATCTCCAGCGCGCGCTTGGCGTGTTGCTGGGCGCGCACGTCCGCGAGGTCTTTCTCCAGCGGTGCCTGATCACACATAACGCATGCCGGTTGCCGGGGCAGTGGTTGTACGCCGGCAAGGTGGGCACAGACCGCCATGAGATGCCCGGCGGCGAGCATCTCTCCGCCGTTGACAAGGGCGGCCTCATCCATATTGGCAGTGGGGAGGATCAAGGTCCGCCCGGCCTCTTTTGTGGCGCGCGCCACCGGCAGGATGCCGCGGACAGGACGCAACTCACCGGTCAGCGCCAGTTCCCCGATGAATTCATGACGCTCCAGATTTTCAGATGCTATCTGGTTGGAGGCGGCCAGGATGCCGAGCGCGATGGCAAGATCAAAACGCCCGCCTTCCTTGGGCAGGTCCGCCGGGGCGAGATTGATGGTGATGCGATGCAGGGGAAATTCAAAATTATTGTTGAGGATGGCGCTGCGCACGCGGTCTTTGCTTTCCCTGACCGTCGCCTCCGGGAGGCCCACGATGGATAAACTTGGTAATCCGCTGCTGAGATGGACCTCGATGGTCACGAGGGGCGCCTGGATGCCAGCCGCGGCGCGGGAATAGATGATGGCGATCTTCATAGTCCTTTATGTTCCGGGTAAATCCCCTGGCGCCGTTCCTGGCTGAAGTTGTTTTAATTGTTCCTATTCTATAATGAGTGGCGTGCCATAGTTAAGAGTCCCTGCGGGAAATTATTTCTTTTTGGAAGTTTTTTCTTCGAGTTCCGTAAGGTGTCTTTGTATTTTTTCAAGTGAGGCGCGGGTGCGCGCGAGCAACTCCGCCTGCACGTCGAACTCCTCTCGCGTCACCAGGTCCATTTTTGCGAGACCCGCGCTGATGATGGCCTTCAGGTTTTTTTCCATGTCGGCCTTCGCCTGATGCAAATCCACGGGCAGTGCGTCAGTGATCTGTTTCACCAGGGTTTCGATTTTTCTGTCGTTGAACATCAGTTTTCACCTTATAGTAATGAGTATACGCTGCCCAATTATCATGCATCTTTGCTACTTGATGCACTGTTGTTGTGCGTCCTTGACACCAGATTCAGCAGAATCCCGCTGCCTTATCTATTTGGTTGCCCATAACATCATTGAAATCAATGGGTAATCATCTCCTGGCATGGAACATGCTATTTACAGGTAATTATAGGTTTATCCAATAACACGACAACTATAAATGAGAGGTTAACATGAGAAAGGCAATCTTGTTCAGTTTAGGAGGGGTCGGGATGAGAAAATTCATTTCGTGCATCGCAATTTCTGCGGGGATTTTATTCAGCCTCGGCGCGGCATCTACCCGGGCTGCTGACGACAGTCAGCAAGCCGGGAGCACTGCACCGATTTCCTGGCAGGACACGATAAAATTCTCCGGTCATTTGGAGGCGGGGATCACGGGTAATCCGGATGATCCATCCAACCATATTAATTTCGGTCGTCTTTTTGACGATCGCACTAATACACCGCTGCTGAACCAGCTTTTGTTGACTGTAGAGAGACCGATCAATCCGGCGGCTCCGGGTTATGATTTTGGGTTTAGGTTACAGGGAATGTACGGATCGGATGCGCGTTATACGCATTTCCTGGGCGAACTTGATCGGGTGACCAGCGCTCGACACCAGGTTGATATCGTCGAAGCCAACTTGCAGGCTCACTTACCATGGCTGACCGACGGTGGCATGGACGTGAAAGTGGGCCAATTCGTGACACTTGAAGGCGCGGAGGTCATCGATGCAACGGGCAACTTCTTTTACTCTCACACCTACCTCTTCAACTTCGGTATTCCATTAAAGCACACGGGCATAATGATAACGACGCATCTCAATCCGACGGTCGACCTCATGACCGGCGTTACCACGGGTGTGAACACTTCGCTCGGGGGTGGTGACAATAACGACGCAATTGCTTTCCATGGAGGCATCGGACTGAATCTGGGTAAGTTGACTGTTCTGGCCGACACCCATATCGGTCCTGAAAACCCGGAAGGCACCCCTGGGATACACGCCAATAGCGATCTCCGCTACCTCAACGACGTGACCATGATTTGGAAGATCAGCGACGTCCTGACTTCGATCACCGATCTCAACTACATTCATGATGACGGCTTTAATGTGTCGGGTGGTGGCATCGCGCAATATCTCACTTATACGGTCAACGACTGGCTTGCGATTGGTGGACGCGCTGAGGTGTGGCGCGACGACAAGGGCTTCTTTGTCGCTGCCTTCCCGGGCTCTTTTGACTTTGTCAATTTGGAAAAAGGCAAGCCGGCTACCGTCATCGGCGGCGGAAATACTACCTATGGCGCCTTCACTGTGGGGCTTAACGTGAAGCCTCCAGTGCCCAAGCTAATCGAGGGCTTCATGATACGCCCTGAAATCCGATACGATCGGTCTTTCAGCAATACCATGCCATTCAATAACGGAACGGGCAAAGATCAAGTAACAATTGCCGCTGATTTCATCCTTCCGTTTTAATTGTGATGAGCCACGTAATAACGATTTCGGTGGTCTGGATTTTTGTGATGCTACGGGTGTGTTTTCCATAACGGCAAGTTACTGATCAAAATAACCGGCATTTTGCGTCCCGTGTGAACGGGTCAATGACAGGAGGAATATCCATGAAAATGGTTGTTGCAATTATCAAGCCCTTCAAGCTCGAAGATGTGCGCGAGGCGCTTTCAGAGGCCGGTGTCCATGGTATGACCGTGACCGAGGTCAAGGGGTACGGTCGCCAGAAGGGGCACACGGAACTTTATCGTGGCGCGGAATACGTGGTGGATTTTCTGCCCAAGGTCAAACTGGAGGTGGCCATCGCCAACGAAATGGTGGACAAGATTATCGAGACCATTTCCAAGGCGGCCAACACCGGCAAGATCGGGGACGGCAAGATCTTTGTCTATAACCTCGAGCAGGTGGTCCGCATCCGCACCGGTGAGTCCGGCGTAGAAGCACTGTAAACTTAAGGAGGATTTTAGAAATGAAACTGATTAAGAGTTTATTGCTTATAGGGCTGCTGGCACTCAACGCCGGTTTTGCCCTGGCAGATGAAGGGCAGGCAGTAACCGGGGTAACATCTGAAGCAGCGCCCGCTGCAGTCGAGGCAACAGCACCCGCCCCTGTTCCCAATAAGGGAGATGTCGCCTGGATGCTGACCTCAACGGCCCTCGTGCTGATGATGAGCGTGCCGGCACTGGCATTGTTTTACGGCGGTCTTGTGCGCTCGAAGAATATGCTCTCGGTGCTGATGCAAGTATTCGTGGGTTTCTCGCTGATCACAGTGCTGTGGTGCATATATGGCTACAGTCTCGCCTTCACCGAGGGTAGTGGTATCCTTGCACCCTACCTCGGCGGCTTGAGTCGATTGTTTCTGTCAGGAACATTCGACCCGAGCAATGGTGCGTTTTCAATGGCAGCGACCTTTAGCAAGAACACGCCCTTGCCTGAACTTGTGTACGTGGCGTTCCAGGCAACCTTCGCTGCGATCACTTGTTGTCTGATCCTGGGCGCCACCGTCGAGCGGATCAAGTTTTCTGCGGTGTTGATTTTTCTGACGCTGTGGTTCACCTTGAGTTACCTTCCGGTCGCGCATATGGTGTGGTTCTTCCCGGGCCCGGACGCATTCACTGACCCGAAGACCGCGGGCGCAGTAGCCGCAAAAGCCGGCCTGATCTGGCAATGGGGCGCGCTCGACTTTGCCGGTGGTACAGTCGTACACATCAACGCCGGCGTGGCCGGGCTTGTGGGCGCCTGCCTGCTTGGCAAGCGTATCGGTTATGGCAGGGAAGCGATGACGCCGCACAGCGTCACCATGACGATGATAGGGGCGGCGCTGTTGTGGATGGGCTGGTTCGGCTTCAATGCCGGGTCGGCGCTCGAAGCAAACGGCACTGCCGCTTTGGCCTTCATGAACACCTACCTCGCCACTGCCTGTGCAGTGCTGTCGTGGATGTTCGGCGAGTGGGTCTTTAAGGGTAAGCCCAGTATGGTCGGCGCAGCCTCCGGCGCAGTTGCGGGTCTTGTGGCGATTACCCCCGCCGCCGGCAACGTCGGTATCCCCGGGGCCTTCGTTATCGGCATCGGAGTCGGACTGGTGTGCCTTTGGGGTGTAAATGGCCTGAAGAAGTTGCTCGGCGCGGACGACTCTCTTGACGTGTTTGGCGTGCACGCTGTCGGCGGGATATTTGGTGCGCTGATGACCGGTATCTTTAACGCGCCATCGCTCGGCGGGCCAGGCTCAGTGCAAGATTGGGTTACCATGACAGTCGGTTATCCGGGCATCATGGCGCAATTTCTGATCCAGGCGAAGGCGGTGGGCCTGGTATTCGTCTGGACAGGAGTGTCGGCGTACATCTGCTTCAAGATCACGGATGCGCTCGTAGGATTGCGCGTGTCGGAGGAAGAAGAACGCGAGGGTCTCGACATCAACTCTCATGGTGAGACGGCTTATCACATCTAGACATCATAAGATGAATCGGGACTGATTCATCTATCTTGATATCACGGGCGCTCAGGCGCCCGTTTTTTTTGTTGTAGTTCGGGGTCAGAGCAAAAACTGTTTTGCAAGATCTGCGCTATCTCCGGAAGTTTTTACTCTGACCCCGAACTAACTTTGCTTTGGATTTCATTGCGAGCGAAGTACGCAAACTCGCATTGTTTGCAAACACAACGTCCAGACTGCGCGTGGTAAGTTCCGCCACCTTGCTCGCCAGTGAATTTAAATTAATGACGCAATCTTCTGTTCCTCGGAGAGTGTGTGTATCGCCGCGATGCCACTCGCCTGATCACGTAAAAGGCCCAGGGTCTCGGTCAGGTCCGGCACTTTCACCACCACCACGTCCATTAAATAGAAACTGTCCAGATCAGGATCGAGGATCAAGTTGGACGTATCGCCGGCATGGGCCGTCAGATCCAGTAACTGGTTGACCAGTGCTGTATGCTGTTCAAAGATTTGTGCCGCATCAAGGCAGCCGTCACGCAGCCCGGCCCATGCATTTTTTATCACGGACCATTTGTCGCTGGTGTTGAGGACGCCACCGTATTTATGGTCAATCGCATCAATGGCCGTGATATCAGCGTTAATCTGGGTCTTCTTGTTTTCAATCCCGGACGCAAGAGTTTCAGGTTTTGCAAGATTTGCATATCTTATTTCCCTTTTTAGCTAAAGCGGACGCCTGATCATGCAGCTAAGATATTTAACATTTTTTTAATTATTCATCCCGACATTAACAGCGACATACTAGCAAAAAACTCCACCAGGCAGCGTGGTAACTTAAACGTTGTGGTCAAGGCAACGCCGAAGCATAACGTATTGCACCTAAATAGCGCATAGTCAAATACGTCCGCACTGTTAATTACCACCGCATAATCAACGCAGCCGCTGAGTAACCAAGTTTAACTTATATTATTAATTAAATAACCGTTAAATATGTGATCCAGTTCTTTGTTGGCAGGCTATTTGCTTCTGTCAATCCTGCAAGTTGTTTTTTTTCATCCACCATATAGTCAAATCTTCAACCTGAGGAATCAACTAACCCAATGGGTATTACAAAAACGTCTTTTAACATGTTCTCGTTTGACGGGAGATTCCGCATCCTGCACCTGAGCTGGATCGCGTTTTTTATCAGCTTTGTCGTCTGGTTCAATCATGCGCCATTGCTGGCCTCCCTGCGCGAAACATTCGGATTGAGTGATCAACAGGTCAAGATCCTGCTGATCCTTAATGTCGCACTGACCATCCCGGCCCGTATTGTAATCGGCATGCTGGTGGACAGTTTTGGTCCGCGCATCGTGTACTCAGCCCTGCTGGTATTAACCGGTTTGTGTTGTTTTTATTTCGCCAGTGCCGGTGATTTCCAGACGTTGGCGCTGGCGCGTTTTCTGCTCGGGTTTGCCGGCGCCGGGTTTGTAATTGGCATCCGTATGATCGGGGAATGGTTCCCGGCGAAACAGGTGGGACTTGCTCAAGGGATCTATGCGGGCTGGGGGAATTTCGGATCAGCGGCGGCGGCAATCGTATTGCCCTCACTGGCATTGGCATTTGGCGGTGAGCAGGGCTGGCGCTATGCGGTAGCCAGCACCGGTATACTGGCGCTCGGTTATGCATTTCTCTTTTATATGAATGTCCGTGACACGCCGGAAGGTTCGAGCTATTTCCGGCCCAACAAGACCGGGGGTCTCGAGGTTGCCAGCCGGGGCGATTTCTTTTTCTGTCTGATCATGCAGGTGCCGCTGTATCTTGCGCTCGGCGTACTGGCGTGGAAGCTGCAGGGATTGGGATTGCTGGCATCCGCGACGGTGCATCTGATCTACCTCGGTCTGGCGCTTGTCTATCTCTATCAATGCCGGCGTATG
>Ga0315281_10014027_pt1 | contig 10820 bp, 7 predicted proteins | sample YL17G07_0_MG_FD_204540 | JGI IMG/M metagenome (GOLD analysis project Ga0315281, IMG submission 204540) | Sediment microbial communities from Yellowstone Lake, YNP, Wyoming, USA - YL17G07_0 | ecosystem: Environmental > Aquatic > Freshwater > Lake > Sediment | place: USA: Wyoming | collected... | reverse complement strand
TCAATTTCAGCGGCCTGATGAAGAAGAGCCTCATCCAGTCAGCCGAAGCCTGGGACAAGCTTCAGGAGGCTTTTCAATACGCCTCCAACAAGGGTGTCCTCGTCGTGATCGGCGCCGGCAACAACGTTCAAGCCTGCGAGGATTATCCGGGAGACGAAAATTCGATAATCGTTGTGGGCGCCACGAGCGAGGAGTTTAAAGCCATCTATGAAGTCCTGCCCATGGGGGCAACTTCGTCGGCCACGCCCATTGTGACGTCCTTGGCCGCGCTCGTCTACAGTTTGAAACCGGGTCTCGAGGCCAAATCCGTCATAGAACTCATAAAGAAAGGATGCGACGATATCGGTGAAAAAGGATTCGATATTTATACGGGCTATGGACGAGTGAACTTCCTGAAGACGCTTCAGCTGGCGAAAGAGTTCACCCGCTGAGGAAACGGGAAAAAAGAGGGACGCTTCTCTTTATCAAGAGTGAGAACCGTCCCTCTTTTTTTATTTAATATACGGGATCTTTTTCTCTGCCAGGAGCTTGTTCAACTCGGGGACGTCCTTATCCGTGATCTCCTTCATTTTTTCGATGAGCGGGGCGAGAAACGCCTTGGCCTCTTCGATCTTAGTGATGCTCATCTGCGTCGGCGCGCCCGGGAAGCGAGAGATGTCGCTGCCGGCGCGCATCGCCACCTCGCCCACCGTCCCGCCGCGGAGCGCGTTGAAGTACAGCTGGCGGTATTGGGTCTGTCCTTCGGGGGTTCGATAGTAGATCTTCTGGATCTCGCCCAGTTTGTCCCTTACCGCCTTGAGCTTGTCCTTGACGGCTTGGTCGACGTTCCGGACGGTGCCGAGGCTCGTTTCGAGCTGCTGGAGCTGGCTGGCGAGATTATCGACCTGCGTCATGAGCCGCGAGGCTGTGGCCGAAACTTGGGCCGCTTCGCGAGCATATTTTTGATTGAGCTTGCGCTCCTCGAGCGGAATGCCGAGCTCGTCCTTCACCGTGAAGGATTTTTCGTATTTTTTGCCATTGACTTCGAGGACGGCTTTATAATCGCCCGGGTCGGCATAAGCGCCGCCCTCTCCGCCAAACCTTCCGCCCCCGCCGCCGCGCTGGCCGCCGCCCCCGAACGGAGTCCCGATCGTCGTGGCTCCGGCTTGACCGGCGCCCGCGCCGCGCTGGCCGCTGCCCATGCCGCCGCCGATTCCGCCCATCCCACCGGCGTCCGTGCCGGGAGCGCCGGCGGCGTCTGGCCGGAGATCCCACACCACCCGATTCACGCCGGCCGTGTTCGTCGGCCGGAGCGTCCGGACATCTATGCCCGTCTTATCCTGGATGGTGAGCTTGAGCTTGGCGTCCTTGGCCGCGGCCGGATTCAGATAATAGTTAACATAGGCTCCAAAGACGGGGTTCTGGCCGGGGAAATCGTTGGTATCGACATCCGAGACACTCCTCATGGAATAGATCGTCGCGGACCGGACATCGAACAGCTCGCTCTCGCTCCTTACGGTTTCGGCTGTGAGCCGTTCGAGCGGACGGATGTCGTCCATGATCCAGACGCCGCGGCCGTGGGTCCCGATGATGAGGTCGCGCTCCCGCGGATGGATCTGGATATCACGGACGGCGATGGTCGGGAAGTCCCATTTGTAAGGGATCCAGTGCTTTCCGCCGTCGAAGCTCACGAAGAGGCCGAATTCCGAGCCGGCAAAGAGCAAGTTCTGGTTTTCGAGGTCTTCGCGGATGACGTGGATGTAGCCGACCGCAGGCAGGTTGGACGCCAGGGCGACCCAGGTCTTGCCGTAGTCCTCGGTCTTGAAGATATACGGCTTGTAATCGTCCACCTGATGACGCGAGATCGAGATGTAGGCCGCGCCTTCGTTGAAGTGCGAGGCTTCGACGCGCGTCACCCAGTTGTCGTCGGCTCCGAGACCCTTGATGTTCTTTGTCACGTTATCCCAGGTCTTGCCGTCGTCCCGCGTGACCTGGACCTGGCCGTCATCGGTGCCGACCCAGATCGTGCCATTTTTGACGCGGGATTCCGAAATCGTCAGGATCGTGCAGTGGATCTCGGCGCCCGTGTTATCGATCGTGATCGGCCCGCCCGAGTCGATTTTTTTCTTCGGGTCGTTGGTGCTCAAATCTGGCCCGGCTTTTTCCCACGACCGGCCTTTGTCCCTGGACCGGAAGAGGTAATTGCCGCCGAAGTAAACGACATTGTGGTCGTGCGGCGAGATGGTGATCGGCGAGTTCCAGTTGAACCGGTACGGCTCCTGGCCGATCGGGGCTTGCGGCTTGATGCCCTGCGATAGGCCCGTCTTGAGGTCGTGGCGCTCGATTCCGCCCATCTGGAGGTTGCGGTAGAGAATCGACCAGTCTTCGGGATCGATCTGGGCGTAAAAACCGTCCCCGCCGCCCGTGGCGTACCAGTGCTGATTCAGGATCCCGCTCCGATCGCGGGAGTTCGAAGGGCCTTCCCAGTTGCCGTTGTCCTGGAGGCCGATGTTGACCCAATACGGATCTCGCATATCGAAGGCGACGTTGTAGATCTCGGCCCAGGCCCCGGATTGGACGGTGTGATAGGTCCTCCCGCCGTCCCATGAGATGTCGATCCCGCCGTCGTTGCCGTCGATGATGTGGCTGGAATTAAACGGATCGACCCAGAGAGCGTGGTGGTCGGAGTGCGTCCCGCGGCCGATCGTATCGTAGGTCCGGCCGCCGTCCCGGGAGATATAAGACGATCCCGAATAGACGTAAACGACCAGCTCGTTGTTGGGATCGGCCGTCAGGCGGCTGTAGTAGAACGGACGGAAATTGATGCGGTCGTACGTCCGCTTGTCGCACATCCGGATCCAGGTCTCGCCTTTATTGTCCGTGCGGTAAAGGCCGCCGTCCGTGATATGCTCGAAGAGCGTATAGACGACGTTGGGCTTGGACCGGCAGATGTCCACACCAACCCGGCCGACGACGCCGCTCGGCAGGCCGGTCGTCATCTTTTTCCAGGTTTCGCCGCCGTCGGTCGTCTTGAAGAGGCCGCTCGTCTCGCCGCCGCTATAGAAGTAATAGGGATTGCGCCGGTACTTCCACATGCCGGCATAGAGGATCTTGGGGTTGGACGGATCCATGGCCAGGTCCGAGCAGCCCGTGTCCTTATCGATGGTAAGGACTTTTTTCCAGGTTTTCCCGCCGTCGGTCGTTTTGTAAACGCCGCGCTCTTCGTTCGGGCCCCAGAGGTGGCCCTGGGCGCCGACGAAGACGACGTCGGGATCGGTCGGGTCGACCGAGATGCGGGAGATGAAGCGCGTCTCAGCGAGGCCCATGTTCTTCCAGGTCTTACCCGCGTCCTCGGATTTATAGACGCCGTCGCCGATGGCGACGGAATTCCGGGCCGTCGCCTCTCCCGTGCCGACCCAGACGATATCGGGCGCGCTCTGGGCGACGGCTACGGCGCCGACCGAGACCGAGCCCTCGTTGACGAAGGAGGGCTCCCAAGTGATGCCGGCGTTCGAGGACTTCCAGAGTCCGCTCGGGCCGACCGCGGCGTAGATGATGGACGTGTTTCGGTCCGGAACGGCGAAATCGACCGTCCGGCCGCCCATATTGGCCGGGCCGATGTTGCGGAGCCGGAATGTTTTAAGGATGGATGCGTAATCGAAACCCTCAACCGGCGCCGGCTTGGTCTGGCCGAAACCGGTCAAGCCGAGGATCGAAAGAAAAGCTGCGAGGGCCAAAACGGATGAAGACCTTAAATGTTTTTTAGACACGGACACCTCCCTCGATTTGATTTCGGAATGCAGAAGAGACCGCGAGATAATAGCTCAAATCCTTCTTCGGAGGTGTTATATATCAAAACAAGAATTCTTGTCAAAAAACAAAAAGGCCCTTCGCCCCCCCCCTAAGGGGAGGTCGAAGGGCCTGAAAACATTCACCGATAGAGCCGTTTCACCTCGTGCTCAGGAGGTGCGTAGGCAGCCGCTCTTGCAATGGCTGACGCGAGGAATCATGTATCGCTTCATCGATCCGCTCCTCCTTTCATAAAGTCTATAGGAATAGTATAGAATTACTTTGGGCCAATGTCAATTCTTTAACCTATCGTACAAATAAGCTAACCCGTTGCCCTCCAGTTCCGATTGCCATAAGACAATTCGCAATTTTCCCGAGAATTTCTTTTCGCTTGTCCCCACGTTTAACTAATGTTTTTTGACTTTGTCAAAAAACCACTGCCACAGCTTCTTGTGAAATTCCACGCTCGGCGGGTGGGCTTCCAAATAGGTCTTGATCCCGATGAGATCCTTGTCCTGGGGCGTGAACTTATACTTCGGCTCCGCCTCCCAGAGCATAGGAAATTCCGGGTGGAACTGGACGCCCAAGACATTGGGGAACTTGACGTGCTCGATGGCCTCGACGATCTTGCCGTCGAGGGAGGTGGCGGCGACCTTTAAGCCCTTCCCCAGCTTACCGACAGCCTGATGATGGGCGCTCATGATATACGGCTGGTCACCCGGCTTGAAGCCGAGCTCGGCGAGGAATTTGCTTTTGTCAACGAGCTTGATGGGATGGAGCATGTAGCCAAGAAGTTTCCGGTCAAGGGGATCCAGCCGCGGCCAGGGATTGGTGTGCCAGTTGGACTGGCCGAGCGAAATGATGTCTTCAACGTAGGTCTTGCCGTAGACATCCGCCCAGACGTCCTGGACCATCGTCCCTCCCGTGCCGGCATTCAGCGTCTGGCAGCCCAGGCAGATGCCCAGGACGGGAAAACCCGGCCGCGTCTCCAGGAACCCTTTGAACCCATCGCTCTGCGAGCCGCCCAATAAATGAAAAACAAAGGAAAGCTCCAGGTAGTGCCGATACGGGTCTTCGATGCGTGTTAGAAAGCTTGTCTTTTGCCCGTAGGTCGTCGGCGGAATATCGGGGCCGCCGAAGAAAATCATCCCGTCGGATTTCTTGAAGATGTCTTCGAATTCCGTGGAGGCGGCGTTCGGCTTGAACAGGTCGGCGGGCCCGAGCTCGGCGGATAGTTCATGGAACTTGATCCACGTCAGGCCTTTGTCCTGGACGAATTTCTGGGATTGCTTGTAGTTCGTTTTTTCTTTGGCCTGATAGACGCCGACGACTTCGAATTTTTCAGCCGGAAGAAGCCCCTGTTCTTTCAGCGCGAGCAGGTCTTTGAGCGTTCCGACCGACGGATAAAAGATCGTCAGGCGGGGGACGGCGTGGGGCTCGGCCGCCGCGTCGAAGAATCGCGGCGGGGTTTGGGCCGCCGCAACCTTTGTGATGAGCAACAGGGCGCTCAGGATCGTGATGATATTGACCAAGGTTTTTTGTCTCATTCTAACTCCCTCAAAAAAGCCATTTTTTTCGGTCAGGAAACGGCCTCTCATTCGATTCTGATCCCGTCGGCGTCACCCGCGGCTTGATCATGATTTTTGGATCCCCGGTTCTGACTTGAAAGCGAAGGGATTGCCCCAAGGCCCGCATAGCGGAGGGGGGTCCCATCGTCTGAGATGGGGGGAACCGACGGGACTGGTTCCCCAGCGGGTCGGGGGCGATCCCTGAGCTTCCGGAGCAGACAGGATCCGCGGCCCAAGGTCTATTTCCCAAGGGCGACTACCGCTCGGGCGATCATCGTTTCCAGGAGTTCGATCTTGTATCCGTTTTCGGCTAGGGGAGCCGCTTCTGCCAGCGAGGTTTTTGCCGCTTTCCGGGCTTCGGACTCCGTCGCTTTTTTCCCTTTGAGAGCGGCCTCGACTTTCTTCAACCGCCAGGGGATGGGCGCCACGCCGCCGCAGACGATCCGGATGTCCTCGATCGTGGCGCCCGAGAGGGCGGCTTTGACCGCCGCCGACACGACAGCGAAGTCCCACGAGCCGCGCTCGATGAATTTCTGGTACGTGCTCTTTTCGTTCTTCTTGGCCAGTGGAATGCGGATTTCCTTTACGACTTCCTGTTTACCCAGGACATTCTCCTTCCGGACGTTCACGATGGGCGGCGCATAGAACTCGGCTAAGGGAATGGTCCTTTCGCCCTGGGGCGAGGCGATCACGGCAATGGCCTCGAGGGCGATAAACGCCGGCGCCAGGTCCGAGGGATAGACGGCGTAGCAGATGCCGCCGGCGAAGATGGCATGGTATTTGTTCCGGCCTTTCTCGGCGTAGCACTTGCTTCCGCCCTTTTTGCTGCAGACGACCCGTGCGTCCCGGTAGTACCAGCAGCGCGGCCGTTGGCAAAGGTTCCCTCCGACCGTGCCCATGTTCCTGAGCTGGGGCGAGGCGATGACCTTCGCCGCCTCATACAAGATACGGTAATCCTGTTGGATCATCGGATCTTCGGCGAGGTCGGCCACCGCCGTCAGTGCGCCGATCGCGACGGCGTCCTTTTCCTTTTTGATATAGGCGAGACCGGGAACGGCCTTGAGGTCGATGACGACGTCCGGCTCGATCAGCCCTTCCTTGATCTCGCCGAGCAAGTCCGTCCCGCCGGCCATCACGAAAACGTTCGCGTTTCCTCTGGCCAGAAAAGAGGTTACTTGCTCGAGCGATGTCGGTTTTCCGTATTGGAAGTTGTTCATGGCTTCGCCTCCTTTCTCTTGAGGGCGGCGAGGACCTTGGCCGGCGTCATCGGGATCTCGCGGACGTGGACGCCGATGGCGTTATACACGGCGTTGGCGATCGCGGCCGATGAGGGAATGCGCGGCGGCTCGCCCAGCCCCTTGGTCCCGAGGTTGTTCAGGCGGTCGTCCACCACGTCGGCGAAGATGGGAATAATCTCCGGAATATCCAAGGCTGTGGCGATCTTGTAATCGTGGAGATTGGGATTGACCATCGTCCCGGTCTCCGCGTCCATGATCTTCTCCTCAAAGAGGCCGGCGCTCAGTCCCTGAATGATGCCGCCGAGGACCTGGCTTTCCGCGGTCTGACGGTTGATCACGCGGCCGACGTCGTGGGCCGCAACGACCTTTTTCACTTTGATCTTCCCCGTTTCCGTGTCCACTTCGACCTCGGCGAAATGGGCGCCGAACGTCTGGAAGGCGAATGTGGATGGATGCTCCGAACGCTCGCCGTGGAAAACCATGGGCCGCGGCAGGCCCCGAACGACTTCCCGGATCTCGATCGCCTTGGAGGGGTCGGTTTTCAGGACGAGCTTTTTATTCTCGAGGAGGATGTCCGCCGGCGGAGTGTTGAGCTTCTTGGATGCAAGACCTTTCAAATACTCCGCCGCCTTGAGCGCCGCGTCGCGGACCGCCGGTCCGACGGACGGCGTCGTCAGGCTGCCGCCGGAGATGGGCGCCCAGGGATAGTCGGAGTTCCCTATTTTGACCGAGATGTCCTGGGGCTCCAGTCCCAGCGTGTCGGCGGCGACGACAGCGATGTGGGTGCGCGTGCCGGTGCCGATGTCCTGCGTCCCGCATTCGACCTCGACGCTCCCGTCCGAATAGATCCTCAGGTCGGCGAGCGTGCCGGGCACGCCGGCGCCCGGCCAGATCTGGCTGGCCATGCCGATACCCGTCCGGATTTTCCCGCTGCCGGCGCCCGGCTTTTTGTTCCGCTTCAGCCAGCCGATCTTTTCCGCGCCCAGCTTATAGCACTGGTCGAGACCCTTGGTCGAATAGGGGTTTCCCGTGTCGCCCTTCTCCTTCGCTGAATAGTTCTTGCGCCGGAGCTCAAGCGGATCCATACCGAGCTTTGCCGCCAGCTCCTCCATGAAACCCTCGAGGCCGAATGTCCCCTGGGTGTGCCCGGGCGCCCGGGTCGCGCGAGAGCCGCAGGTGTTGACGAAGACCGAGTATTCTTCAACTTTGACGTTCGGGCATTTATAAACGTCCGTCGTCGGCTCGGCGCACCGGTCGCCGCGGCCGATCCCGCCGCAGTTGTAATTCTTGAAATGGAGGGCGATGAGCGTGCCGTCCTTTTTGACCCCGGCCTTGATCGTCATTCGGGCCGAAGGCCTGTAGCCTACGCAATAGGAATTCTCCTGGCGCGTAAGGACGACTTTGACGGGCCGCCCCGTCTCGCGCGCGAGCCGGGCCGCGACGACCGTGTGATCGTTCAGGCCGAGCTTGCTGCCGAAGCCGCCGCCCATGTAATGCTTGATGACTTTGACCCGGCTGGCGGGAATGCTCAGGGCGCGGGCCAGGCCGTCCCGGACGGACTGGACCGCCTGGGTCGAATCCCAGACTGTGAGGTTGTCGCCGTCCCATTTGGCGAGGCTGGAATGAGTTTCTGCCGTCTGGTGGACTTCCCAGCTCGTTTTGTACGTCTGTTCGAAGACGATATCGGCTTCTTTAAACCCTTTTTCGATGTCGCCGCGGTTGTATTCGTTGGATTTTTGGACGTTGCCCTGGTCTTGGATGAGCGGCGCGGCCTGCTCCATGGCCTTCTCTTCGCTCACAACATGGGGGAGAACTTTATATTCGACCTTGATGAGCTTGAGCGCCTCCTCGGCCGTCTTCTCGTCCACAGCCGCGACCGCCGCGATCTGCTCGCCGGCCCATTTGATGCGTCCTTCCTTGAGCTTAAAAGCGGCTTTGACGCCGGGATAGCTCAAAGCTTGGCTGAGGTCGATCGAAACAAGATCGGCGCAGGCGTGAGGCGAGCGGAGGATTTTGGCCTGAAGCATACCGTCAACATAGAGGTCATGCGTGAACTGGGCCGTCCCTGTGACGATCTTCTTTCCGTCGATCCGCGGCGTGTATTTGCCGATATGTTTGAATTCGGCCGCGGGCTGTGTCGCAGGCTGTTTCGATGCGGCGGTCTGGCTGCCAGGGTTTTGGGCCAGCTCCATATATTCGAGATGCGGATCTTCGATGAGATGTTCTTTTTTCATCTTAGCTACTCCTCATGGCGTCCGAAGCGGCGGCGACAGCGGCGTGGATTTTCTGGTAGTTGCCGCAGCGGCAGAGGTTGCCGGCCAGGCCGGCTTTGATCTCATCGAGCGAAGGCTGTTTGTTCGTGTTCAGGAGCGCGACCGACGACATGATGAAACCGGGCGTGCAGAATCCGCACTGGTAGCCGTCCTTGTCGATAAAGGCCTGCTGGACGGGATGGAGCTTATCCCCGCTCGCCAGCCCCTCGACCGTGAGGATGTCTTTTCCTTCGGCCTGGATGGCGAGGATGTGGCAGGAATAAACGGGCTTGCCGTCGAGGAGCACGGTGCAGCCGCCGCATTCCCCGCGGTTGCAGGTCCGTTTGGTTCCGGTCAGCCTCAGACGGTCCCGGAGGACTTGAAGCAGCGTTTCGCCGGGTTCCGTTTCGAACCCGACCTTTTTCCCGTTCACGGTCAGGGCTATTCTCTTGCTCGAAAAAACCTCCATCTCGCCGGGGCCGGATTGAATAGAACGAGGCTCTTTGCCGAGGACGCGCGAAGCCACACCCGCGCCCATAGCCCCGCCGCTCAGGCTCTGAAGGAAGGCCCTCCGAGTGACCGCCTTTTTCTTTTTTCGGGAGTTTTCCATGAAAAATCTCCTCAGGCGAGCCTGATGAGCGCCTGGATGATCAGGCAGAATGCCGCGGCGGCCGCGGGGGCGAGCCAGCGCCAGGCGGCCGCTTTCGGCGCAGCCGCCAGCCTTCCTTCAAGCGCTTCGATTTTCGCCGCGGCCAGGAAGCCCAATGGCACCGTGACCAGCGAGATGCCGACAGCGAGCGGCGCGTAATAAAGGGAAAGAGGCGTTGTCCCGCCCGGAACAACGCAGGCTGGCACACCCGTTGCGAATTTCACGAACGGGAAGAGATTGACAGCGAGAAGCGCCGAGATTCCGCCCAGGAGGGACTGGCCGGCCGCTTTCTTTTTCCAGGCTTCGGCGATGAAGGGGACGATGACGAGAAAGGCCAATCCTTCGGTGAGGAAAGCGAACATCGGGTTGGCGATGGCGCCGTGCCTGACGGGAAGCCCGAGAAGAAGAGCGTCGAAGAGCTTAAAGCTCAAAGCCAGGGCAACGACAATCGCCGGACCGGCGATTCGCCTTGTCCGGACCCAGGCCGCTGAGATGAAAAAGAGGGCGAAGCCGGTCATGATCGAGCCCGAAGCAAGCTTGGCGCAGCTCTCAAGCCCTAAGCCCAGCGCGGCCTCGGACAGACCCCAGACAGACCCGAAAATGATGAGGAATCCAAGGCTAGACGAAGAGATCTTGTGTGGCATCGGAATCTCCTTTTGCCGTTTTTCGGCCGAATGAAAAAACACGTTGTCCATTATAATAACCAGATTTTATTTTGGCAATGGGGTAGGGTACGCAAACCGAATTCCACCCTTGGCTAATCATCAGAAGAATTGTTTCAGGATTCGGGATGCGGATCATGAAAACTCCAAAAAAATTTTTGAAAACTCAGGTTCGAATCCTTCTTTGCTCGTCACGGCGCCGGTATTTTGATTTTCTCCCAATTCTTGATTTTATACCGGACGAGCTGATCGCACTCCAGATCCCGATTGTATTGACGGGCGTATAGGAATCCCCGTCTAATAATAAGGGTGTTTTCAGGGACGTTTGCCCGGTAGATGTAAAATCCATCCGCATTGAAGACGTCGGCCTCGTTTTCTGTTTCTATTTTTCCTTTCCATCCGGAAGGCGGGTTTTGGGCGAACAAGGCCGAAAGACAAAAGCCGATGATGAAACTCGAACCAAACAAATTTCTTTTCATATTCGATGCGCTCTCCGTATGCCGATGGCGTATCAAATGTAGCGACAGAAGACGAACCGTGTCAAGAAACGAAAATCGTCGGCGAAAGTGTTACGCCAACGTGATAATTTCCTAAATGGGCAACGTGAATATTTCCGGTTATTTGGGCTAAGGTACTCCTTCGGACGGAAGGAGGACCGGTCTTGTGAGAAAGGATCTAATCAC
>Ga0315281_10014026_pt1 | contig 10820 bp, 9 predicted proteins | sample YL17G07_0_MG_FD_204540 | JGI IMG/M metagenome (GOLD analysis project Ga0315281, IMG submission 204540) | Sediment microbial communities from Yellowstone Lake, YNP, Wyoming, USA - YL17G07_0 | ecosystem: Environmental > Aquatic > Freshwater > Lake > Sediment | place: USA: Wyoming | collected... | reverse complement strand
TAATGACCGCCCGCAGTTCTGCCGATCAGATCCCGTTTCGTTATCGCGCCGCAGACAGCGCAACCGGTGTGACCCGCGATACCGCCAAACGCCTCGCGCAGCGACTGGGCGTGGATGAGACACAAGCGATTCATCTGGCCCTGCACGACATGGCGGCTAAGCTGCTTCCTCAGTACGAGGCCGATGAGGGCCCACTGACGCCTACTCAGATTCGTCAGATCAAGAAGGGCGCTCCGCAAGGCAAGAAGCGTTCAGTGCGGTCCAGCCTGTTCGTTTAGGTGGATTCCGCATGACGTTTCGGTGGTGGGCAGAGCCTACCGCCGGCGAGATTGTCTGGTGCCATTTTCCGAATAGAATCACCCCTCGCCCAAAGCCACGGCCTGCACTTATTCTGGCCGTGTTTGACGACGATGCGCCACAATTCACGGTGCGCGTCGCCTACGGGACCAGCCAGCGCGCAATGACACTGCACAGAGGCGAGTTCTCAGTCCTGCGTGAGCGTAACCCTGCTGCCTATGACATGGCCGGCCTCAGCTACGACACGAAATTCGACCTGAAGCAAACCCTTGATCTTCCATATACGACCGAGTGGTTCTCGGTGCCGCCCGCCGCGCCGCATGGCCAGACACCAAAACTTGGCGCCCTCCATCCCTCGTTGGTACGCGCTGTCCAGGCGGCGTTTCGAGCGGCGAGGGAATGAGCCGGCGCTGGGGGGTGCCCTTGCGTAATATATGGCAAGCACAGCAAGGAGCGCGATGATGAGCCAACAGAACGAAGTGACTATCGAAGAAGGCAGCACCAACGTCTATGCGGACCTGGGGTATGCCGATGCGGCCGAAATGCAACGCAAGTCACAACTCGCGGGGGAGATTGCCCGCGCAATCAAGGCGCGTCGCCTAACGCAGGACGGAGCCGCCGTACTGCTCGGCATCGATCAGTCAAAGATATCGCGCATCACCCGAGGACAGTTTCGCGGTGTCAGCGAAGCCAAGTTGTTGGAGCTGGTGGCCAAGTTGGGTCACGACGTGAAAATCGTCGTGGGACCCGTGCGCCGCCGCGCCGGCAAAATCGAGCTGCAGTTCGCCTAACTTGTTCAAGCGTTAGTGCGTGCGATTACTCAGCGCGGCGATGCGTTCTTCAATGGGCGGATGCGTCGAGAACAGCGCCATGAATCCGCCCTTGTCGGTGATGCCGCTCGCCGCCATGGATTGCGGCAGCGCGCCAGGCGCTAGCCCGCCCAGGCGCGAAAGCGCGTTCACCATCGGCGTGGGCGAACCCAGCAATTGCGCGGAGGCGGCATCGGCGCGGAATTCGCGGCGGCGCGAGAACCAGGCCACGATCATGGAGGCTAGAATGCCCAGAAGGATCTGGCAAACGAACGAGGTGATGTAGTAGCCCATGCCCACGCCGCGTTCTGTCTTGAAGACGACCTTGTCGACAAAGAAACCGATGACACGCGACAGGAATATCACGAAGGTATTCACTACGCCCTGGATCAGGGTAAGGGTGATCATGTCGCCGTTGGCCACATGGCCGATCTCATGCCCGAGCACCGCCTCAACTTCCTCACGGCTCATCGACTGCAGCAGGCCGGTTGAAACCGCGACCAATGCGTTGTTCTTGAAAGCCCCGGTGGCAAAGGCATTGGGCTCGCCCTCGTAGACCGCGACGTCGGGATGGCCGATGCCGGCTTTGTCGGCAAGCGCGTGCACCGTCTGCACCAGCCAGTATTCAGTGGAACTTTCCGAACCGTCGATGACGCGCGCGCCGGTGGACCACTTGGCCATCGGCTTGGAAATCAGCAGCGAAAAAATGGAACCGCCGAAGCCCACCACCAGCGAGAAGCCGAGCAGCGCTTGGTAATTGATGCCGTTTTCCGTGAGGAAGCGGTCCAGTCCGAGCACGGAGAGGACGATCGACAGCACTACCGTCACAGCGATGTTGGTCACCAGGAACAGAACAATGCGTTTCATATTTCAACCTTTTCAGATAAGCGCAACGATGCGCACGATTTTACGGCCACGGGTGCTGCCTTGGAAATTTTTGACCATTCTGCCGGTATATGGTGCGCATCTTTAATGTTTCACGTCTGGATAATTTGGTCCCGCCCGGCGCGGAGCCGAACGCTGATCAGATTGCCGTGATTGTTGAGATCTGTGCCTGGGCGCATGCCGAATGGGTGCGCATTCATCCCTTTGCGAATGGTAACGGCCGCAACTCCTGCCATGGACGCCGCGCGAGCAGCAGCAGCACGGTTCCCGCGACAAACGGGATCGCGAGCAGCACCAGCGACGCGCCGCTCTTGAACTGTTCGGCACTCACCAGGAAGGAGAACCAGCCGGCAATGGTGTCGAGGTAATAGCGCACCTGCATCGCGAACAGCAGCGGAGCGGTCCAGACGCCAATGCGCGTAAGCATGCGCGCGGAGTCCCCGAGCACCGCGCGTCCGGCGAGCAGGAACAGGGCCGAACCCAGGAATACCAGCGTGAACAGGGTCCCGGTGATCGGCTGCGCCGCGCCGAACGCCTCCTGCACGGCCCAGTAGGGGAGCCAGGCAAAGCACATCAGACCCAGGACGCCGGCCACTGCGCGGGCACGCACGGGCGCCGCGTCGTCGGCGAAGGACTCGCCGGCTTTCCTCGCCATGAAGGGAATCAGGGCGAGGCAAGCGAGGCCGAACAGGACGTCGACCAGCATGGTGCGCGGGTATCCCCAGGCCTCGATCGCGATGCCCTGCCACGCCGCGCTGTAGGAAATCGTCAGGTTCATGAGTGCCATGTAGGCGGTGAACTGCGTCGCCGCGACGCGCGGATTGGTCACGTCCATGCAGATCGCGGAGCGCGTGCCGTACATGAGCCCGTTGAAGACGTTGTAGACGAGCGTCGCTATCCACAGTGCCGTGACCAGCGCCGCCGGCACTTCGGGGCGGTTGGGCGCGTTAGGGGCCACCGGCATGATCCAGCCGTATTGGCTCAACATGCTCATGAGGTAAAGCACCGGCAGTCCCATGCAGGCGATATAGATGAACAGCATGCGCCGCCGGCCCAAACGGTCGGACAGGTAGCCGCCGGCGACCATGCACAAGGCGGCGATCAGCGAGGACCACGCGTTGAGCGCGGCGACCTGATCGTCGTTCAAGCCGAGTTCCACCGCGAGGTTCGACTGCAGCGCGAGTCCGAGGCACATCGCGCCTGGCGGCAGCAGGGCAAGAATCAGCCCGCTGAACGCGCCGCGCGTGCCGAGGAAGGAGCGGAACGCGCTGGTCGCGAAATCGTGCATCTCGCGCCCGGCCGCGCGCAGGCGCGAGCCGATCACGGCGGCGCGGGCGGGGCCCGCATCCTCCCGCATCGGCAGAACCACGAGCACGGTCACCGCCAGGATGCAGCCCGCGACGAAAAAGAATGTGGGTTGAAAGCCGGTATAGCCCATGAGGAAGAGCACGCCGCTGCCGCCGATCAGCTGGCCGATCGACGCGCCCGCGAACATCATGCCGTTCGCGGTCCCGCGCTCGTGCTCCTGCAGCGTGCTGCAGGCGAGCGCGTCGATTGCCACGTCCTGAATCGCGCCGAAGGTGTTGTGCACCAGCAGGATCACGGTGAACAGCCACAGCTGCTCGGGCAGCCGCAGCACGACCGTCGAGAGCAGCGTTGCCGCCATGAGGATCTGGGTGCCGATGATCCATCCGCGCCGTCGTCCGAGCCGCTCCGAGGCGAAGACGTCGACGATCGGTCCGAAAGCCCACTTGAAAGCCCACGGCAGGTAGAACGAGGCGACAAAGGCGCCGATCTCGGCCGGGCCGACATCCTGCCGCCGCAGCTGGGTCGCCACCGCCGTCGCGGCGAAGCCGAGCGGAATGCCCTCGGTCATGTAGAGGAAGAAGAACGCCGCGAGGCGGCCCCTGGTGGTTGCCAGCAGGTTTGGAATGCGCATGGGGCGTAAGGGTCTCAGCGCAGCCAGAATCTGTCAATCGGATTTGGCGGGCACTCGCCAATGTGGAAGGGGGTGACGTCGCAGGCTGATTCGATCGCAAACCTCCTTCTGCCGCAGGCCAAATGGATCCTGCAGGCGATTTCTCCCACCTGAAGCTGCCAACCAAGACAAGGCCAATCAAGACAATGTTGACATGTATTTGGTTTCAAAGTATTTTCCTCTTCCTGTCGCGCGTGAATTCTCTGCTGGAACTCAAATCATGGGAAAGGCGGAGCCGTCGGGAGGCGCATGAGCACAACGATCAACTACAACATGGTGTGTACGTCGTTCTTGCATCGGCGCCATTCGCTGTTTCGACCTTATGTCTTGCGGCCCGGACGCTTTGCCGGTTTGCACACGATTTGTCCCAAAGGAAAGCGCGGCAATGGCAACGCCTAAACGGCCGTTTTTTCTGCTCGGACTTGTTTTCTCCGGGTGCTTGTTCTCCGCGCTCGCTCATGCCGAATGCGGCAGTCAACAGCAATGCATCGCTGTGTCCACCGATCCCACCGTCGCGCCTTTTCATTCGCTCGACGGCGTCAACATTCCCGCGCCGACCCTGAATTTCGGCAACCAGGCCACGGCAACGACGAGTGCCACGCAAACCATCCTTGTCGCCGCGGTCGAAGGTCCCGCAGACACGAAAGCGACGCTGGACGCGATTACCCTGAGTGGCGCCAACGCGACCGAATTCAGGATTACCGGCGGCACCTGTACGGTCGGCACTCCCACCCTGCTGCACGACGGCGCACGGGTGGCGCAGATCAGCAACGCCTGTACCATCACGGTCACGTTTAATCCGGCGACCGTAGGCGCAAAAACCGCTCAGATCAATGTCCAGTCCACCGCCATCACGCGCGTTGCGCCGTTGGCGGGAACCGGCATTCTCGCGCCACCGGTGATCACAAGTGCGCTCGCGGCGACCGGGGCGGTGGGCGCGCCGTTCTCGGGCTACCAGATCACGGCGACCAACAGCCCGACGAGCTTTACGGCATCGCCTTTGCCGCAGGGGCTGAGCATGAGCGCGTCCGGGGCCATTTCGGGCACGCCCACTTTGAACGGGACCGTCAACACCACCATCACGGCGACCAATGCCGCCGGCACGGACACCAGGACCCTGGTATTCACCATATCTGCGACGGCGCCGGTGATCACGAGCGGGCAAACGGCAAGCGGGACAACCGGGCAGACATTCAACTACCAGATCACGGCCAGCAACCTGCCGTTGAGCTTTAACGCGATCGGGCTGCCGGCAGGACTCAGCGTGAACACGGCGACGGGACTGATCTCGGGCACGCCCGCAGCGGGTGGAAGCTACAAGATCTCGGTGACCGCAACCAATGCCACCGGCACCGCGAGCCAGGCGGTGACGATTACAATCGGCCTGGTGGTTCCGGCGGTTCAGAACCAGATGATCGACGTCCTTCTCAACACGCCGAAGACCGTCGATCTGGGCACCAGCAGCCTCGCGACCGGAATCAGGATCGCGGCGGCGCCGGCGCATGGCACTGCAGTCGTCAGCGGCACGAAGGTGACCTACACGCCGGCGAACAACTATTTCGGCCCTGACGCGTTCACCTACCTGGCAATAGGCAACGACGGCGAATCGCCGACGGCCGTCGTAACCGTGAACGTAATCGGCAGACCCGATCCATCCCAGGATCCGGTCGTAAGGGGGCTCATCAGATCCCAGGCGGAGACGGCCAAGCGTTTCTCCCGCGCCCAGATATTCAACTTTCAGCGGCGCATGGAATCGCTGCACCTGGGAGCCGCCGCCGACGTCGCCGCGGGTGCCGCGGGATTTGGCTCCGCGCCCCGCCCGGATTCGAATTCGGCACCGATAATCGGCCGTTCCGTCGCAGGCCCCGGCGTCGGCGCCGGTTCGGCCGGCGCGGCATCGGACCTGCTGCCGACATCATTCCTGACCACATTCTTCAGCGCGGCGTCGACGCGATCGGTGAACCTGTCGAGCAGCAGCGATCGCGCCGACGGGTCCTCCGGGCTGCCCGATGGCACTGGCGTGTGGATCGGAGGCAGCGTCAATTTCGGCGCCCGCGACCAGACGAGCGACAGCAGCAGCCTCCAGTTCAGCACCGACGGCACCAGCGTCGGCGTCGACCGGAGGTTCAGCGACAAACTGACGCTGGGCCTGGGCCTGGGTTATGCGCGCGACAGGACCGATATCGGCACCGACGGGACAAAGAGCAAGTCGAGCGGCTCGTCAATCGCCGTGTACGGGAGCTATCAGCCGACCAAAAATACTTTCGTCGACGGACTCATCGGTTACGGCGTGCTGAATTACGACACAGATCGCTATGTGGCGTCCGTGGCCGACTTTGCGCAAGCGCACCGCAAGGGCGACCAGTTATTCGGATCCGTCGCCGCGGGCTACGAATATCGCCGGGACGGTTTGCTGTTCTCACCCTACGGACGGCTGGACTTCGCCAATGACCGGCTCAAGCAAACCACGGAAACAGGAGCGGGCCTCAACGCCCTCACGTACTTCGGTCAGAACCTGCCGACGCTCCAACTGTCGCTGGGGCTGCGCGCCGAGTCACAGCATGATACGAACTTCGGGCGTGTGTTGCCGCGGCTGCGCCTGGAGTTGAAACACGATTTCGAGGGTGACCGCCAGGCAGAGATCGCCTACGCCGACCAGTTTGCGGGCCCGAGATACGCCGTGACCGCCGCCGGGGTGAATCGCAACTCCCTGTTGATCGGTGTCGGCAGCGATTTCATTCTCAGGAACGGCTTGAAGCTCGGCGTCGATTATCAGGTCCGGCGCGCGGTCGGCCCGGACCACAGTCAAGCCATCCGCTTGTGGGTTGCGAAAGATCTTGACGGCAAGAGCTTGTCGTCAGTACCTATGTCATCCGCGCTGTTCGAGAATCCGGTCCGGGTCGAAGCCGGGTATACATGGGATGACAACCTCACGCGGGCGCGTGATACCGCCGACAAGCTGTCTGATCAAATCTACAGTCTCAACCTCAGCCAAGGCACGAATTTCCGTGTCAGCGACCACACCCGCGTGGTCGTCAACGGGTTCGTGAATGGAGAAAAGCTTCACACCTACACCCGTCTCGACCGCTTTTCCGGCGGCGTCCAGGGCGAGTTCCAGTACCGCACGTCGGCCGAATTCGACGCGCCGACGTTCGGGATCTTCGGGCGCATGTCGTTCGACGACTACGATTCGCAGCTTCGCACCGGCTACCGCTCCTCCGTCGGGCTCACCGTGCGCCAGTCGCTGACGGATCGAATCGATGCGTTCGCCGCGCTGGCGAGCAACGCGCGCAATGCCCGCAGCGACGTGTTTGACGCCAGAGACCGCTCCGCGCGCTTCAACCTCGATTATTCGCTGGGCCGGGCCGGCTCGCTCTATGTCGGCGGAGAGTATCGCCGCGGCGATACCGCGACTTCCGGGCCGGCGACGCCTGCGTACACCGGCCTCGCGAACGTTTCCGTGCAGGACGATGCATACGGCAGCCGCTCGCTGCTCGCCTATCGCTACCAGGCCAGAACCGAGCTGTGGACCCTCGGATACAACCTGCCTCTGGGCCCGCGGGATTCGCTTGATCTATCGTGGAGACATGCGCGGTCCACGCCGACCGGCGCCGCGGCTGCGGCGACCTATTCGGGCGGCGGCGCCGGGGGCACATCGAGCTATACCGCGAATCAGTATTCCCTTGCCTACCTGATGCGCTTCTAAACCCCGGCCCCGTCGCGGATCAGTAGTCGCGACGCGGCCCGGTGTAGTCGTCCTTCGGGAACACGAAGGGCGGCGTCCTGCCGACCAGGGTCTCGATCAGCATCAGCTCCTGATCGGTGTGGTTGATGAACGGCGCGCTGCGGATGCTCCTCGCGGCCGCGGATTTGCCCAGAACGTAGAGCGGGCGGTCGTGATGCTTGGAGACGACCGTCTCCTTGCTCTCGGGATCGTTGCTCGCCGCGATGTCCACGGTGCCATAGCAGGTGCAGAAGTAGGTCTGCTCGGGGTCCGATTCCGCGTACCATCCGGTCCCGCGAATGCCGATGGTGGCGGTCGGGGTAATCACCCGCATCTGCGAATTGCGCGAAACCGACAACAGCTTTCCGGTCAGCAGGCGCAGGCCGGCGATCAGGAACGACGCGGCTTCCCTTTTCTCGCCTTCAATCATGAGCTGACTTTCGCCGCGCAGGATCATCGAGTGGCCGCCGACCACAAAAACCATTTCACTGTCTTTGCCGGTCCGGACGGTGTCGCCCGGGCGCACCGGCGTTTTCAAGGTCGCCGCCGCCCCGTTGACCGAGGCGGTGCCCGTGATGCGGTAGACCGACTGCTCCGGAGGGAGCTTCGTCGGTCTGCTGCCGAAGACGCCCTGGGCCAGGGCACTTCCTCCCGGCAAACCCGCGGAAATCAGACCGGCCGACAGGGCCTCGATGAGCAGGCGGCGACGCGGGTCATCTGCTTTGTCAAAGCGATTCATGAATCCTCCCGGATATCTGGGAATTGTCGGGCTCGCCGCCCGCATTACCCCGGTACGTTTGTTTGAATAATTTTAGCACGATCTGCGCGACGCATCGATCCGGACCCGTTCACGATCGTCATGGGCCGACCCTGCGTCCCGTCTGTCGCGGTGTAGTATCCTGAGCGCGATCGGATAAAATCACCCGGACACAGGGCGTCAGATGAGTGCCGCGAATCAAGCGCGTTGGCATGTTGCCCAGGCGGTGCTGGCAATGGGTGCGCTGCTGCTCCTGATTGGTGCTTTCACAAGTTCGGGATGGAGCGTTTTTGCGCGGATGCTGGGAGCCGGGCTTCTCGCATTTGGCGCAATAATGCTTGCGTCGGTGGCGATCATCGACGGGGTTCCCTGGGTGGTGCGCCTGATTTCGCGCCTTTCAGAACCCGTATGGGACGGCGAACTGCTTCACACCGATGGCAGCGAATACAAGATCCCCTACGATTTCGACGAACAGGGAAGCCCCAGGTTCATTGCAAGAACAGTATGCGCTGCGATCGGCATGCCACCCCCGGCCAAGAATGCTTTGCGATGGGGCGGGGTTCCGCTGTTGCGGGAAGGCAAGCATGTCTATTTCACCGAGGCTGACGTTCAAGCCTACCTCGCACCCCTAGCCACCAGGAACCGTGCGGCCAATCGGCTGCTGCAGCTCATACGCAATGATGTCCTGCGAAAAGTGGAGAAGCGGCGCGAAGACGAGAGGCGGTACGGACAGGGACAGAGCTGAGTATCTCTTTTGCTTGGTCGTCGCCCGCGACAGCCGCCGTCTGTTGAAATTCCGGCGCGATTAGCGGGGAAGATTCTCCGCCGCCCAGCGCTGCCAGCGCCAGGTGTCGGCGCACATGGCTTCGACGCCGAGCTCGGCGCGCCAGCCGAGCGTCGCGAGGGCGAGCGAGGCGTCGGCATAGCATTGCGCAATGTCCCCCGGCCGCCGCGCCACCACGCGGTAAGGCACCGCCTTGCCGCTTGCCGCCTCGAACGCGCGAACCATCTCGAGTACGCTGTAGCCGCGCCCGGTGCCGAGGTTGACGGTCAGCACCCCGGCGCGCGCGCGCAGGGCTTCGAGCGCGGCCAGGTGCCCGCGCGCGAGATCGACCACGTGAATGTAATCGCGCACCCCGGTGCCGTCCGGGGTCGGGTAATCGTTTCCGTACACTGACAACTCGCCGAGCTTGCCCACCGCCACCTGTGCGATGTAGGGCATCAGATTGTTGGGGACGCCGTTCGGGTCCTCGCCGATCAGGCCCGAGGCGTGCGCTCCCACCGGGTTGAAGTAGCGCAACAGCGCGACGCGCCAGGCCGGGTCCGAGTGCGCCGCATCGCGCAGCACCTCCTCGATCATGAGCTTGGAGCGCCCGTAGGGATGGCTCGCCGAGAGCGGAAAATCCTCGCGGATCGGCACCGAAGCCGGTTCGCCATACACCGTCGCCGATGAGGAGAACACCATCGTCCTCACTTCGGCCTCGGCCATGCACTCCAACAGCGTCACGCTGCCCGAGACGTTGTTGTCATAGTACTCGAGCGGTTTTTGCACCGATTCGCCCACCGCTTTCAAGCCGGCGAAGTGGATCACCGCTTCGAAACGGTGCTGCGAAAACAGCTGACGCAGCCCAGCGCGATCGCGCACGTCGATCTGCGCGAACGCGGGCCGCCGCCCCGCGATGCGCTCGATACGCTCAAGCACCGAGGCCTTGCTGTTGCAAAGGTTGTCGATGAGGAAGACATTGCGGCCGGCCGCCATCAACGCCACCACCGTGTGGGAGCCGATGTAGCCGGTGCCTCCGGTGACCAGGAACGTCATTCGTTGGATCTTTTCATAGCCATGACACAGAGCGTAGCTGCATTTGAATCCGCGCGGTTTATGCTTCCGGACTGTTGGCGCTGGCATGCGTCCTCGAGCGCAGGGGCGGAGAATTCAAGTTTGAAGCGCAAGCGCATTCTAATGCGAATGTGGCTGCGTCACCAAGACCGCGCTTCAGGCGTAGACTCTCGTCCGTGCCGGCGGGGGAGGAAGCAATGGGTAAAGGCCGCCGCAGGTAATTTCCGGCAGCGATTCCGGCACACCTGGGTGCGCCGCCCGTTGCGCCGCGAGATGCCCTACCGGCGCGCGGTGTCGACAAGGGGAAAGGGGAGCAGAGATGTTAAAACGATTGGCGGCGGTCACCTTGACGGGCATCCTGGCCACTGCGGCCGCATGGGCGCCTGACTCGAGCGCACAGGGATATCCGAGCAAGCCGATTCGTGTGGTCGTCGGTTACGCCCCCGGCGGCTCGGCAGACGCGGGCATTCGCCCGCTCGCGCGGGTGCTCGAGGTTTTGCTCGGCCAGCCGATGGTCATGGAATACAAGCCGG
>Ga0315281_10014025_pt1 | contig 10820 bp, 9 predicted proteins | sample YL17G07_0_MG_FD_204540 | JGI IMG/M metagenome (GOLD analysis project Ga0315281, IMG submission 204540) | Sediment microbial communities from Yellowstone Lake, YNP, Wyoming, USA - YL17G07_0 | ecosystem: Environmental > Aquatic > Freshwater > Lake > Sediment | place: USA: Wyoming | collected... | reverse complement strand
CGGCTGGTTTTTGTGCCAGACCGGGCGCGAGCAGCAGTCCATCGCTTATTTCATGTTGGCGCTGAAGAATCCGCTGTACAACACGCCGGCGCGTTCGTACGTCAACGCCGGGCTGTGCTCGCTGAAGAACAACGAGCGTGATGCCGCCGACTACTTCGAGCGGGCGCTGCGCAGCGCGCCCGATAATCTCCAGGCCTTGATCAACCTGGCATCGATCCGGTACAAACGCGGGCAACTGGAGGTTGGGCGCGGTTTGGTCGGGCGCTACAACAAGCTGGTCGAACCGACGGCCGAATCGCTGTGGCTGGCGCTGCGCCTAGAACGCAAACTCGGCGACCGGGCGGCCGAAAACGCGCTGGCGGTGCAATTGCGGCGGCGCTTCTCCGGCTCCGAGGAATATCGGGACCTGCTGCAGGGCAAGTTTGAATGAGCGAGCTTGAGACTGCGGCCGAGCAGTTGAGCCCGGGGCAGACGCTGGCCGCCGCCCGCGCCGGACTCAATCTCAGCGTCGCGGACGTATCGCAGCAGATCAAGTACGCGGTCAGACAGATCGCGGCCATCGAAGCCGACGATTACGCCAAATTGCCCGGCACGACTTTCGTGCGTGGCATGATCCGCAGCTATGCCAAGCTGGTGCAGATCGATTCCCGGCCGCTGCTCGCCGAACTGAGCCGGCACGATCTCCCGCCCGCGTTCGCGGTCGATCTGCATGGCGGCGAGCAGGAGCCATTTCTAGAAGGCGGAAAGAAATCGAATCGCATCTATGTGTTTCTGTCACTGGCGGCGTTGCTCGCGGTGGCGGTAGTTGCCTATGAGTGGTACGCCAGTACGCCGCCGGTGGGCGAAGTGGCGGCGATCCCACCCAAGGTGACGAAGAGCGAGCCGGCGCAGCCGGGTGCGGCCGCGCAGCCTGGTGCGGCCGGCGCGCAGCCGGTCGAGCCGCGGAGAGTCGAACCGCAGAGAGTCGAGCTGCAAAAGGTCGAGCCGCAGAGGGTCGAGCCCAAGAGCCAGACGGCTCCGATGCCGGTCCCGGCGATCAGCAACAGGCCCGGCGCGTCAAGACGCATCCAGCTCGAATTCGACCAAATGTCCTGGGTCGAGATAAAGCAGGCGAACGGCGCGGTCCTGCTGTCCCGGCTCAACCCGGCCGGCAGCAAGCAGTCGATCGAAGGCGCGCCGCCATTTGAAGTGGTGATCGGCAACGCCGTGAATGTGCGGCTGAAGTACAACGAGGCGCCGGTCGACCTGCGGCCTTATTCGAAGTTCGACGTCGCGCGCCTGACGCTGGAGTAGCCCCGGTGTCCAGCACAGCACGCAGAACCACGCGCCGGGTGCGCATCGGAAACGTCGTCGTCGGCGGCGGCACCCCCATCGTGGTGCAGTCGATGACCAACACCGACACGGCGGACGCCAGCGCCACGGTGGAACAGGTGCGTGATCTGGCGCGCGCAGGTTCCGAATTAGTGCGGATCACCGTCAACACCGCCGAGGCCGCGGCGCAGATCCCCCGCATCCGCGACGAACTGGCGCGCCGGGACTGCACGGTGCCGCTGGTGGGGGATTTCCATTTCAACGGGCATCGCCTGCTCAGCCAGTACCCCGATTGCGCCGAGGCGCTCGCCAAATACCGCATCAACCCGGGGAATGTCGGCAAAGGCTCGAAGCGCGACGAACAGTTTGCGACCATGATCGAGATGGCGTGCAAATTCGGCAAGCCGGTGCGCATCGGTGTGAACTGGGGCAGCCTGGATCAGGAACTGCTGGCGCGCCTGATGGACGAGAACGGCGCCCGCCCGCAGCCGCTGGCCGCCGATGCGGTGATGCGGGAGGCGCTGGTAGTGTCGGCTCTCGAATCGGCGGCGCAGGCGGAGGGATGGGGCCTCCCGGCGGACCGGATCGTCCTTTCGTGCAAAGTAAGCGGCGTGCAGGACTTGATCTCGGTGTATCGCGAGCTCGCGGCACGCTGCGATTATCCGCTGCACCTCGGGCTCACCGAGGCCGGCATGGGTTCCAAAGGCATCGTCGCCTCATCAGCGGCGCTGGCGGTGTTGCTGCAGGAAGGCATAGGCGACACCATCCGTATCTCGCTCACGCCCGAGCCGAGCGGTGACCGCACGCGCGAAGTCGTCGTCGCGCAGGAATTGTTGCAGACCATGGGCTTGAGGTCGTTTGCCCCGCTGGTCATCAGTTGTCCGGGCTGCGGCCGAACCACCAGCACCTATTTCCAGGAACTCGCCGCCGGTGTCCAGGCTTATCTGCGCAATCAAATGCCGCTATGGCGCGACCAATACCCGGGAGTGGAAGACATGCACGTGGCCGTGATGGGATGTGTGGTGAACGGCCCGGGCGAATCCAAGCACTCCAATATTGGCATCAGCCTGCCGGGCTCGGGTGAACGGCCGGTGGCCCCGGTATTCGTGGACGGGGAAAAGACGGTGACCCTCAAGGGCGATACCATCGCCAGCGATTTCCAGAAAATCGTTGATGATTACGTGCGCAGCCATTACGGGCCGGGCGGCACGGCTGGCGCTGCGGCTGCAACCAAGAAATCAAACACCTTTCCGATCAAGGCGGCGGTCTAAGTCCGACCGATTCCGAGTGCAACGATGAGCCATACGATACAAGCAGTCCGCGGGATGAACGACATTCTGCCGGACGAAGCGGTACTTTGGGAGGAGCTGGAGGAAACGCTGCGCTCCTGGCTCCGGAGCTACGGCTACCGCAACCTGCGCACGCCGCTGATCGAGCCCACCGCGCTGTTTCGCCGCGCCATCGGCGAGGCCACCGACATCGTCGAGAAGGAGATGTACAGCTTCGTCGACGAGCTGAACGGGGAGGCACTGACGCTGCGGCCGGAAGCCACGGCTTCGACCGTGCGCGCGGCGATCCAGCACAGTCTTCTCTACGGCGGCCCGCAGCGGCTGTACTACCTCGGCCCCATGTATCGGCACGAACGCCCGCAGAAGGGCCGCTACCGCCAGTTCTACCAGGTCGGAGCCGAAGCCCTGGGTTACGCCGGGCCGGATGTGGATGCCGAACTGCTGCTGATGTGCGCGCGGCTGTGGGACGACCTCGGACTGGACGACATCAAGCTGCAGCTCAACTCCATCGGCAGCCCGGAGGAGCGCCTGCGCCACCGTTCCGGGCTGGTGCAGTATCTGCAGCAGCACGAAGCGGACCTGGACGCGGACGCGAGGCGCCGCCTGCATACCAATCCGCTGCGCGTGCTCGACAGCAAGAACCCGCTGATGCAGCCGCTGATCGAGGCGGCGCCGCGCCTGCTCGATCAGCTGGGGGAGGCGTCGCTGGCGCATTTCGAAGGGGTACAGCAGGTGCTGAAGGATGCCGGCATCCCGTACAGCATCAACCCGCGCATGGTGCGCGGGCTGGATTACTACAACCTCACCGTGTTCGAGTGGGTGACCGAGCGCCTCGGCGCCCAGGGCACGGTGTGCGGCGGCGGGCGCTACGACGGCCTGTTCGAGCAGATCGGCGGCAAGCCGGCGCCGGCCTGCGGTTTTGCCATGGGGCTGGAGCGACTGCTGGCGCTGATGCAGGAGGCGCGCGCGCAGGAACCTGCCGCCCAATGCGAGGTCTATGTGTTGCACCAGGGCAGCGCCGCCGGCCGCATGGCCTTCGGCGTCGCCGAGGAATTGCGCAACCACGGGCTGTCGGTCATGCAGCACTGCGGCGGCGGCAGTTTCAAGGCCCAGATGAAAAAAGCCGATGCGAGCGGCGCCGTGCTTGCGGTGATCCTGGGCGACGACGAGGCGGCAAATAACGAGGTAAGCGTGAAGCATCTGCGCCAGCAGCGCGAGCAGCTGCGCGTGGCGCGCGACACGCTGCCCGATGCCGTGACCAATTTGTTGTTCCTGGAAGAAGACCAGGAGCACCTGGTTGAATTGCCGTCAGGCGGTTAATACAGGGGAACACGCGGGGGCAGGGAGAGGCTCTTCCCTGTCCACCGGGATTTTCTTTTTTTGTAAAAGATTAAAGGCTAAAGGACCAAGCATGGCGACATACGATCTGGAAGAGCAGGAACAGCTGGCGACGCTCAAAGCGTGGTGGAACGATAACGGCAATCTGGTGATGACCGTTTTAAGCCTGGTGCTGATAGCGTTCGCTGCCTGGCAGGGTTGGAACTACTATCAGCGCAACCAGGCGGTACAGGCATCGGCCTTGTATGGCGCCGTGCAGAAGGCGGCCGGCGCGAGCGACCTGAAACAGGTGCGTGAAAACGCCGGCGCCCTACTCGAGCAGTACCCGCGCACCGCCTACGCGGCAATGGCGGCGCTGGTGTCGGCCAAGGCGCACTTTCAGGGCGGCGATCTGAAAACCGCGCACGCCCAGCTCGCCTGGGTCGCGGAGAACGCGAATGACGAAGCGATGCAGGACATCGCGCGGCTGCGCCTCGTCAGCGTGATGCTGGACGAAAAAGCCTACGAGGATGCGCTGAAGACATTGGACGCGAAGCACGGCGCCGCGTTCGATGCGCAGTTCCTGGCGGCTCGCGGTGACGTTCTCGTCTCCCAGGGAAAAAACGAAGAGGCACTCGGCGCTTACAAAGCCGCGCTGGACAAGGCGGACGCAAAGGATGCGGGACTGCGCGGATCCATTCAGCTGCGCCTGGACGCGCTGGGAACCGTGAAATGAGGCGTGCTTTCACGTTCGTCCCGGCGCTCGCGGCGCCGCTGCTGGTCGCGGCGTGCGGCGGCGGCAGCATGGTAAGCAATGCAATCGATAGTATCAATCCCATGAACTGGTTCGGCAGCCGCAGTGCGGTGGCGGAAATGGCGCCGTTGCCGCCGCTTACGGATTCGATTGCGGTAAGCGCGTTGTGGCAGGCGAACATAGGCAATTCGGAGCAGGCGGTATTCGACCCCGCGGTCGCGGGCGGCAGCGTCTATGCGGCTGCCTTCGACGGCGCGATCACGCGCCTGGACGCCGCCAGCGGCAAACAATTATGGCGCATCAGCGCCGGAGAGCGCCTGACCGGCGGCGTCGGCAGCGACGGCAAGATGGTCGCCGTCGGCAGCGGCAAGGGCGAGGTACTGGCATTCGACGCCAACGGCACCGCGCTGTGGAAGACGCAGGTCAGCAGCGAAGTGCTGGCTGCGCCGCAGGTGGCCGATGATGTGGTCGTAGTACGCAGCGCCGACGGCCGCATTTTCGGTCTGGACGCGAAAGACGGCAAACGCAAGTGGTATTACCAGCGCGCCACGCCCGCGCTGACCGTGCGCTCGCCGGCGGGGATCAGCGTCTACAGGGGTGTCGCCTACGCCGGCTTTGCCGGCGGCAAGCTGGTCGCGATCAATTTGGACAATGGCGCCGTGCGCTGGGAAGCGACCGTCGCCTTGCCGCGCGGCACCACCGAGCTGGAGCGGGTCACCGATGTGATCGGGGTCCCGGTCGTGAGCGAGCGCGAGGTTTGCGCCGTCGCCTATCAGGGGCGCATCGGTTGCTTCGACCTGGCCACCGGCCAGGCGGCATGGGGTCGCGAGATGTCGAGCACCTCGGGCTTGTCGCTCGATGCGCGCTACGCTTTCGTCAGCGACGACAAGGGCGCGGTGCACGCGCTCGACCGTATCGGCGGCACCAGCTTGTGGAAACAGGACAAGTTGCGCCTGCGCAACCTGTCCGCGCCGCTCGCCCTGGGACGCGAGCTTGTGGTCGCCGACATCCAGGGTTATGTGCATCTTCTTGCCCGTGACTCCGGCGCTTTTGTCGGGCGCGTCGCAACCGACGGCAGCCCTGTCAGCACCAATCCGGTCCTGCTGCCCAACGGCGGCTTCCTCGTACAGACCCGCAACGGCGGCTTGTACGCCTTCAGCGTGAAATAGAAAGAGCCCTCAACGTCGGGGCGCAGCGGGCGCAAACATAAGAAGAGTCGATTTCTTCGCGCCCACTGCACCAGCGCGTTCTGACCCACAAGCAAGCATGAAACCCACCGTAGTCATCGTCGGCCGGCCGAACGTCGGCAAATCCACGCTGTTCAACCGGCTCACGCGCAGCCGCGATGCGCTGGTCGCGGACATGCCCGGATTGACGCGCGATCGCCATTACGGCGAAGGTCGCGTGGGAGACAGGCCGTATTTCGTGGTCGACACCGGCGGCTTCGAGCCGGTGGCGAAAGAAGGCATTCTGCACGAAATGGCAAAGCAGACGCTGCAGGCCATCGCCGAGGCCGACGTGATCCTGTTCATGGTCGACGTGCGCCGGGGACTGGCGCCGCAGGACCGTAACATTGCCGACATGCTGCGCAAGACCGGCCGGCGGGTGTTGCTCACGGTGAACAAGGCGGAAGGCATGAACATCGGCGTGGTTACTGCAGAATTTCACGAACTCGGGCTCGGCCAGCCCTATGCCATCTCGGCCGCGCATGGCGAGGGCGTGCACGATCTGATCGACCTGGCGCTGGCCGGATTCGCGCCGGAGGACGAGGAAGAACCGCCGCTGCCGGACCACCCGCGCATCGCGATCATCGGCAGGCCGAATGTCGGCAAGTCGACCCTGATCAACAGCCTGCTGGGCGAGAACCGGGTGATAGCTTTTGACCAGCCCGGCACCACGCGCGACAGCATCGATGTCCCGTTCGAGCGCGACGGCCGGCGCTACACCCTGGTCGATACGGCCGGGCTGCGGCGCCGCGGCCAGGTGTTCGAGTCGCTGGAGAAGTTCTCCGTCATCAAGACGCTGCAGTCGGTGGACCAGGCCAACGTGGTCGTGCTGGTGCTGGATGCGCAGGCCGACATCTCGGACCAGGACTCGCACATCGCCGGCTACGTCGTGGAGCGCGGGCGCGCCCTGGTGGTGGCGGTCAACAAATGGGACGGGCTGGACGACTACCGGCGCGAGTGCGTCAAGCGCGATCTGAGGCGCAAGCTCAATTTTCTCGGCTTTGCGCGCTTTCATTTCGTCTCCGCGCTGGAGGGCAGCGGCTTGTCGGGCTTGCTGCCCTCGATCGACGACGCTTACCGCGCCGCCATGACAAAATTGCCGACACCGCGCCTCACGCGCGTGCTGATCGATGCCGTCGAGCGCCAGCAGCCGCCGCGCAAGGGCCTCACGCGGCCCAAGCTGCGCTATGCGCATCAGGGCGGCATGAATCCGCCGCTGATCATCATCCACGGCAACGCGCTCGATGCCGTGCCCGAAAGCTACCGCCGCTATCTCGAGGGGCGCTTTCGGGAGGCATTCTCGCTCGAGGGCACGCCGCTGAAAGTGCAATTCAAGACCTCGGTGAATCCGTACTTGAAAAAGGCGTAGAGCGACCCCATCTGGTTTCATGTGGAAAAAGCCGGCGAAATCAATTACAGTGACAGTTCAACAACAAAGCTGCAGGGGGCACGATGAGCACTAAAGGGCAGTTGTTACAAGACCCGTTTCTGAACACGCTGCGCAAGGAGCACGTGCCGGTTTCGATTTATCTGGTCAACGGCATCAAGCTCCAGGGGCAAGTCGAATCTTTCGACCAGTACGTGGTGCTTCTGAAAAATACGGTCACCCAGATGGTCTATAAACACGCGATTTCCACAGTGGTGCCGGCGCGCGCGGTTACTATCTCCTACGAAAATTCTGCTTCCGACAACTGAGGCCGGCCTCTTCGCCGCCGCCGGCGCGCGTGATGGCTGAGCGCCTGGGGCGCGCAGCCGCCGCGGTCCTGGTCGGCATCGATTTCGGCGCCGGCGGCCATGCCGAGAATCTCGATGAATTGCGGCTGCTTGCGGAAAGCGCCGGCCTGCGGCCGTGCGCCCTGATCCAGGGCAAGCGCCAGCGGCCCGACAGTGCCCTGTTTGCCGGCTCGGGCAAGGTGCAGGAGATCGGGGACGCGGTACGTGAACAGAACGCGGTGCTGGTGGTGTTCAACCACGAACTGACTCCGGCGCAGCAGCGCAATCTGGAACAGGAACTGGAATGCCCGGTGCTGGACCGCACCGGCCTGATCCTTGGCATATTCGCGCGGCGCGCGCGCAGCAACGAGGGCAAGCTGCAGGTGGAACTGGCCCAGCTCGAATACGCATCGACGCGCTTGGTGCGCGGCTGGACCCACCTCGAGCGCCAGCGCGGCGGGCGGGGTTTCCTGGGCGGGATGGGCGAGACGCAGATCGAGGTCGACCGGCGCCTGATCGGCAACCGGGTCAAGGTGCTCAAGGACAAGCTGGTGCAGTTCAAGCGCCGCCGCGACGTGCAGCGCCGTGCGCGGGCGCGCGGCGAGGTGCTGTCGGTATCGCTGGTCGGCTACACCAACGCCGGGAAGTCCACCTTGTTCAATGCGCTCACCCATGCCGGCAGCTATACCGCCGACCAGCTGTTCGCCACCCTCGACACGACTACGCGGAGAATGTATCTGCAGGGCGCGGGGAACGTGGTGCTGTCGGACACCGTGGGCTTTATCCGCGATCTGCCGCACAGCCTGGTCGCGTCTTTCCGCGCCACGCTGGAGGAGACCATCCAGGCCGACCTGCTGCTGCACGTGGTCGATGCATCGAGCGGCGTGCGCGAGCCGCAGATAGCGGCGGTGAACAAAGTGCTGGCCGAAATCGGAGCCGACGCGATTCCGCAGGTGCTGGTGTGGAACAAGATCGACCTTACCGGTGTGCCGGCGGGCTTGGATCGGGATGAGTATGGTAAAATCTGCCGGGTTTGTCTGAGCGCGAAGACCGGCGCCGGCCTCGGTTTTCTCAGGGACGCCCTGACCGAAGTAGCAGCCTCGAAGAAATCCGCGGCAATCAGTCCGGAAACCATGCAGCATGATAGGGATACGTATGTCACTTAATGACCCACAGTGGGGCAAGAAAGGCGGCGGCAACCAGGGGCCGCCCGACCTCGAGGAACTGTGGCGCAACTTCAACCAGAAGCTGAACGGCATGTTCGGCAAAAAAGGCGGCGGCGACGCCCCTCCGGGCAAGCCTTCCCCCAGCATGCGCCAGATCGGCGGCGGCCTCGGCATGGCCATCGCCCTGGTGCTGGTCCTGTGGCTGGCGAGCGGCTTCTATACCGTCGACGAGAAACAGCGCGGCGTGGTGTTCACGTTCGGCAAGCAAACCGATCTAACCAGTCCGGGCCTGCGCTGGCGCCTGCCGTTTCCGTTCCAGACGAAGGAGATCGTCAATTTGTCGTCGGTGCGCACGGTCGAGGTTGGCTACCGCAACACGGTAAAAACAAAGGTGCTGAAGGAATCGCTGATGCTCACTGACGACGAGAACATCATCGACATCCAGTTCGCCGTGCAGTACACGCTGAAGGATCCGCTGGACTACCTGTTCAACAACAAACTCGACAACGAACGGCCGGACGACACCGTGCGCCAGGCGGCCGAGACCGCGTTTCGCGAGGTAGTCGGGTCGAGCAAGATGGACTTCGTGCTGTACGAGGGGCGCGAACAGGTGGCGACCCAGGCGCAGAAACTGATCCAGGACATTCTCGACCGCTACAAGACCGGCATCGCCATCAGCCGGGTGACCATGCAAAACGCGCAGCCGCCGGAACAGGTGCAGGCCGCGTTCGACGATGCGGTCAAGGCGAAGCAGGACCTGGAGCGGCAAAAAAGTGAAGGCCAGGCGTACTTCAACGACATAGTGCCGAAAGCGCGGGGCGCCGCCTCGCGTCTGCAGGAGGAGGCGCAGGGCTACCGCCAGCGCGTGCTGGCGAATGCCGAGGGCGAGGCGAGCCGCTTCAAGCAGGTGCTGGCCGAATACGGCAAGGCACCGCAGGTGATGCGGGACCGGATGTATATCGAGACCGTGCAGCAGATGCTCTCCAGCAGCAGCAAGATCCTGCTCGACGCCAAGGGCGGCGGCAACCTGCTGTACCTGCCGCTGGACAAGATCATGCAGATGTCGGCGGGCGCCCTGCCTGAGGCGACAACCCCGTCGTCGAAGCAGACACTGATCGATCCGACCCCGAATCCGGATCCGGCCGCGCGCTCCCGCGACGCGCTTCGCGGGAGAGAAAGAGAGAGCCGGCCATGAAATACCTCGTACGTTTGAATAATGTCCGGCGGGGAACGCAGGCACGAGCCTCTAAACAGCCCGCGCAAGCTTCTGCGCGCGGGCGGTCCTGCGGGAGCCGGCCATGAAATGCCTAGTACGTTTGAATAATGTTCGGCGGGGAACGCAGGCACGAGCCTCTAAACGGCCCGCGCAAGCTTTTGCGCGCGGGCGGTCCCGCGGGAGCCGGCCATGATGAACAATCGTCTCGGAATCGCGCTCGCCGGCGTGCTTGCCGTGGTGGTGCTGGCGAGCATGTCGCTGTTCACCGTGGACCAGCGCGAGCGCGCGATCGTGTTCCAGCTGGGCGAAGTGAAGGAAGTCATCACCACGCCCGGTCTGCACGTCAAATGGCCGCTGATTCAGAACGTGCGTTACTTCGATGCGCGCATTCTTACGCTCGATACGCCCGACGCCGAACGCTACATCACTTCGGAAAAGAAGAACCTGCTGGTGGATACGTTCGTCAAATGGCGGATCAACGATGCCCGCCAGTTCTATATCAGCATCGGCGACGAGGCGCAGGCGCAGACGCGTATTTCGCAGACGGTCAATGCGACGCTGCGCGAGGAATTCGGCAAGCATACGGTGCACGAGGTCGTGTCCGAGGATCGCAACGAAATCATGAATACGGTGCGCGAACGGGCTAACCAGGACGGGAAGAAGATCGGCGTCGAAATCATCGACGTGCGCCTGAAGCGCGTGGACCTGCCGCAGGAAGTGAGCGAGTCGGTGTATAAACGCATGGATGCCGAGAGGAAGAGCGTGGCCAACCAGCTGCGCTCGGAAGGCTCGGCCGCGGCCGAACGCATCCGCGCCGAGGCGGACAAG
>Ga0315281_10014024_pt1 | contig 10820 bp, 14 predicted proteins | sample YL17G07_0_MG_FD_204540 | JGI IMG/M metagenome (GOLD analysis project Ga0315281, IMG submission 204540) | Sediment microbial communities from Yellowstone Lake, YNP, Wyoming, USA - YL17G07_0 | ecosystem: Environmental > Aquatic > Freshwater > Lake > Sediment | place: USA: Wyoming | collected... | reverse complement strand
CCTTCAGCCGGTCTCACCTCTCCTCGTTATGCCTGCGGGGTTAGCTGACGGGTTCGGCTCGAAGGAGTTCGCCTACGCATCGTTTCGATGCGATTCACCCCGGGAACGGTTGGTTCCCCCGCCTCGCGTATCGCGAGTTAGGCTCTATTCAGTTGTATGTCCAATCTAGTAGCTCGATCCAAAGAAGTCAAATCGCGCCCCGTTCGCACCGCGTGAGAATCCGCTCATTTTCCCGGCTCGTCATCGTGACCTCTATCCAGGGCATCCCCGGTCATGCACCACCGGCATTGATCCGCTTCCGCGCGGTGCTACCATGGAGCCATGCCAGAGCGCGACGAAGTTCAGATTGCCCGCTGGGGCGCCATCCGTGACCGCATCGGCGACGGCCTTCGAAACATCCGCGGCCGCACCCGCTCGCAGGCCCAGCTCGCCTGGGAGCTGGATGAGCTGGGCTTCCACATCAGCCAGAGCATGGTCTCCCGCTACGAGCAGGGCCAGGGCGAAGTGCCGCTCACGCTCGAGCGGATCGTGGGCTGGGCGCTCTGCTGCGATGCCCTCAGTTCGGAGCACCTGCGCGAGATCCTCGAGCTCGCCGGCTACACGCTCCCCTGGACCCGCGGCGACATGACGCAGTTCGACAATCTCTTGCACCGCTACCGCGCCCTCTCCCGCCCCGACCAGATGGTGCTCCGGCGCCGCATGCTCTGGCACCTGCTCGGCCTCCAGCCGCGCTCCGTGCAGATGAGGGAGCACGCGTGATCGAGCACCGCTTCCTCGACGACACGCGCCGCCAATTGCGCGAGCGCCTCCGCCGCCTCCCCGGCGACGGAGAAGCCCGCGTGCGCGCGCGCCGGCTCCGCGCCCTGCTCGAGGAGATGGGCGTGCACTGCGACGAGACGGCGGCCCTGGAGGGCGTCGACGCCGTGCTGCTCGCGTCGGCGCGCGGCACCGAGGCCATCATCGCCGCACGGCTCAACGACGACGAGCGCCATCACGCCTACGCGCGCATCGTCGCGCGCCTGCTGGTCGGCGAGATTCACACGCCGATCGACGCCAAGATGGAGTACGCGGGCGCGCACCACACGTCGTCGCGCGAGGAGCGCGAGGAAGACGCCATGGTGCAGGGCCTCGCCGGCGCGCTGGTCGACGCCCGCCTCGATGCGGCGCCGAGGCCGCTCTACGACGACGTGCCCAAGCTCACCCTCGCCTTTACGCCGCGCTCAGCGGCGCGCTCGACGCTCGGCGGCCTCCACCAGTGGAGCGTCATCTGGTACAAGCGCTCGAACCTCTACCGTCGCCTCCGCGCCCGCCCCGACGTCAGCCACGCCATCGAGCGCATCTGCTTCGCCCTCGACCACGAGCCCGCCGCCACGTAGCGCACCGCCCCGCGTCCCCGGCCCCACGCTGCCTCGCTCCACGCGCAGAGCCGACACCGACCGGTGCCGCGCCCTTCTCCGGCGCGCCCCGATCCGCGATCCTGCGTGCAGTTCCCAAGTTCTAGGTTCTAAGTTCTAGGTTCTTCGCCCCCCAGAAAGGCACCCTCTCATGAACAAACCCGCACTCTCGCTCGCCGCCGTCCCCGGCCGGCGCAAGGCCACCATCGCGCTCGCGCAGGAGATCGAGAAGCGCGGCTATCCCGGCGTCTACCTGCCAAGCTTCGGCGACGCCATGGGCCTCGCCGTCGCGCTCGCCCTCAGCACCGAGCGCATCGAGTTCGGCACCAGCGTCCAGCCGATCTACCTGCGCCAGCCGTCCGACTTCGCCGCGCAAGCGTCGTTCATCCACGAGCTCAGCGGCGGCCGGTTTCGATTCGGCATCGGCGTCACCCACGGCCCGGTGCACCAGGGTCTCGGCGTCACACCGGGCAAGCCGCTCTCCGACATCCGCAACTTCGTCGCGCGCTTCCGCAAGGCTGGCGAGCGCGGCGGCGGCGAGATGCCGCCCGTCGTCCTGGCGACGCTCCGCCGCAAGATGGTCGAACTCTCGGCCGAGATCGCCGAGGGCTGCGTCTGGGCGAACGGCGCCCGCTCCCACATGCCCGCCTCGCTGGCGCACCTGCCCGCCGACAAGCGCGACGACCCTGCCTTCTTCATCGGCGACATGATCCCCACTTGCATCTCGGACGACGTCGAGGCCGCGGCGGCAGTCATGCGCCGCACCCTCACCGGCTACGTCATGCTCCCCAACTACCGCAACTACTGGATCGAAGCCGGGTACGAGGAGGAGATGCGCGCCATCGAGCGTGCCCAGCAGGCCGGAGAGACCGACAAGATCCCCGGACTGATGTCCGAGCGCTGGCTGAGGGACGTCACGCTGTACGGCACCGCCTCCGACGTGCGCGACGGCATCGAAGCCTGGTACGCCAGCGGCGTCCGGACGCCCATCATCGTGCCGTCAAGCGCCTCCGGGGGCCAGCTGAAGGCGTTTGAGGAGGTCTTCGCGGCGCTGGCCTAGATTGGCCCCAGACGTGCCCAAACCGTATGATCAGGCGCAGTTCTACGACGCCGTCCACACGGAGGACAGACATGGATTTCAACGACACGCCCGCCGAAGCCGAATGGCGCAAAGAGGTTCGGGACTTCCTGCAGACGGAGCACCCGAAGAGTGCGGCCGGCGGCGGCGGCGGCGGTGAGGGCGAGGGCCTGTTCCGCAGCAAGAGCGCGAACCAGAGCGGCGGCATGATGAAGTGGCGCCAGGCGCTGGCATCGCGCGGCTGGGTCGCGCCGGCATGGCCCAAGGAGTACGGCGGCGCCGGCCTCGACACCAAGAAGCAATTCATCATGAACGAGGAGTTCGCCGAGTTCGGCGCCATGAACGTCGGCGGCTTCGGCGTCATGATGTTCGGCCCCACGCTCATCGTCCACGGCACCGAGGACCAGAAGAAGGAGCACCTCAAGGGCATCCTCGACGGCTCCGTGCAGTGGTGCCAGGGCTGGTCCGAGCCCAACGCCGGCTCCGACGTCGCCTCCGTGCAGACGCGGGCCATCCGCGACGGCGACGACTACGTGATCAACGGACAGAAGATCTGGACCACCGGCGCCCAGTTCGCCGACATGATGTACATGCTCGCCCGCACCGACCCCGACGCGCCGAAGCACCGCGGCATCAGCTACTTCATGCTCGACATGCACGCGCCCGGTGTCACCGTCCGCCCGCTGATCACGATGACCGGCAGCGCGACGTTCAACGAGGTCTTCTTCGAGAACGTCCGCGTCCCCGCCCGCAACCGCCTCGGCGAAGAGAACCGCGGCTGGTACATCGGCACGACCACGCTCGACTTCGAGCGCTCGTCGATCGGCTCAGCCGTCGGCATCCGCAAGGGGCTGGAGTCGATCATCCGCTTCGCCAAGGAGCACCCGGAGCTGTCGGTGGGCAAGGACAAGCACGCCACCCAGATCGCGCTCGCCGACCGCTGGATCGAGGCGCAGGTCGCGAAGATGATGTCGTACCGCGTCGTCAGCATGCAGAACGCCGGCCTCATCCCGAACCACGAGGCGTCGATGTGCAAGCTGTTCACGTCGGAGATGGGCCAGCGCATCGCCGCGCTAGGCATGAAGCTGACAGGACTGTACGGCATGGTCATCGGCGGCCACCCGGCATACTCCGCCGGCGGGCGCTACGGCTTCGGATACCTGGGCGCCGTCTCCAGCACGATCGCCGGCGGCACCAGCGAGATCCAGCGCAACATCATGGCCCAGCGCGGCCTCGGGCTGCCGCGCGACTAGGCTGGCCCGGATAGATCTGAGCGGGTGCGGAAGCGCGGGCCGAAGACGCAATAGAACTCGCCAGAGGGCTCGCCGACGGACACGCATGGAGCGACCACGCGTCCGAATTCCCGGAGTGTGCCGATAGGGAGAGCTTTGCGGCGCTGACCGCGGAGATTCCCGAACACGCGTCACACAGGCGAGCCCTGGCGGTGCCGCGTGTCGCTTACTGGCATGATCAATCCGGTACCATTGTCATTGTCGATCCCGCTAGCGAGGACGGCGGTACCGTGTTCCGCCCACGCGATGGACGGGCATATTTCGAGCGGATCGTATAAGTGAGGTCAGCGTCATGAACACTCTGAAGACCGGCCGAACGAACGCGACGGTCGAGTTGGACCGGAGCGAGATGGCAATCCTCAACAACGCCCTCAACGAAGTCTGCAACGGGCTCAGCCTCCATGAATTCGCCACCCGAATGGGCGCCGAACGCGACGAAGTGCTGCGCCTGCTCGAACAGATCAGCGATCTCATCAAGCGCATGGAGAGCATCGACGCAGCTTAGACATACCGCCGCCAGGCACAGACTGTCGGGCGGTCATAGGATCAGCTCGCAGCCAATTGCGAGACCAGGAGGGGCGGCGCAGTTTGCTCCGTCCCTCTCTCATGGCCAGCCCTGGACTTCCGCTACCGCCGCGGCAGCGCGCTCGCGTCGCCCGACGTCACCGGCAGCGTGATCGGCGGGTCGACGACGCGGCGCGTGTCGCCCAGCGTGACCCCCATGGCGATGCCCGTCGCCTCGTCGTCGCGGATCAGGTCCCATACGGCGCCGGCGATCTCCTCCGGCGCCAGCATCGGCATCATCTTGATGCGGCGCTCCGCTTCCTCGCGCGCCGCGCCGGTCAGGCTCGTGATGCCCGACGTGACGAGCGGCGTGTTCACCACCGCCGGGCAGACGCAGTTGACGCGGATGTTCGCCTCCGGCTTCAGGTACACCAGCGCGCGCGTCAGCCCCACGACGCCGTGCTTCGCCGCGCTGTACACCGGATCCGCCTGGAAGCCGAACAGCCCCGCCAGCGATGCGGTCTGGATGATCACGCCGCCGCCGCGCGCCTTCAGCAGCGGGATCGCCTTCCGCGTTCCTTCGATGACGGCATTCAGGTCGACTTCGACCGTGCGGCGCCACTGGTCCTCCGGGCAGTCCGGCCAGCGCGGGTTGCCCGTCGTGATGCCCGCGTTGTTGTAGAGGATGTCGAAGCCGCCGTACGTCTTCTCCGCGAACGCGAACATCGCGTCCAGGTCAGCCGACTTCGTCACGTCGACGTGCACCGCCGCCGCCTTCCCGCCCGCCGCCTCGATCGCCGCCACGGTCTCCGCCGCCCCCGCGTCGTTCACGTCAGCCACGACGATGCTCGCCCCCTCGCGCGCCAGCAGCGCCGCCGTCGCCCGCCCGATCCCCGACCCGGCCCCCGTGATGATCGCGACTTTCCCGTTAACTTGCACTCGAACCTCCTCATGACGCCTGTGGTCTCAGCAGGCTGACGCTACAGGCTGCGCCCCGCAGGTGCAACTACGCGGACGGCTCACGCATCGCCAGCACCAGGTCCCGCGTCAGTTCAGCCTGTCCCATGTGTTCGGCCGCGTGACGCGCGGCGACGAGCAGCACCTCTCGGCACGGCAGCCGCCCGCGTCGCGGGTGCTCACGTACTGCGTCGAGATCGTCCGCCGTGAAAGTGTCGAGGCAGCTGCCGATCCGGCCCAGCACGTCACCAAGCCGCGCGCGAATCGCATCGACCGACATGCCCGATGAGAACTCAGCATCGCGCGCCCGGCCGATCGGCGCGCCCGCCCCGACGCCGATCACGTTCTCCTCGGCATTCGCGATCGAGTGGACCGCCAGGTCGCGAAGGCTGCTCGCGCCGGCGGCGGGCCGCCAGTCGATCTCGGGTTCACTGAGCCCGCCGAGGCACCCGACGGTCCGCGCGAGCGACCCGGAGATGTACCGTTTGAACGCATCCGCCTCGGTGGAGGGCACTGCGCCGCCGCCGCTCAGCGCGAAGCAATCTGTGAAATCGGTGTAATCTGTGGTTTCACCTCGTCACCCGTTGGCCTTCGCAGCCTCACGCGCGTCGAAGCGCGCGACGACCTCCCGCATCTTGCTCATCTGTGCCATCCGCTGCCGCGCTGCTTCCGGCATCTTCGACACGTCCACCTCGGCGATGTTGTAGCCGTATGCCTCGTACGCCGGGATCTCGTCGTCCTTCATCTCAGCCATGCGCTGCTTGCGCTTCATCGCCGCTTCGACGTACGGCGCCAGCTCATCGTTCTTTCGCCGGACGCGGGCCTCCTCCGCTTCCTTGAACTCCGGCATCACTTCCTTCGCGAACAGGTCCAGGTCCTCGCAGATGTTCTCGTGCTGGTTGTTCCCGCCCTGCTGGATGAACACCGCCTGGTCGACGCCGGCGTCCGCGAACTTCCGCAAATGCTCCCGGAGCTGCGTCGGCGTGCCGATGCCGCCCGCGCCGCCGCCCAGCACCTCCAGCCCGATCTCGTCGCGCACCGCCTCGTACCGCTCCCAGATGTTCGTCCGGCCCGGCCGGTGCTTCCCGAAGCCGTAGAAGTGCCCCAGAGCGAACTGGAAGAAGCGGAACCCGTCCGTGCCGCGCCGCAGCGCCTCGGCCTGGTCCGGGTGGCACGAGAAGCTCGACACCATCGCGATGTTCGGATTGACGGCGTGCCCGATCGGTACGCACTCGCGCTTGAACGTCTCGTAGTAGTCGGTGACCCAGTGCCGCGCCTCGGCCGGGTCGACGAACGCGAACGTCAGCGCCCCCAGTCCCAGCTGCGCCGCCAGGTGGATCGTCTCGCGATTCGAGCACGCCACCCACATGGGCGGGTGCGGCTTCTGCACCGGCTTCGGCACGATGTTGCGCACCGGCATGGAGAAGTACTTGCCCTCGAATCCCGGGTACGGGTTCATCGCCATCATGTTGGCGACCTGCTCGACGGTCTCGCGCCACATCGCCCGGCGCTCCGTCGGGTTGATGCCGAAGCCCTCCAACTCGGAGCGGCTCGCCGACTCGCCCGTGCCGAAGTCGACGCGTCCGTTCGAGACGAGGTCCAGCGTCGCGATGCGCTCGGCGACGCGCGCCGGGTGGTTGTACGCCGGCGGCATCAGCGTGATGCCGTGGCCCAGCCGGATGTTCTTCGTCCGCTGCGACGCCGCCGCCAGGAACACCTCCGGCGCGGACGAGTGCGAGTACTCCTCCAGGAAGTGATGCTCCACCTCCCACGCGTGGTCGATGCCCAGCCGGTCCGCCAGCTCGACCTGGTCGAGCGCGTCCTGGAAGAGCTTCAGCTCCTTGCCCTCGCCCCACGGCTTGGGCAACTGGTGCTCATAGAAAATGCCGAATTTCATGACTTCCTCACTTCAACTATCCACAGAGGGCACAGAATTTGGTTCATCATCTGCGGCGGAGTTCACGCCGGAACCGCCGTGCGAGCCCCTCTCCACTGCGTGGAGAGGGGTGGCCGAAGGCCGGGGTGAGGTGCTCGGACCGCCGTCGTCCCTATCGGCCGCCAGTGACGCCGCCGGAGCGCACGAGCAGATCCTCAAGCTCCATCTGCCACTCGAGCGCCGCGCGGCGCTTCTCCGGCGTGTCGGCCAGCTCCTCGTAGATCGCCTGGCCCCACTGCACGTGCCGTTCCTCCTCGAGCAAGATGTGCTCCAGGATGCGCACGGTCGGCGCGTCGCAGACCTGGTCGGTCACCTTCGCGTGGTGGCGGTAGTACACGCAGAGGTGCGTCTTCAGCACCCGGTACAGCCCGACCAGCCGCAACAGCTGGTCCCTCTGCAGCTGCATCGTCTCGACGAACTTGAGGAACTGCTCGTTTGGTGGCTCCGCCTTGTTCGACCAGCGGAACGTCGGCGGCAGCGACAGCTCCATCTCCTCGGTGACGCGCAGCTCCGGCAGGCGCTGCCCCAGCCACAGCCCGTGGATCGAATCCTCGAAGCAGTGCTGGCCGAGGGTGAACTTCACTTTGATCAACGGCGTGGATGCCGCCCAGCCGCTCGCCGTCGTCATGCAGACGTGCTCCGCGAACTTGTAGTGGATGAGCCGCCGCGCGTTCTCGTCGACGCTGAACGCACCGCCTACGGTAGCGAGGTCAACCGCCAGTTCAGGCATGCGCCGCGCTCCTCGCCGCCAGCTTGGCCAGCGTGCGCTGCACGACGGCGTCGCGTTCGAGTTTCATCTGCCGCTGCTTCGCGGCGAAGGTCTTCGCTTTCGCCTTCGCCGCCGCCAGCTTGTCGGGAGCCACGACGTAGTCCGGCACGGCGCGGATCACGTCGACGGGACAGATGGGCATGCAGATGCCGCAGTCGATGCACCCATCGGGGTCGACCACGTGCGTGCGGTGGCCCGTCGCGAAGTACTTGATCGTCTCGGTCGGACAGACGCGGCGGCACCAGCCGCAGTTGATGCACCCCGCAAGGTCGATCGCGACGACGGCCATGAGTCTATCCCAGCGCCGCGGTCGCGCGCGACATCTCTTCGGCGAAGAACTCCTTCAGCTCATCGCTCTGCTGCCCGCTGAGCCGTGCGCGGAACAGCTCCGCCATCGCGTGCACGCGCAGCGCCTTCGCCTCGCCTTCAGGATCGTCTTCGGTCAGCAGCTTGACGAAGTAGTCGCCGATCGCGGTGTGCGTCACTTCGTCGGACCAGTTGTAGTCGTAGCAGTGCGCCATCAGGCGGTCGCCGATCTTCTCACCGACCGCCGACGTCTCCTGGAACAGCGTCAGCGCGCCGCCTTCCAGCGACACGTTCGTCATCGACAGGCTCACGACCGGGTCGCGCATCATCTGTTCGCCCGCGGCGCCGTAGCCCTGCATCAAAAGGCCCTGCGGCGAGACGCCGGGTGGCGGCGCGCCGCCCGCCAAGGTGTCCGGGTAGTCGCCGATCTGGCCGCCGTAGGATTCCAGCAGCCCGATCGCCAGCGCCGCGTGCCGCACCTCGTCCCAGGTCTGCCGCGCCATCGCCATGATCAGCGTCTGCGGCACCGGCCACGACTGCCACTCCACGACTTTGCGGCTGAACGCGTCGATGCCGGCGAATTCGGCGCTGGCGATGCCGCTCACCATCGCCTTGCGCAGCTCGAGGTTCTCCGGCTGCTCGCGCACCATCTCGCGCATCGTCACCAGATCCTGGAAGAGGTTGGCGTCGCCGATCTTCGCATCCAGCTCCGCCTTCTCCGCATCGGAGAGGTACATCGCCGGCCGGTACGCCGGCTCGCGCACCGATGGATTCTCACGGACTTGATCTGCGAATTTGCTCATGGACGTCCTCCTGCTGCTGGAGAATGTACCTCACCTGTTGAACCGCCGCAGGTCAATGGACTATACTTCCGCCGATTGCTTTTGTAAAGGGCAAATGTTTCAGATCGGGCAAGGAACGGCATGGTCCGGCACGGAGCCACGGAGCAGCGCGCAGTCGAACCGGCCGATGGGGCATGGAGCGATCGCCTGCGCCACGTCGCGCGCCTCTACGGCGACGCCGTCGGCATCATTGATACACTGCGCATCCAGGGCTGGTCCGAGGATGGCCTCACCATCCCCCAGATGCGCCTGCTCTGGGCGCTGCGCGATGAGGACGGCCTGCCCGTCGGCGCGCTGGCCGAGCAGCTCGGCGTCAACCCTTCCACCATCACCGGCCACGTCGACAGGCTCGTGCGCCAGGATCTCGTCAGACGCGAAGAGGACGCCGGCGACCGCCGCATCGTGCGCAACTACCTGACCGAGACGGGCGAGACGACCGTGGGCGCGCTGCGACGCATCGCCGGCGCCTACATGATGAATATCCTCAAGCGCCTCGACGACGTCCAGCTCGTGCGCCTCGAGCTCGCGCTCGAAGACCTCAACCACGCCGCCGCCCAGTCGCAGCGCGACGACGCGTAGTGCAGCAACCGTAGGGACGGGATTAAAGGGGCTACCGGATCGGCCAGACGACCTCGATACGCCAGTCGTCGGGGTCCGGCACTTCATGCGGGTCGGAGTAGTAGACCTCCCACGGCATGCCCGCTGCTTCGCGGCCGTTCGCCTCGATCCATGTACGCAGCTCACCGTAGGCCGCGCTGGTGTCGGCGCCGCGATGCTCCGCAACGGCCACCTCGCCGCCGGGCAGTGCGGACGGCGCGATACGATCGCGCCGCGCGATCGGCTCAGGGACCGGCAGCCCGACCTCGAAGTCGAACTCCGGATCGACGGAATAGAATCGCGCGAACGGCGGCCCTACGGGGTGTGAGCCGATGCGGCCGATGTGGGCGAACAGCTCGGCGATGGCGGCGCTGATCGCCGCGCCGACCTCACTGCGGGCCACGCGCGCACGAATGATCGCAGTCGGCGTCGATTCCATGCGACGGGTTGTTATGTCGTGACCGACGCTTGTCATGACACGATGCTAAACTACCGCCTTGCGCGCGAGGAATACCACGTTCGGTGGTACGCGCGATCGCGAGGTATCCGGCCGTCAGTCGCCAGCAGCCGCAGCGTCGCTCACGCCGTAGGCGTCCATCTGCGCGTGGAAGCCGTGCACGTCGTGCGAGTAGACCAGCAGGTCGTGCTTTCGGCCCTCGCGGTCCTTCACGTGGTCGACCAGCAGCGCCTCCGGCTTGAACCCGAGTTCCTCGAACGTGGCGATCGCGCCCTTCTGGTCGATCGTCATCTGCGCCACCATCTTCTCGATGCCCCGGTCGAGCGCCTGCGCGAACACCGCACCGGTCAGCGCGCGGCCCAGCCCCTTGCCGCGCATCGAGCCATCGATCAGCACACGCAGCTCGCCGACGTGCTGCGACCACGGCGCCGCGCTGAGGTGCAGGCTGCCGTACCCGACGATCTTGCCATCGCGCTCTGCGACGACCGTCACGATCCGGCCCAGGTCGATGTTGTCGAACCAGTCCGCCAGCACGGCCGCGTTTGTGATGTCCGTGCGCAGGAACAGCAGGGGTTGTTGCTGAAGGCCCTACGTCGGGGCAGTGCATGGTGCGAGCAGGGTCGCTGAACGCCACGAAGTGTGCAGCCAAGCAAGAAGGCGGGGCACCACAGCAGGTCCGGGCTTCCGC
>Ga0315281_10014023_pt1 | contig 10820 bp, 10 predicted proteins | sample YL17G07_0_MG_FD_204540 | JGI IMG/M metagenome (GOLD analysis project Ga0315281, IMG submission 204540) | Sediment microbial communities from Yellowstone Lake, YNP, Wyoming, USA - YL17G07_0 | ecosystem: Environmental > Aquatic > Freshwater > Lake > Sediment | place: USA: Wyoming | collected... | reverse complement strand
TTGCACGATGGTTTCCGGTCTTTGTTCACGCGAACATGTCGGTGGCGCGCAAGCCTCCCGAACTTCCCCAATCCATCCTTCGCATCCCAGCGGGGCGCTGGGTGCTGCATCGCGCCGCTAGTACCCATGAGCCAGATATAAGTATTATATCGGCACGCTAATACTTATTACGCTCGTCCCCACTAGTGACCCCGGTAACACAAGATGACTCATGAGGATCAGGTTCTAAAACTAGCACGCCAGCCGCTTGTCCTCTCCACGTTACGCGCCATAGCAGATGCTGACTCGCCTGTTACTCCGAGCGCACTCCGGGCGAGGCTCGGCAAGCGGGGTCCAAACATAGCCCGTGTCCTTGGCGATCTGAGGAGTATGGGGCTTGTTGAGGTTGAACGGAAAGGAAGGATGAGACTGTATCAGGTTTCGCGTTCTAAGAAAGCGAAGGTTCAATCGATAATCGAGCAAGCAACGCGACAACAGGCATCACCATGGCCGGCGGACAGGCCACGGAGCTGGCTGAACGAGAGCTTCTACCAAGACATCCTCTACAATGCCCTCGAGAACAACCTACCCGGCGGATGCGGCCTCTCGAAAAACGAGAGAATCAAACTGAACAACTCCAAGCTAAGTCTGGATATGGTCATCTCGATGAATGACGGATCACGAATTGGTGTGGAACTGAACGTTGGCCCACCCGGCGACCACTTCTATTCAACGATAGGAAGAACTCTGATCGGCTCCAAGGATGCGAACTTGGCAATGCTGATAGCCGTACTGCTCGCACCGAATTCAAACGACTACGGGTTTCCCAGGCTGATCTGCGCTGGAGGAGAGAAGCCTATTTCGTTTGGCTTCATCTGTGAAGATATGCCGCTCAAATCCGAAGTGGCATTCGCTGACGACGTGGCGAGGAGAATAACGAAACTCATCGAAGGTCGAGCGACGGAAAATAAGCCTAGGAACACTAGCATGACAGGGACATCATGAGCAATGTACCGAACACGCTAAGGTACTGCTGAAGTTTAAGCATTTGATTGAAGGCTCGCTTTGAACAGACCGATCACAGTGGGCGATCCTTGTTCTAAGATGGATCGAAGCGCATTTCAGGTTCATGAGAATTTGGGCCGGTAAGATGTGATCCGACACCTAGGGGGACCACACCTTACTGGAATGGCACGAATCTATGGGCCGTAGTACCGGTAAATCTTGTAGGGATTGTGGTGTTGATCTAGGCCGTCAACTTGGAAAGGGTGTTCCATGACCAAATGGAACCAACACACGTCCTTACCACATGTAAGGTCGCGAGCTACTGCGGGTTTGCCGCAGCCGTTGGCGCAACGCTTCACGGTCCTGCGATGGCCCTGTCTTAGGGTGCCAGCTTTGAGCACTTTTTGTGCCATTGAACTCCACCTCCGGATGGGTTTTCTCGGCCAGTTAGTGGAGTTATAGGGGACGCAAGATCCGATCCAAACTCCGCCCCAACGCAAGGACGGGACCCAACCGACTTTGGATCTTCACGGTAGCCTTGAGGTCGCCAGAGGTACAGGGAGATCCCGGCCCTCTTTTCCCTTCGGGGGCGACGAGTAGAGTATGACCCAGAGAACGGCATTATCCTTCTGTCACGGCCAAACCACAAAACGAGTAACGGCCATCAGTGCCAAACGCCCATGTGCCGAGCCGTGCATAGCATAGAAACAGAGTTTGCGGTCACAAAGAACAACATAGAGCGACTTTCCTAGCATGCTTTAACTCGAGCAACTTTGATCCTTGGCGGCTCCCTGTAATCGTGAGGGCAGTACTTTTTTTGGGTTGGCATGTGTACCGTGAAAGATCCGAAGTTCAGCCGTCACTTCAAGCCTTAAATTCGCTCGATTAGTTCCTATCTAACTGGATCGCATTGGCGGAAAGTGAGACTGAGACAGAAGACGGTTACCCATCAGACGAGCTCAGTGAAAGCCTTCCCCTCAAGTACAAGATAACCAGCTATGGAGCGGATTATCCAGTCGACGGCTTGGTTAAGAGAATCATCAGTGGAGACATCAAGATTCCAGAATTCCAACGAGGATATGTTTGGAGTTTAACAAAAGCCTCCAGCTTTGTGGAATCTCTGTTGCTGGGGCTACCAGTTCCCGGGATCTTTCTATCGAAAGAGCAGGATACTGAGAAGCTCTTGGTGATCGATGGTCAGCAGCGACTTACTACACTTCAATACTTCTACGAGGGAATCTTCAAACCAAGCGGGAAAGAGTTCGTATTGAGAGATGTGCAGGCGGAGTTTAACGGGGCAACCTACAAAACACTCGGTGACGAGGACCGACGCCGATTAGACGATTCGATTTTGCACGCAACTATCGTGAAGCAGGATGAGCCATCAGAAGACGACAGCAGCATCTATCACGTCTTCGAGAGATTGAACACTGGCGGCTCTCTCTTGCGTCCTCAGGAAATTAGATCTGCAATTTATCATGGCGAATTCAATCAATTGCTAAAGGAATTGAATACGAACAAGTCATGGAGAGCCATATTTGGTAACTTAGACTCACGCATGCGAGATCAAGAGTTGATTCTCAGATTCTTCGCCCTGTACTACAGAGGGAACAAATACAAGAAGCCTCTCCGAGAGTTTCTTAATCTCTACATGGGGGCGAATCGCCATCTGAAGTATCAGTCGGCCCAAGAGCTGAGTGGCCTGTTTGACCAGACCATCACTTTGGTTTCCAATTCCCTTGGTAATGACGCGTTCAAGCGGTACAGGGTCCTTAATGTGGCTGTTTTCGACTCCGTGACGGTCGGCATTGCGAGACGATTAGCTCGCGGAAGTATTGCAAGTCCGAAGTCTGTGAAAGAGAAATATTCAGAACTTCTCGGAAATCAGGAATTCGTGACTGCAACAGAGAGAACCACGACTGATGAGGAGATGGTGAAGACCAGGATCAACTTGGCGACGAAGGCTTTCGCTGATATTCAATGAGAAGTTACGACGTCGTCCGTCAAAAAAAGAAACTCGACGAGTTGTTTGGGCAAATCAAGAGCGGTCCTGAAGAACCCGAGGCGCGTTCTCATTGGACAAAGTATCTGTGTATATTGGTATCAGGGTTCATTGAGTCATCGATACGAAGTATCTACGGGCAGTACGCGTCGAGCAAGGCCTCTCCGAAAGTTGCGAATTTCGTCGGTAGTCGGTTGAAGAGTTTTCAGAATCCACGTATGGACAAGATTCTGGACCTCTCCGGGGCATTTAGCGCGGAATGGAGAGATGAACTCGACAAAGCTCCTGATGAGGCAAAATCTGCCGTAAACAGCATTGTCGCGAACAGAAACAGGATAGCCCATGGAGAAGACGTTAGTCTGACCTACGGAATGATGTGTGATTACTATCGCGGAGCTCTGAAGCTTATCGACATTATTGATGGACAATGCAAACGGTGAGCCAGTGTGTGGATCTGACATTTGTTACTCTCTACTGCGACTTGTCAGGCCTCTTGTCTGGGCTGAGCTGCCTTTCGCTCGATTGGAAAGCTAACTCGAATGTCCTTCTAGTAGGCAGTCTTCTCCTCGCACCTTGGCATTCTTTCAAGAAGTCCTTGAAGCGCTCGACGTCTTCCTTAAACGATCGCAAGTTCCACGAGCTAGACTGCTTCCTCCAGGATGGCATGCGCCAGCTTCATACACTCCGATGCGGACTCCAATGGATCGCTTTCCTTGAGATGCAAGGCAAGCATGTCGTAATATCGCTCAACTGGGTCACGCAATCTCGGTAGCCCCCTGTGAAACTTCGTGAAGTCAGGTGGCCCAGCAATACTCACTTTCCTCTTCCTAGCAAGTGAATCCAAGTTGAAATGGACATGGGGGTTTCGATAGTCTTTCACCATTCTCTTGTGAAGCTCCCAAACTTGTCTGGAGAGTGTGCCAGGATGCTTTTTTGCGAATTCATCGTACTCTCCGCGTCCAAGTAATAGCATCTGCCCGTACGTTCCTTTCGGGGCCGCGCCAGTTCCCTTGATGAGCCGCTCACGGAGTTGGATTTCACATGCTTCAGATGCCACTGATATGGCAGCGTTGTACTGCCCATATGCGTAGCACGCGACTGCTTCTCTCCACCTAATGGAAACATCCCAGGAAAGACCGACCACCAGTCTCGGAAGCTCGCTCAGTCTATCGACTGAAGAATTCAATCCCCTTCTGTGTATTCTCTCTAGTAGCGTCCTAGTTCCTTCTTTGTCGCGATCCAAGCGACTAAGCTGTGTGTAGAGCAACTGGAGATCGCTCATCTCCTTGCGACGCCTGGTCTCCGCAGAGACACGTTTGAAGAGTCGCATCCTAATCTCCTCCTTCAGCTCAAAGGAGCGATGTAGAGTCCGAATCCCATTTAGGTTTCGAAAGTGCACGCAAGAAGTCGGTCAAACCAGGCGGCAAGTTGAAGCTTCTATTCCCTCATGTATGCAAGAATCGTCCGGATGAGCGGCTTATCTTCCTGTGAGAAGTTGTAAAGCCGTGCTACTTCTTCGGCGATTTCCATCTGCTGGATTTCGGTGAGAGGTTGGCTCACGTCCAACCCTCTTGAGAAGAGGGCAAAGAGGATGATTGTCCGCTTCAATCGCTCTTTGGCCTTCCTTGCGTTCCGATCCTTGGCTCCTGCCAGGAGTTTGAGCTGAGAATTCAGAGCATCCGCATATGTGGCATGGAGCGACTCGATCGTTTTTCGGAGTTGACCCACGGAGTCCAAATGCATCATCGTTCATACACACGCGGCATTTCCCGTGCGTTGGACTAAATCGGTTTGGACGTGGAAGTAGTGTGTGTACACACTGGGAGGGCCGCACACAAAACTACACCATCCGGTCTTTCCGTGCTTGTTGAACTGAGGTAAGGCGATAAATACTGTCACCAGCAAAGCAGAATGACATGAAACTGGTTCTGATTCAGCAACATGCAACAGAAGGCAGGCGGGACAACCTCACAGGAGAGCGGCGAAGGCATTGACTAGCCCGACAGGCCGAGCCGAACTTGCTGTTACCCTTGTTGTAGTGTCGCTTCTCGGAGTTGTTGGTCCATCCGGACTCAACGGTTCAATTCACGCCGTCTCAAACCCGCAGCCACAACAGAGGGAGGACATTCCAACATTCTTCACAGAAATGAGGAACGCGAGCCCCGAGGTTACTAATATCGTCTGGAAGCATGAGCTCTTCATCGAGGCAGGGTTGGTCGACTCAGTTGACAGATCAATTGCTCTTGAGGTAGCCTCGAGTTTTCCGAAACCAGAGCAATATGTGATTCAGAACGAGAGAAACGTGACAACGAACCTGTCAGAGGGAGGCCGCGCAAGAGCCTTCCAGAAGAAAGTGAGCACCGACGATCTGACGATCTACTACAATAGGCAATCCGTTTCTGAGATAGCGGAAGTGCTAGTGATTTCGGAGACAGGACTGAGGAAGGCGTCAGCGTTCCTGAACTACGTCCCGCATAGAAGTCATGGCGTATTCCTCTTCGACTCGAAGGAGGATAGAGACAAACTCGTGCAATATGAGGTGGCTTATCCGAACATCTACGTCTGGTATACTTATGACGTGAACAATCGTGCGTACATGAAGTACTTCCTGATCCACGAGCTCACACACATGGTCGAGATCGATTACCTCGGCCGACATTGGTGCACTGGCTCCCAGTGGTCATGGCTGAACGAAGGCTTCGCTGAGTATGTGGGGAGGGAGTATTTCTGGAAGACCGGGCTTGTGGACTTGAGAGACTACTACCCGCCTCAGGGACAGGTTCCCCAGAACCTGACTCAGGTGGTGTCTTGCGACAATTGGGAGGCTTATAGAGCGAGGAACTACTGGATCGTCTACCCGCAGGCCCACTCAGTCATCGAGTACCTGATGGAAAAGTACGGTCACGACAGCGTCATCAACGTCTTTCACAACTTCAAGTCCGGATCCTCACCCGAGGACGCATTGAAGAATGCAATCGGAATCAACATGAATACGCTCGAGCATGAGTGGCGTGTATGGCTCTCAAGCGCATTCGTAGACAGTGATAGCGACGGGCTGAACGACGCTCGAGAGCAATACTACGGGACAAACCCCGGGCTCAATGATACTGATGGCGATGGGCTCACCGATGGCTTAGAAGTTCAACTCGGCACAAGTCCGACCAATCCAGACACAGACGGAGACGGGATATCCGACGCGGCGGAGGTGAACATAGCAGTTGACGGGCTACTGCGAGACTGGGAATCCCTCAAGATTGCGCCACTCGTGAGTGACCCGAAAGGCGACAACACCGGTGGCGTTCCCGGCACCGATCTACAATCAGTGTACGCGGCGCTAGATGACAAGTACCTCTACCTTGCGTTCACGCTCCACGATCCGATCAACAAGAAGGATAGAGTGGAGTTCTGTTTCGGAATCGACACCAATGGAGATGGAACCTGGGAATATCAGCCAGGTTTCGACCTCTCCGGAAATGTATGGCTGTGGAACCTGACGCAGGGAATGAACTATTCCGACTTGACTAAGATCTCTTTCCAGTACGGATCCATAGTTGCAGCAAGTGAGATTGTCGAGTTCAGGATGCCGCTGTTTGGAATAGGAAGCCCGAAGTCGATGTGGATTGAACCGTACCTGGTCATTGAACTGAACGGCCAGTACGTAGCCGCCGACAAGGCGAGCCGATTCCACGTAGACACCGTGAACAACATGCTTCCAAGGATCACAGACCCGCTCGTACCCGATGCGAAGACTGCACTCGCGACAACGACCTCGGCTCAGCATACAACGTCTTTGACCACAACGCCCGAAACCGAAACAGGAACAGCGCCTTCGACGCAACCAGCAACTGGAGCACTCGGCATCCAGATCTTGCTCATCGGAGGAGTGGTATTCATAGTTCTTGCAGGAGCTGGCCTCTTCTGCTCGCACAGACGCAGGAAGTAGAATCCATTTGGCAAGCAGAGGCTCCAAGCTGGTCGCAGTTCTTCTCATGGCGGTTGTGTTGGCGGCTGGAGCGGGCTATTGGGTGTTCTATCCGAAGCCGACAAGTCAAACGTTGGGCTACACTAGCGAGCAGACATCGCTCGAAGTAAGAAGAACCTCCGAAGAAACGCCGATACACTCTACCTCGTCACTCACAACTCCAGAAGCCGTATGGCTCAACGTGACCGCCACTAAGCCAGTCAGTTACTACTTTTCGTTACTCAAGTCGGCCGGAGCTCAGCCCTATGCTGAGCTAGGTTGGGAGCTCCAAGCGCTTCCAGACGCGACCAACGCGACTGCTGTCGCCAAGATAACGTACCTTGCGCTCAATGCCACGAATCCTGAAGTCAAAGAAGCTTTCGAATTGATGATAAATGGTGGAACCCCGAGTCCAAGTGAGTTCTCATACACCGTTCCGAAATACAACACAGAGCTTCAGATCCTGTACTGGCTTGCATGTCAGAACGCGTTCAAGAGAGACGATACGCTGGTGCTCGCGATAGCAATCGTCAATGGACTGTGGGCAAGCATAGGCGACGATCAGGTTCAGGTCGCAGTCCAGAGAGACACCAGTCTCATGCTAGCCTTCGGCAGAGAAACGTCTGATTGGCAGATTTCGAGGGGATTGCCCTACAATCTCGAGGAATACCCATTGGAAGCCAAGATCACATGGGCATGGACTGGAAACGTCACCCCTGTGTTTGGCCCGTTTGGCCTTTCTGACAATCCAGATAGTCAGAATTTCATGAAGAAAAGACTGCCCTTGGAAGGTTATTCGTGGAACACTGTCTCAGTTGACACATTGAGAAAGATGCGGGAAATGTCGACCACTCCTAAAGCGATGGTGCCCCCGATCAATGCACCGGGACAAGTAATCTTCGACAACACTCCCGTCAGAACAATGCACAATCTAGAGTACTACTTCTATTTCATGAATGATAGAATTCAAGGGCCATCCTCTGAACATTGGAATTATGCCGACTCCAGATGGGACGATACTAGCAGGGATATCTTGCTTGATGGGAGGACTGTCAAGAACTATCTGATATTCAACATAGACGCGATGTTCGATGAGCAATACACGAGAACGGGAAAACTAACAGGCGGCTGCTGGGACGAAACTGCATGGATTGACGCGTGGGCAAAGTCCATGGGGATTTCTACCACCGCATTGTGGCGCGTTGGATGGGACAGTAATCACAATTTCAACAGGTACAATCACGCGTTCAACGTCTTCTATGATCCGCTTGCCAATGAATGGACTGCGGACGGTCAGCAATTGAGAATAGGTGAGGGAACAGGGGAGAGGTACCAGTTAACGAACATATTCAAGCCTCCTGTGAATCAGCATGACTATCTGAGAACCAAATGGTACGACAATCATTTCGAGATCACGGGTAATTTCTTCCATACACTCTATGATCTCACCAATGGCGAAATCGCGAAAATGTGGAGTGAAGACGTATCCACGGCCACAATGAGGCAGTGGCTCCTGTACAGCTAGCTAGTGGGTGACTTGACAACTCCTCGAATCAATCATGGTTGACTCAGGCAGTCAGTTGCAGGATCATCCTAATCTTGAGGGAACGCGCTATTGGTGTCTGCTGCGTGATTTGTTGACTGAAAACGACGACGGAAGCTTGCGTGACGATAATCGTCCTGTGTTCGCGGAGCCAAGCACAGGAACTACGGGGGGTTCAAATCCCACCCCCGGCGCTTCCCGACGAACCCCCTACACTCCCAAGCTTTGGGGGATATCCTGTCTTTTGGGCTGTGGATGAACAAGCAAGGCTACAGGCATTCAACGGTGCATTGCTGTGTTCAGGCGCTGGAGTCTGTGGCTAGACAGACCGGTCTGCTCGATTCCGAGTCCGTGAAGACATACTTGGCGACCATGGAGGTTAGTGAGGCACACGAAGCCAAACTGGTCGAGGACTTGGCAAGGTTCTACCATGTTCCAGAGGGCAACTTCATAGACTACAAGGAAATGCTGCCCGGCTATTCCGACTCTGAGCGGAGAGAGTTATTGGCAGACGTGTCGTCGTTCGCCAATGCCGCCGGGCTGATTCGAACCCTTATCGTTACTCGTCTGTTCAGTCATTCACCAGACTCCTCTTGGCGTGGTTCACATAGTCAACTAATGTCCAGTTCGCATGTTCTATGAATTTCAATCCGAGCCTGGTGTAGAGGTTCTTTGCGATCAGTTTCTCCATGACCTTGGCGCCTGAGCCCACAACCTTTCTAGTGCCTTGTGGAAGGTCTCAAGCTTCTCAGGAATCTCTTCACGTTTCACTTGGTAGCTCCGCTCGATACGCTCGTAAATAGCCGTCCTTACAATCTCGCCGGGAACCAGTAGCGCCTCGTCTACAGCCTGAAGGAGAGTCTCCTCTAGTTCAACAGAAGACGCCAATCCATAAGCCGGCTCAAATGTAGCATGGGCGAAAGTCCAGTTTAAACATCCCGTATTAGGCGCGATTAGCCGTGTTGGTTGAGCATTAGAACCCTGAGATTCGTCTTCTCAAACCTGAGGGCTTCACTTTTATTACGCTTTGACCATCCTTTAAGTCATGGAACCAAAGCAGCTAGTCGATACGATATTCTCAGTTGACAAGAACATACGATACGTCGGCGTAGTCGGTCCCGGACCAGACTACGAGATCAAAGAATCACGTATGAGAGAAGGCGTCAAGTCAATCACACCAGACGAGAAAGACCGAGAGTTCATCCAATTCCTCCCGGAGATCATACTCGGAATCGCCGACAAACTTAGAGACGACCTGGGCAAGATCAGATACTCGCTGCTATGCTTTGAGAAGCTCACTCTGATGCTGTTCAAGACGCCGGAGTATGTGCTCGTCATGAGCCTGGAAGCGGGAACTTTCGCCAAACCAATCTACGAACGACTCAACAGCTTACTAGACTTGAAGCAGTAAGTACACGCATGCCGTACAGCCGTCGGGTGCCACATCGTCACATTCTTGCGTATCTGTCAGTAGCTGCTCACAACGCCGCCCAGCGGACCAGTGATGATTACAGACCTATGCGCCTTTATGAGGTCTAGGTAGAGTCCTCCTTTCTCGGCTAGATCGTTCGCATCGTAGGCGCAGATTACAGTCAAAGGCAGCTCAAGCACTCTATGCAATGCGTTCTCATACTCAAGGAGTTCCTTAACCATCTTCTTCTCGAAGAAGCAAGCCATCTCGCCAGTGACTCTGAGACCTTTGAACCCTTTCGCTACAGCCTCATCCAAGAGTGTCTTCCAGAGTTTCATGGTCTCTTGTATGCTGAACCTGCCGCCCTTGAAGTAGAAGTCCTTGTAGGAGAGAACACGTAACGCTCCTGATTTCTGAAACCTGTCCACGTCAACTCCAAACGAGCGCATGCTGTCTATGATCTCGTCAGGGGATTCCTGTGTGGCAACGTATGCAGCAGCCTCACCCTGATCCAGCCCAGCCTTCAAATAAATGAAGAGCACCTCGCGCTTGTCCTCAGGCTTCGAATAGAACATGATGACATGATCGGTAGGTTTCATCTCCCTTACGAAATCTACTATCTCCTGGTTCTTCATCTTTCAGCGACCTCGGAAACAATTTTGGAGCTTAGCGTAATGGCACGCCAACTATTGAGAGCACTGACCATGCAAAAAACATTCTGGCTGACTTCCACGTTTTGCACGAATCACACCCAGCTGCTGACGTTCAGATCTCGCCAGTCCGAGACTTGTTCTAGCAGTTTGTGGAATCATCCTAATCTCGAGGAGACATATCATGATGTATGTGCTTTGCATATGACTGAGAACGATAAGGGAAGTGGGGACATGCAAGGGAGAAAACGCAGGTGTCTCCAGTTGCG
>Ga0315281_10014022_pt1 | contig 10820 bp, 6 predicted proteins | sample YL17G07_0_MG_FD_204540 | JGI IMG/M metagenome (GOLD analysis project Ga0315281, IMG submission 204540) | Sediment microbial communities from Yellowstone Lake, YNP, Wyoming, USA - YL17G07_0 | ecosystem: Environmental > Aquatic > Freshwater > Lake > Sediment | place: USA: Wyoming | collected... | reverse complement strand
GACCCAAGTACTCCACGGCCCGCAGGCGTCGCCTTTCCAGGAACTCTGCGCTTCCGGATGGTCTCATCGATTCCCTCCGGATCAGAGTATAGGACATTTATTATGCAGGTGTCAATAATTACCGAAATTCCGACGGCAGCCCTTAGTGCGCCGCGACGGCCTTCAGCGCACGGCGATGGCCGAGATCTCGATCCTGGCGTTCATGGCCAGGGCGGCGACCTGGACGGTGGCCCTGGCCGGGGGATCTTGCGGGAACCACTTTCTGAAAACGGTGTTGAAGTCCGCGAACTCTTTGAAATCCGTGATGTACACCGTCGCGGACACCACGTCGGAGAGCGCGAACCCCGCCTTCTTGAGCACGATCTCGATGTTCCGGATAATGCGTTCCGCCTGGACATCGATCGGGCCTTCGACGAACTTCCCGGTCTCCGGGTCTGTGGCCAGCGCGCCCGACACATAAAGCGTGTCGCGCACGAGGACGGCCGTGCTGAAGGGGGTTTTGGGCAGGGCGTCGTTCAAGGCGAAGTACTTTTTCCCGCCCGCTCTTTCCTGGGATGACGCCTGCCCGGCGGCGATCAAACATAAGAACAGTGCCGCCAAGGCCAAGCCGAACATTCTTCTTTTCATCGGAACCCTCCTCTTTATCAATGACAGAACGGGGGCACGGGGAACGCAGAATCCGGGTCCATTTCAAAGCCGCCCCGCCCGCTTCCTTCCGGGCCCTATGACGCGCGACGTTTCCTTTTGATCGGGATCAAGCCCTAATCAGGGTCGCAAGCCGGCTGTTCTCGCTTCCGCAATTTCGGTATTCAGTTATATGTCACCGAATTAGAACGGATTCTCCGTCGGATAAAGCATGCCCGCCGGCCGGTTGAACGAGACGTCGTCGACCCCGAGCATCCGCATGGCCGCCCAGAACGTCTTCCCGCTGTGCCGGAACGCTACGGCCGTGTGGTGCGGGAAGCGTTTCTCGATGAGGACGTGCCGGTAGAAGCGGCCCATCTCCTTGATGCCGAAGACGCCGATCCCGCCGAAACTCTTGGGATCGATGTCGAGGACTTCGCCCTCGGCCACGTACGACCGGAGGACCGTGTCCGCCGTGGACTGGAGCCGGAAGATCGTGACCTCGCCCGTCTTGATCCGTCCCTCGAGCGTGCCGCGCGTGACGTCCGGCTCCTTCCCGGGCTCCATCAGCCGGTGCATGATGAGCTGGTAGCGCATCTCGGGCATCATCATGCACGAGGCCGGCGTGTTGCCGCAGTGGAAGCCCATGAAGAGGTCGGTCGCTCCATAATCGCCGACGACTTTCTTGGCGGCCTTGATCATGTCGTAGGGCACGGTGTTGTTGATGTCGAGAAGCGTCGCCGGATGTTCGGTCGCCGATACGCAGATGTACTCGCTCAGGGCCCCGTAGATGTCGACCTCGCACGAGACGGGCATCCCGCGGGAGGCCATCCGCGCGTTGACGTAGCACGGCACGAACCCGAAGTAGGATTCGAAGGCCGGCCAGCACTTGTCGGCGAAGACGCCGTAGGCGGACGCTCCGAGATTTTTTTCCATGAAATGGAGAAGGGCCACCTCGAACTGGGCCAGGCGATTCAGGACCTCGGGGTACTTGTTCCCCGCCCCGAGCTCGCGGGCCATGTCCCTGGCCACGGCCCTGATGGCCGGGGCGTTCTTCGCCTTCAAAAAGATGTCGTAGAGGTCGAGCTCGCTGTTCTCCATGATCTCGACGCCGAGGTCGTACAGCGGCTTGATAGGCGCGTTGCAGGCCAGGAAGTCCTGCGGCCGCGGCCCGAAGGCGAAGATCTTGAGCTTGCGAAGGCCGAGGATGACCCGCGCCACGGGGACGAATTCGCGCATCATCACCGCCACTTCCGCCGGCGTTCCCACGGGATACTCGGGGATGTGGGGGCGCAGCTTGCGCAGCCCGGTGTTGTAAGAGGTGTTGAGGAGGCCGCAGTAGGCGTCGCCCCGGCCGTTGATGAGGTCCTTCCCCGTCTCCTCGGCGGCCGCGGCGAACATGACCGGTCCGCCGAACTTCTGGGCCAGGATGGTCGTGGGACCCTCGGGGCCGAAGTTCCCGAGATAGACGACGAGAGCGTTGACCTTCTTGGCGCGGATCTCTTCGAGGGCGGCGACGGCGTCCGTCTCGTTCTCGACCGTCGCCTTGATCTCCGTGACCGGCAGGCCGGCCTTGCGGCACTCGGCGACGACCTGGACGCGCCGCTTGCGGGAGAGCTCGATCGGGAAGCAGTCGCGGCTGACGGCGACGATGCCGAGTTGGACTTTCGGGATGTTCTTCATCGGGGTTCTCCTTTTTTCTGTCCGTAGGTGGCCTGGGGGCCGTGCTTTCTCTGGAAATGCTTTTCCAGCAGGTAGTCTTCCAGGGGCGCCTGCCCCGGGTTGAGGATCATGGTGCCGAACGCGGCCTTGGCGATGTGCTCGAGGATGATATTGACGCGGACCGCCTCTCCCGGGGACTGGCCCCAGGCGAACGGCCCGTGGCCCGCGACGAGGACGGCCGGTATCACGAGGGGGCTGAGCCCGGCAAAGCGCTCGACGATGACCTTGCCCGTGTTGACCTCGTAATTCCGGCCGACTTCGGCCTCGGTCATCTGCCGCGTCACGGGAACAGGCCCGTGGAGGAGGTCGGCGTGGGTCGTCCCGAAGCAGGGGATTTCCCGCCGGGACTGGGCGAACATCGTCGCGTACGGGCTGTGGGTATGGGCGATCCCGCCGATGTCCGTGAACGCCGTGTAGAGTTCGAGGTGGGTCGGCGTGTCGGAGGACGGGTTCAGCCCGCCCTCGACGACCCTCCCCTCGAGGTCCACGAGGACGATATCCTCGAGCTTCAGCTCCTCGTAGGGCACGCCGCTCGGCTTGATGGCCATGATCCCCCGGCGGCGGTCGATGCCGCTGACGTTGCCGAACGTCAGCAGGACGAGCCCGGAGCGGGCGAGATCGAGGTTGGCCCTCCAGACAAGTTCCTTGAGCTCGGTCATCATGGTCAGGCCCCCAATTGACGGTCTTTGATCGCGAGCAGCTCCTTCATGACGTGGAAAAGATTTCCCGTCCCTTCCCTCGTGCCGAACGCGTCGTGGAGCTCCCGGTAAAGGCGGTAGAGATCCACGTAAATCTTATGACTTTCCGGGTCCGGTTTGAAAGTCTTTTTCTTGACCCCGGCCATGGCCGCCTGGGCCGCCGCGAACGTGTCGTAACCGCCGGCCTTCTTCCCGGCGACCACGGCGCCGGCCATGGCCGATCCCAGGGCGCAGGTTTGGGCGGACCGCGCAACCTTCATCTCGAGCCCGATGACGTCGGCGTAGATCTGCATGACCAGCGGGTTTTTCTCGGCGATGCCGCCGCAGTTGACGACCTCCGTGATGTCCACGCCGAATTCCCGGAAGCGCTTGATGATGGCCAGGGCGCCGAAGGCCGTGGCCTCGATGAGGGCCCGGTAGATCTCTTCCGGCTTCGTGTGGAGCGTCAGCCCGAGGATGAGGCCTGTCAGCCGCTGGTCGACGAGGATGGTCCGGTTGCCGTTGTGCCAGTCGAGACCGAGGAGACCCGACGCCCCCGGCTTGAGGGCGGCCGCCTTGCGCGTCAGCGCTTCGTGGGAGCCTTTTCTGGGTCCGCCCGGCTCGATCTGGTTCACGAACCAGTTGAAGATGTCGCCGACGGCGGATTGCCCGGCCTCGAGGCCCATGTACCCGGGCAGGACCGAGCCGTCGACGATGCCGCAGAGACCGGGGATGTCCGGCAGGTTCTTCTTCGACGGCCAGACGCAGATGTCGCAGGTGCTCGTGCCGACGATCTTGACGAACCGGCAGGCGTCGACACCCGAGCCCACGCCCCCGAGGTGGGCGTCGAAAGCGCCGACGGCCACCGGGAGGCCCGGCCGCAGCCCGATTTTTTTGGCCCAATCCTTGGTGAGCGGGCCGGCGGAAACGTCGGAGGTATAGGTCTTCTTGTAGAGGCGGTCGCGCAACTCGCCGAGCTTGGGGTCGAGGCGGGCCAGAAAATCCCGGGCCGGCAGCCCGCCCCAGGCGTCGCTGAACATCGCCTTGTGGCCGGCGGCGCAGCGGCTTCTCTTCATGGTCAGCGGGTCGGTGATGCCGGTAAGCACGGCCGGGATGTAATCGGCGCATTCCACCCAGGAGAAAGCGGCCGCGGAAACTTTCGGGTCGACCCTCAGGCCGTGGAGGATCTTGCTCCAGAACCATTCGGACGAATAGGTCCCGCCGCACTTGGCCAGGTACTCCGGGTGTACCGCGGCGGCCAGGGCGGTGATTTCGGCGGCTTCGCGGTGGCCCGTATGGTCCTTCCAGAGCCAGGCCTGGGCGTTCGGGTTCTTCCGGAATTCCTTATAAAAGGCCAGGGGCTTCCCGGCCCGGTCCACGGGAAGGGGCGTCGAACCAGTCGTGTCGACGCCGATGCCGATGATCCTGTCCGGGGCGAAGGCCTTGTCCTTTTTCCTGGCCGCGGCGATCGCCTCCGGGACCGATACCTCGATCCCTTGGATCCAGTCGGCCGGATTCTGGCGGGCCAGGTGGGGGTCCTTGGGGTCGAGGATGATGCCGGCGTCGCCGGTCGGATAATTGAATATCGCCGTGCCGACCTCACCGCCGTTCCGAACGTCGACGATGAGGGTCCGGACCGAGTTCGTCCCGAAGTCGAGGCCTATCGCGTAATGGGGATTGGCTTTCTCGATCAAGTTCCGCTCCTTTCCGGCCCGCGCCTTTTCCGTCGTGTTCTTATTATATCCCGTCCGAGGGAGAGGGCAATCACACAAGATAGATTCTACACCTGCCTATTGGACGTGTGAGCCAGAAATGGGGACGGTCCTGGCTTTTTTGGCCGATCGGGGAAGGCCAGGTTGAGATGAAAGCGGATAAAAAAACAGGACCGTCGCCATTTCATCCGACGTTCCGGCCATACCTCGCGGCCCGATCGGGCAACGGAGAAGTCCTCTGCGAGAGCGAATCTGGAGGGAAGAAAAAATACCCTCGCCCGCCCCATTGATATATAATGTATCAGCCTCGAGACTTTCGAATGCTACTGTCCCTCGCCAAAAAATCCGCCGCGCCACTGGAGGATCCATGAGAATACGTCTGCCCAAAACAGCCATCTTGTCGATTCTGATGGCGCTCCTCGGGGCCGCTTCCGCGGCCGGCGCCCAGGAACGGACCGCCGGCGATTTGCTCAAGAGCTTCACGTTCCGCAACCTCGGCCCGTTCAGGGCCGGGTCGTGGGTGACAAGCTTCGCCGTTCCGGAAGCCCCGCTCAGGGAGCATCTTTATACGTTGTACGTCGGGTCCCGCAACGGCGGGGTCTGGAAGACGATAAACGGAGGCGTCACTTTCGAGCCCGTCTTCGACGCCCAGCCCAAGCTCTCCATCGGGGACATCGCTGTGGCCCCTTCGGACGCGAACATCGTCTGGGCCGGCACGGGAGAGGCCTTTTGCGCCCGGAGCTCCAACAGCGGCGACGGCGTCTACAGGTCGACAGATGCCGGCAAGACCTGGACGAACATGGGCCTCGGCGATTCTCAGCACATCGCCAGGATCCTGATTCACCCGGTCGACCCCGATATCGTCTATGTCGCTGTTATGGGGCACCTTTTTTCGACAAACGCCGAGCGGGGCGTGTTCAAGACGACCGACGGCGGCAAGACCTGGCAGAAGGTCCTCTTCGTGAGCGATCAAATCGGCGCCGTCGAACTGGCCCTGGCCCGCTCCGCTCCCGACACGCTCTACGCCGCGATGTATGACAAGGTCCGCCTGCCCTGGAACTACGAACTCGGCGGCCCCGAAAGCGCGATCCACAAGACGACGGACGGAGGTAAGACCTGGACCCGTCTCGGCGGCGGGCTGCCCACGGGCCGCATCGGGCGGATCGGACTGGACGTCTATCAGAAAAATCCCAATATCCTGTGCGCCGTCGTCGAAAACGGCAACCCCAAGCCGCCAACGGCCAGGGAGGCCGAGCAGGACAAGCGCCGCGGCGGCGCGCCGCCGGGCCGGACCGTCGGCAACGAAGTCTACCGAAGCGACGACGCCGGCCAGACCTGGCGCAAGATCAACGCCGGTTCGGAAGGCGCGCTGAACAAGTCCCCGTATGCCTTTAACGAGCTTCGGATAGACCCCGACGACCCGGACACGGTTTATATCACCGGCCAGTCCCTGGCCAGCACCAACGACGGCGGAAAAACATGGAAGGGCCTGAACTGGCCGCCGGACGGCGTCTTCCAGAAGGCCTTCGGCGACTGGCGGACCATGTGGATCGACCCCCAGGACAGCAACCGCCTGATCTTCGGGTCCGACGGCGGGGTCAACGTTTCTTACGACAAGGGCAAGACCTGCCTGCATCTTTACAACATTCCGCTCGGCGAATTCTACGCCATCGGCGTGGACATGGAGGACCCCTACAATATTTACGGCGGCCTGCAGGACCATGATTCGTGGAAGGGCCCGTCGAACGGCTGGGCCGGCGAGGTGACGCTCTCCGACTGGGTGACGGTCGGCGCCGGCGACGGCATGTACAACGTGGTTGACCCGACCGACAGCCGCTGGGTCTACAATAACCGCGAAATGGGGACGATGTGGCGGTTCGACCAGAAGTCCGGCGTCCAAACCGAGATCACGCCGAAGCGCGCGGCCGGTCCGAAACCCCTGCGGTTCAACTGGACGCCGCCGATCGCCCTCTCGCCGCACAACCCGGCCATCGTGTACACCGGGGCCCAGGTTCTTTTCCGCTCGCTCGACCGCGGAGACCACTGGGAGGAGATCAGTCCGGACCTGACGACCGATGACGACGCAAAAGAGCATGGACAGGGCTTTATTTCCTACTGCACCCTGACCACGATCGCCGAGTCACCGGTCAAGCCGGGCCTCATCTGGGCCGGCGCCGACGACGGCAAAGTCCAGGTCACCAGGGACGGCGGGGCGAGCTGGCTCGACCGGACGGCGGCGCTCACGGCCGCCGGCGCCCCGGAGAATGACTGGGTGAGCCGGGTGTTCACGTCCCCCCACGACGCGGGGACGTGTTTCGTGGCCAAGACGGGATGGCGGTTCGACAAGTTCGAGCCCTTTCTCTTTAAAACCACGGACTTCGGCGAAACCTGGACGGCGGTCATGGGCGACCTGCCTCAGGGGAAGCCGGTCAACGCCGTCGTCCAGGACCGAAAGAATCCCAACCTCCTGTTCGCCGGGACCGAGCAGGGCGTCTATGTGACTCTCGACGGCGGAAAGACTTGGCTGCCCTTCAAGAACAATATGCCCTGGGTCAAGATCACGGACCTCGTCATTCACCCAAGAGAGAACGACCTCATCGTCGGCTCGTACGGGCGCGGCCTGTGGATCACGAACATCTCGCCGCTCCAGGAAATGGGCCCGGACACGCTGGCCAAAGACGTCCACCTCTTTGACATCGAGCCGCGGACGCAGCGGATGTACGGAGGCATCGGCAACTATCCGCTCCTCGGCGACAGCCACCTCTCGACCCCCAACGAACCCAACGCCGTCGACATCAACTATTACCTGAAGGCCAAGGCGACGGGGCCCGTGAAGGTCACGATCGCCGACCCCTACGGCCAAGTCGTCGGCGAACTCACGGGCAAGGGCGAGGCCGGCCTCAACACCGTCCTCTGGTTCATGCGGGCCCAGCGGCCCGGACAGAGGCGTGAAGGCGACGAGGGCTTTTACGGCGGGCGGCTTGTCGACCCGGGCGAATATGTCGTGACGCTCGACGTCGGCGGCCGGAAGCTCGCGAAGAAAGCCGTCATCCGCAGGCGGCAGGGCTGGACCGTCGGCCCCGTCCCGGTGGAGATCAAACAAGAGACGCGGTGAGGGACTCGTGAAAATCATCGTCGCCTCGTCGCTGCTGGCAGCCTTTCTCGTTTCCGCCGGGCCGGCCATGGGTGCCACGCCGATAAAAAAGGATTATCCCATCACGCCCGTGCCGTTCACGAAAGTCAAGGTCACGGACGCGTTCTGGCGGCCGCGGATCGAAACCAACCGGGCCGTGACCATCCCCTTCCTTTTCCAGAAGAACGAAGAGACGGGCCGGTTGGACAACTTCGCCATCGCTGGCGGCCTGATCAAGGGAAAATACAAGGGCGAGCGCTATAACGATACGGACGTCTACAAGCCCATCGAGGGCGCTTCCTATTCGCTCATGGTCCACCCCGACCCGGAGCTCGACAAGACGCTCGACGCCATGATCGTCAAGATCGCGGCCGCCCAGGAGCTCGACGGATATCTGTTCACGGCCAGGACATGCGACCCCGCCCATCCCCAGCCCGGGATCGGGCCGGAGCGCTGGGTGGAGGAGACGGTCAGCCACGAACTCTATAACGCCGGGCACTTGTACGAAGCGGCCGTGGCCCATTACCTGGCGACGGGGAAGCGCTCTCTCCTCGACGTGGCCGTCAAGAACGCCGACCTCGTGGCCTCTGTTTTCGGCCCCGACAAGCGGCACGGATTCCCCGGCCACCAGGAGATCGAGCTGGCCCTGGTCAAGCTCTACCGGGTGACGGGCAACGATAAGTACCTCAACCTGGCCAAGTATTTCCTCGATCAGCGCGGTCACGACGTGCAATTGACCCAGTACCCGCCCCGGACGAGGTTCGCCATTTACAACCAGCCGGAGCAGATCCAGGCCCACAAGCCCGTCCTCGAGCAGGACGAGGCCGTCGGGCACGCCGTGCGGCTGACCTACATGGCTTCGGGCATGGCCGACATCGCCGCGGTCTGCGGGGACGCCGCTTATCTTGCCGCCAGCGAACGCCTGTGGTCGAACGTGGTCGGGAAGAAGATGTATCTCACGGCCGGGGTCGGGTCACGCCACGACCGGGAGAGGTTCGGCGAAAACTATGAGCTGCCCAACCTGACGGGGTATCTCGAGACTTGCGCCTCGATCGGGATGGCCCTGTGGAACGAGCGGATGTTCCTCCTGACGGGCGACGCGCGCTACGTCGACGTGATGGAAAGGGCCATGTACAACGGCATCCTGTCCGGCGTCTCGCTCGACGGCCGGGCGTTCTTTTACGCCAACCCGCTCGAGTCCGACGGCAAGTTCCGGTTCAACCAGGACCAGCTGGGCCGGGCGCCGTTCTTCGGGACGGCCTGCTGTCCGGGCAACATTTCGCGCTTCCTGCCGTCGATGCCGGGGTACATTTACGCCGTCAAGGGAGACGCCCTCTACGTCAATTTGTTCGTCCATGGCCAGGCCGAGGTCGAGGCCGCGGGCCGGAAGGTCACCGTCAAACAGGAGACACGGTATCCCTGGGACGGGACCGTGAGGATCGCCGTCGAGCCGGAGAAGAAGACGACCCTCTCCATCATGGTGCGCATCCCCGGCTGGGCCCGGGGCGAGGCGGTTCCGGGCGGCCTGTACCGGTTCGCCGACAGAGCGGACGAGAAACCGACGCTCAAAGTCAACGGCATGGCCGTGGCCGTCGTCCTGGACAAGGGCTTCGCCCGGGTCCGGCGGGAATGGAAAAAAGGCGACGTCGTCGAACTCCGTCTTCCGATGCCGGTGCGGCGCGTCGTCGCCGACGAGGCCGTCAAGGATGACGCCGGAAAGGTCGCCCTCGAACGCGGGCCGCTTGTCTATTGCGCGGAATGGCCCGACAACGGCGGCCGCGTGCTCAACCTCGCCCTCCCCGACGGCCGGCCGCTCGAGGTCGAATTCAGGTCCGGGCTCTTGAACGGGGTGGCCGTGATCACGGGGGAGGCCCTGGCCATCGCCGTAGGGAAGGGCGGCGAAACGACCGCCAAGGAGCAGCCGTTCCTGGCCATCCCGTACTACGCCTGGGCCCACCGCGGCCCCGGGGAGATGGCCGTCTGGCTGCCGCGGAAATAATTCCGGGACACAATACTAATTTCCGATTTCTTTGTGAGCCGCCCGCGAATAATTGCCGAAACCTCCAGAAATCCAGTATATTATCCGGATAGATAAGTGATGTCGGAACGAAGAGAAATTCGGAATTGAGTATTGTGTCCCCCAATTAGAGGAGGTTCTTGATGAAGAGACGAATTCCGCTCGTGATCCCGGCGCTGGCCCTCGCCGTGGCCTTTTTCTCGACCTGCGCCAAGCAGGCCCCGAAGACGGATTATCCGGTGAAGCCCGTGGCGTTCACGGATGTCCACCTCAACGACACGTTCTGGGCGCCGCGCCTCGAAACGAACCGGACCGTGACCATCCCGCACATCATCAAGGAGAACGAGGAGACCAACCGCGTCAAGAACTTCGACCTGGCCAAGGAGGCGCTGGCCGGGACGACGGGGCTCCAGTTCTGCACGCGCTTCCCCTTTGACGACTCCGACGTCTACAAGACCATCGAGGCGGCCTCCTACGCCATGGCCACCCGGCCCGACCCCGGTCTCGACAAGGTCGTGGACGGGCTCATCGACAGGATCGCGGGGGCCCAGGAACCGGACGGATACCTCTACACGGTCCGGACGATCGGCGGCCCGCCGCCGGTCGACTGGATGGGAAAAGCGCGCTGGTCGCATCTCTATATGAGCCATGAGCTCTACAACCTCGGGCATCTTTACGAGGCCGCCGTCGCCTACTACCAGGCGACCGGGAAGACGAGCCTCCTGAACATCGCGACAAAAAGCGCCGACCTCGTCGTCCGCGAATTCGGCCCCGGCAAGCGCACCAATCCTCCGGGCCACGAGGAGATCGAGATCGGCCTGGCCAAACTCTACCGGGCCACGGGCGAGACAAAATACCTCGCCCTGGCTAAGTTCTTCGTCGACGCGCGCGGCAAGTCGGCCGGGCGCGTGCCTTATCGGGGCGAGGCCGGGGAC
>Ga0315281_10014020_pt1 | contig 10821 bp, 8 predicted proteins | sample YL17G07_0_MG_FD_204540 | JGI IMG/M metagenome (GOLD analysis project Ga0315281, IMG submission 204540) | Sediment microbial communities from Yellowstone Lake, YNP, Wyoming, USA - YL17G07_0 | ecosystem: Environmental > Aquatic > Freshwater > Lake > Sediment | place: USA: Wyoming | collected... | reverse complement strand
GCGAAGATGAAGAACATATCACCGGAGACGACGCGCGTCGGGTGGATCGGCACCGGGGTGATGGGGCTGTCGATGTGCGGACACCTCCTCGCGAAGGGGTACAACGTCACCGTGTACTCCCGCACGAAGGAGAAGGCGCGCCCCCTCTTCGTAAAGGGAGCGAAATGGGCGGACTCCCCCGGCGCCGTCGCGGGATCTTCCGACGTGGTGTTCAGCATGGTGGGCTTTCCCGCGGATGTGCGGGAGGTCTACCTCGGACCGAACGGCGCGTTGGCATGCACCAGGGCCGGGACCATCGTCGTGGACATGACCACCACGGAGCCGTCGCTGGCGAAGGAGATCTACGATGCGGCGAAGGTCCGGGGGGGCGTCCACGCCGTGGACGCTCCTGTCTCCGGCGGCGATGTGGGAGCCCGCGAGGCGCGCCTTTCCATCATGATCGGGGGCGACCCGGAGCCCGTCGCCGCCCTCACTCCCCTGTTCGAGGCGATGGGAAAGACGATCGTCCGCCAAGGCGGTCCCGGGGCCGGGCAGCACGCGAAGATGTGCAACCAGATCGTGATCGCCGGGACCATGATCGGCGTCTGCGAATCGCTGATCTACGGGCACAAGGCGGGGCTTTCCCTCGAAACGATGCTCTCCTCCATCAGCGGCGGCGCCGCCGGGTGCTGGGCGCTGACGAACCTCGCCCCGAGGATCCTCAAGCGCAATTTCGATCCGGGTTTCTTCGTCGAGCATTTCGTCAAGGACATGGGGATCGCCCTCGACGAGGCGCGGAGGATGAACCTCCCGTTGCCCGGCCTCGCGCTGGCCCACCAGATGTACGTGGCGCTGCAGGCCAACGGGGGCGGGAAACACGGCACCCAGGCGCTGATGCTCGTGCTGGAACGGCTGAGCGACACGGTCATCGAGGGGAAATAGGGGAATATTCCTTATTTCTTCGAAGGGACCGCCAGCGTGTGGATGAAAGCAGTGAGGTCGGCGATCTCCTGGCTTTTCAGGACCCCTCCCCACGGGGGCATCTGCGGGGATCGGCCCAGCGCACCGCCCCCCTCCTTGATGATCCGTTGGATCTGGGCATCCGACAAGGTCCCCATGAGGATCGGGTCCGTGTGCCGCGCCGGGGGCGTCCGGAGGTTGGGGGCGTTGAACCCGTCGGCGTCTCCCCGCTTCCCATGGCAGATCGCGCAATAATACTCGTACTGGGACCTTCCCCGTTTCGCCTCCCGGCTCAGGCCGGGGTCGTGCTTCTGCGGGAGGACGAACTCCTTTCCGCGCGCCGCGGCGTTGTCGGTCGCGGGAGGTTTCGTTTCGCTCCATCCGGCGCCTGCCGGGAGGAGAACGAGGAGGGCGATCGCCGGCAGTCGGAGACCGCGGAGCTTTCTCGTCATGGCGTCCCCTTTCCCGCCTTGGGGCTGAGCACGAAGGCAGCAAGGTCTTCGATCTCCTTCTGCTGGAAGGCGTACACCGGCTCCACGGACCGCGGAAGAAACGTCTTCGGATTGCGCAACCACAGGACGACCCATTCCGGACGAAGCCTCTTTCCCGCCTTTGTGAGGTCCGGGCCGACCGTCCCCCCCTTAAGGTTGATCTGGTGGCACGCGTCGCAGGCGTACTTCTCGAAGTACAGCTGCTTCCCTCTCCGCGCCGCCTCGGGGTCGGCAAGGTGCATCCCCCCCACGGTGCCGGAAAGGCTTTCCACCTTGTCGTCCACCAGTGTCGCACGGAAGTAGGCATCGATCATCCGGATTTCCTCATCCCGGATCTTCATCTGGGGCATCCTCTCCACCAGGATCGGACGGATGGTGTCCGGTTTCGCCAGGAAGGTGAGAAGCCAATCCTTCCGGACGCGGCTCCCCTCCCAAGACAGGTCGGGGGCGAGGGCGCCCCCGCTCCCACGGATCCGGTGGCAGACCAGGCAGCGATATTTCTTCACGACGCCCCCGAACTCTCCCTGCGGGTCGTAGCCGGAGGGACGCTCTCCCAGCGGGAGAATGTACTGGGAGGGGACCTTTTCGGCCGTAAGGCTCAACAGGTAGGTCGTGACCGCCTCGGCTTCCTCATCGCTGAAGTGATAGTCCGGCATCTTCAACCCCGCCTTGAAGAGCCTTGGCTTCCTCATCTTGTTGTAGAGCCAGTTGGGAACGGTACGCCAATCCCGAGGAACTTCCACCCCGCCGAATTCCAGGCGGCTGATGTGGATGTCGCCGATCCGGGTCAGTTCCGAACCGTTTTCCCCCCGATCCTCCACCCCTTCGATCTCGTGGCACCCCGTGCAGCCGTATTTCTCGATCAGCGCCTTTCCGTTCCGTACGTTCCCTTTCGCCACCGCCGCCAGGTCACGGGCCGCCTGGTCCTCCTGAAGGTCCAGGTCCACGTACTCTCCCATGAGGAAGGCGGCCAGATCGCGGACGTCCGCCTCCGCGAAGTTGACGATGGGCATGAGCGTCGCCGGCACGACCTCGTGCGGGTTCCTCAGCCATTTCAAAAGCCACTCCGGGCGAAGCTTGGACCCGACCTTCGCCAGGTCCGGGCCGATGTCCCCCCCCTTCCCTTCCACGGCGTGGCACGTCACGCACCGGGTCTCGCTGAACAGCAGGCGGCCGCGTTCCGACGACCCGCTCACCACCCCGGCCGGCGCTCCCTCCCGCGGTACAAGCAACAGGGTGATATCCGCGGCCTCCTGCGCGGAGAAGGAAAAGTCGGGCATCCGGGTCTTCGGCAGGTACCCCCTCGGGTTCCGCAGCCAACGGTAGAGCCAGTCCGTCCGCACCTTCTCCCCGATCTTCCGGATGGGGGGACCGACCTTCTTTCGTTCCTTCCCCTCCACCTTATGGCACCCGCGGCAGCCCCTGTCGTAAAAGATCTCCCGCCCGCGCGCCAGGACCGGCGCCGTTTCCCCAACGGTTTCCCCATGGCAGAGGGAGCACGACTTCTGAAGGAAGTTCTCGTGGTAGATCGCCCGGTTCCAGTTCTCGGTCGGTCCGTGAGCATCCTCCAGGGAGGTCGCCATCCCCTGCCCGCCATGGCACACGGAGCAGCCGAAATTCTCCGCCGGGTGAGAGTCCGCGTCCGGATGGCTCCGGTACGGTTCCCGCGCGTCACGGAACCGGGGGTCCTCCCCGCCCAGATGGCATGTTTCGCACCGGTCGACGCGGGAAAGTCCCACGATCCACCGTTGGCGCGCTCCGAAGGGGAACGCGGCCAGTTCCGGTTCCCCTTCCCCCGCCTTGGCCAGGAGTCGCTTGTACGCCTTCTGGTAGGAGAGATAGGGGCGGTTGTAGTCCCTGCCGATCTGCCAGAGGAGGAAGAGGAGGATCAGCAGGCTCAGCACGACGAAGGTGCGTTTCATTTTCCACCTGTGCCGCGGAATGGAGATCCGGTCAATGGATGGGCCACTTCTGCCAGGGCCAGTACAGGTGCCAGTTCGGACCCCGCATGAACTCTCCCACAAAGATCAGCGCGACCGCCGCAACGGCGATCGCGGTAAACACGATGACGGCCCTGCGCCGCGAGGGATGGAACCATTCGGCGGTCCCGGTACGGCCCCGGTCCAGGTACGGCACGAGGAGAAGGGCGAGCACGGCGGCCATCGGTGCGACGATCCCCCCCCAGATTGGGTTCCCCCAGGAAAGCAGCTCCTGGAGCCCGACGAAGTACCAGGGGGCCTTCGCGGGGTTGGGCGTCACGGCAAAGTTGGCCATCTCCTCCAGGGGGGCGTCGAACAGGACCGACATGCACATGATCACGACCATCACGAGGAGGAACAGGGTCGCTTCCCGCACCAGCAGATGCGGCCAGGTGGTCACCATCCTGTCGGGATCGTGCCCCACGTGGGGGGTCTTTCCCTCCACGAGGTTCATGAGCCCGTACGATTTCAGCACCTCTTCCTGCGCTTCCTCTTCCTTTTCGCCGGTCGCTTCCGCGGCTTCGACCGGTCTCGCCAGCCCGCCGTCTTTCCGGACCCGCCAGAAGTGGACCAGGATCAGCAGGCCGGCGAGAACGGGCAGGACGACGACGTGCATCACGTAGAAGCGGATCAGCGCGTTCTGGCCGACGACCGTTCCACCGAGGACCACGTACCGGAGCTTCTTCCCGACCAGGGGGGCGACGCCGATCAGGTTGGACACGATCGTGATCGCCCAGTAGGCGAGCTGGTCCCACGGGAGCAGGTATCCGGTCAGGCTCAGGAAAAGGGTGAGGAGCAGAAGGAGCACCCCGAGGGCCCAGTTGAACTCCCTCGGCTCCCGGTACGAGGCGGTGTAGTAGACGCGGCACATGTGGAGGAACACGGCGACGATCATCGCGTGGGCCCCCCACCGGTGCATGTTGCGGATGATCACGCCGAAGCTGACGACGAACTGGAGGTCCTTCATGTCCTGGTACGCCCGGTCGACGTGCGGTATGTAGTAGAACATCAGCAGGACGCCGGTGATCGACAGGATGACGAAGAGGGAGAGCGAGATCAGTCCGAGGCCGAGGGTCTTCGGAAACCCGAGGGTCTCCCGGTACACCTTCACCGGCTGTATGTGGAGGAAGAGGTTGGCGGTGACCGCCTCGGACCGGAGCCTTTCGTTGTCGGGATACCCGTGCCGGAAGACCGACTTCCAGACGCGGTTTCGGAGCAGGGTCTCTTTCCACTTTTCCTTCAACGTCGCTCTCCCGTTCCGCCTATCGTTTATTCCAGGCGGTTCCGATCACGTTTTCACCGTCAGGGTCTGCGTGTAAGGAACGATCCTGCGCCCGTCGACGAAGATCCGCCCGTCCGACGCGAGCTTCGCCTCGTACCAGGGAAGGGGGTCGGGGGCGGGTCCTTTGACCACTCCCCCCTTCTCGTCGAAGATGCTGCCGTGGCAGGGGCACTCCCACTCGCTTTTCTCCCCGACCCAGCGGGGGGTGCACCCCATGTGGGTGCAGACGGCGGAAACCACCTTGTACGCGTCGCCGCGGCGAACCACGAAGATCTTCTTTTCCGGCAGGTAATTCACTCCTTCCGGGTAGTCTTGCGGCTTCCCGATCTTGAACGCCTTCGGAGGCTCGTACAGGATGTTGGGGATCATGAAGCGCACGCTTCCCCAGGAGATCCCTGCGATCGTTCCCAGGGACGCGAACCAGCCGAGGATGTTCAGGAAACGCCTCCGGTCGATCGGGTTCCCGCTCACGCAGGCACCTCCTTTTCCTCGAAGAGTTCCATGGTGATCGCGTGGACCGGACATCTCCGCTCGCAGAGGCCGCACCGCGTGCACCGTTTCTCGTCCTTGATGATGGCGGACCCGGACGGCCGGTCCGTCCCGAACCGCGCGCGGAGGATCGAACCGATCCTTTCGTCCCCGCGGATCTGGCCCACGTCGACGATCCGGTAGCACGACTCCGGGCAAACATCCGCGCAGCCTCCGCACAGGATGCACCGGGTGCTGCTGACGATCGTGTTCACGTTGCACCGGTAGCAGCGGCTCCCCTCGGTTCGAGCCCGCGCCTCGTCGTAGCACCCTTCCACCTCGCTGATCCCCGTCCTGCGCTCCACGTCGATCATGGGCGGTTTTTGCCGGGGGGTCCGGTCGAATCCGTCCGCCATCCGGTGACGGATCTCCGTGGACCGCCAGGCCGTGCGAACCCGGACATCCTCCCGGAGGTACTTCGCGATGGACCGTGCCGCCCGCTGCCCGTCGGCTACCGCCTCGATGATGAGCCTCGGCCCAAAGGCCACGTCCCCGCCCGCGTAGATCCCGGCCGCCGTGGTCGCCAGACTCTCGCGCTCGACGCGGATCAACCCCCGCGCCGTTACCTCAATGCCGTCCTCCTCGCCGATCCAGGAAAGGTCCGACGCCTGGCCGATCGCGTAGATGACTGTATCGGCGGGAAGCGTTGCTTCGCTTCCTTCGTGAAAGGACGGGTTGAAGCGGCCCTGCTCGTCAAGGACCGACCGGACGCTGAGCGTTTCCAGCCCGATCACTCGCCCCTCCCTGCCGACGACCCTCTTCGGCCCGAGGGAAGGTCGTAGATCGACTCCCTCGCGGAGCCCCTCTTCGATCTCCCACCCCCAGGCCGGCATGTTCTCCCGGGACTCGAGGCAGACCATGGTCACCTCCCGGGCCCCCATGCGCAGGGCGCTGCGGGCCATGTCGAGGGCGGCTTCGATATGCTCCCTGGCCTCGGAGACGGCGCCGAACTTCCTAAGCTCCTTCTCGTCCCCGATCCTGCGGACGGTCCGGGCAACGTCTACCGCCACGTTTCCCCCGCCGATCACGACGACCTTTTTGCCGAGGTCCACTTTGTACCCGAGGTTGGCGTTCAGCAGGAAATCGACGCCGCTGATCACGCCGTCCAGATCCATCCCGGGGATGTCGAGTCCGTGGGAACGGTGCGATCCAATGCCTACGAAGACGGCGTCGAACCCTTCGTCGCGGAGGTCCCGGAGCCGGAAATCCCTACCCAGTTTCGCGTGGTAGCGGATCTCGGCTCCCATGGAGAGGATCGCGTCGATCTCCCGCTTGACGAGATCCCGCGGGAGGCGGTACTCCGGAATCCCCAGGATCAGCATCCCGCCCGCGACCGCCTGCGCCTCGAAGATGGTGCAATCGTGGCCCAGCCTCGCCAGGTCGTGGGCGCAGGTGAGACCCGCGGGTCCCGATCCGATGATGGCGACCCGCCTCCCCGTCTTTCCCGGGTTCAGACTGCCGGGGGCCGTGGAGTACCGGAGCGTTTCCGAGAGGGCGAAAATCTGTCGCGTCTCGACCCCGTATCGCTCCGTGGCGAACCGCTTCAGCGCCCGGATCGAGACGGGATCCTTTTCCACGACTCCCTTCCGGCAAACATCTTCGCACGGGTGGGCACAGACCCTGCCGCAGATCGAGGCGAAGGGGTTGGGCCCCCGGGCGATGGCGTACGCCTTCTCGTAATCCCCGGAGTGGATCGCCTGGACATAGGCCCCGGCCTTCGTACCCACCGGGCATCCCGTGGAGCAGTTGAAATTTTCCCGGAGGTAGGATCCGTCGACGGGTCGAACACTGTATTTCCTCATGGCGATGTCACCGGCGGCCGGATCCCTCCGGTTGTGGCCCGGGTCATTTCTTGTCCGCAGGGATGTTCAGGACCGCCATGCCGCCGGGGACCACTTCGAGATCGGGCTTCTCCCGCAACCGGCGGACCCAGCCGGTTTCCGGGTTCGGCATCCAGTAGAGCAGGTACTCGCCGGGGGGCACCCGTTCGAACCGGTACCGTCCAGCGTCGTCCGTCTCCGTCTCGTACTTGTCGTTTTTCCGCCCAACGGGAGCGCCCGCGATACCCGCCTTGGCCTTCTCCATGGGTTCCAGGGGAAGGCCGGCGGACTTCGCCGGGACGATCATGACACGTCCGCGGGAGAGAGGGCGCTCCTTCCACCGGATGACGCCCTCGACTCCTCCCGCTTCCTCCCGACCCGGAGGAGGGGCCGGGGCGGGAAGAGAACCTACCTTTTTCTCGAGTTCCCGCACCCGTTCCTCCAGGCCGGGAGCCGGCTCACGCTTTGCCTCCTCCTCCGGTTTCCCGGAGGTGCGGCGGATCGACTCGATGGCCTCCCTCGGAAAGCGGACGGTTACCGTTCCACCGTATTCCTCCAGGACCGTGCCCGTCTGGGCGCCATCACGGCTCCGGAAGCGAATCTCGTCTGCCCGTGCCGTGAAAGCGGTCCCGGCCGCGAACAGTACGATTCCCGCAAGTGCCCACCGCCGCGCGAGAACGCGGCGCCGGGCCGGGGTTCTGGGTTCCATCGCGTCCCTCTCCCCGTTACCGGTTTTTCATCCCGGTGATTTCCACGGAGACGGTCTTCCCCGCCTCCACCGTCACGTCCTGGGATGTCTCCTTCAGTTTCTCGTGCCAGAACTTGAGCTTGTAGGTTCCCGGGGGAACCCCCTTGATCTCGAAGTTCCCGGCCTTGTCCGTCACGGCATAATACGGGTTCTGCAGAACGATGATGAACCCCGCCATCTCGGCGTGCACGTTGCAAAGCAACGGAACCACCCCCAGCGCGTCGAAGGTCTCCGTCTTGGTCACGCCTACACCGTACGTTCCCAGGTTGAACTGCTTCGCCGAGCCGGGGGGGGCGAAGACGTTGTGAACCGTTGTGTCGTCGTTCGTGAAGTCGACGGTGGTCCCTTTCAGGATGGGGAGGACATGGGGCTTGAAGACGAGGTTCTTCTGGCCCATGAAGACCTTTTCTTTCGGGGGGAGGAACGTCTTCCCTTCCACCTTGTCGATGTAGACCAACCCCTCGTACCGCTTGACCCACTGGGTTTTCACCACTCCCTTGATGGTCCCCGCCGAATCCGCCAGGGAGGGGGCGGCCCATCCCGACAGGAGCAATCCCGCCGCGACGAGGACCAGAAATCCTTTGCCGATCGAATCATTCTTGCTCATGAGTTCTCCCCTCGGTTGCACCCGAATTTTCCTTCCATCCCTTGGACGCGGGGGAGGCTCCATTCCATGCCGCCCGCCCGCGGAATCCTCCCCCTCCGTCACAAGGGGGGGGCCGTCAGAACGCGTAATCCAGGCGGAGCACGACCTGGTCCTCGCGGTGCTTGCTTCCCGTGCTCGTCTCGCTCGGTTCGTTCTTCGTGAACGTCTTCCCTTCCAGGTTGAATTTCACGTTCGCCCGGGCCAGAAGCGCCGCGCCGACGATGAACCGGCCCTTGTCTCCGTGCTCGCTGTCATGGACGTCGCTCGTGACCTTTTCGTACCGTACATACGGCTGCAGCCACGGGTAGACGAAATATTCCGCCTCTGCGAACCAGACGTTTTTCTTCTCCTTCGCGGCCGGGTCGTCGTTCTTGCCGGTGATGTACCCGCCGCCGACCTGGAGGTCCTTGTAGCTCACGCGGACGTCGGCTCCGACACGGTCCCACTTGACGCCGTCGGGACCGGCGTGGGTGATGTAGTAGAAGCCGCCGAAGCGGATCGAGTCGTCCCTCCAGTAGCCGGCCGGGGTCGTGTTGAGGCCTCCCTCCGTTGTGGTGCCGCCAGACCCGTCGTACCCGAGGCCCCCGATCTTGAACGAAGCGGCGGCGTAGTAATTCTTCTTGTTGCTTTCCCCGTCCCCGTTCATCGCCCCGACGTTGTACCTCCAGTACTTTCCGAACCCATTGAGTTCGGCGCCCACGCTGGCGCTGCCGGCCGCATCGATTTCGAGCTCTTCCGCATACAGGTAATTCTGCACCGTGATCGCGCCTTCGATCCGGCTGTTCGGCAAGGCAAGATCCTGCTTGCCGACGGTCCCGAACCGAAGATTGAGATGATTCGCTCCCACCGTGTTCTTGAAGAGGTTCGACCACAGAAGCCATGCGGAGAACTCGGTCCCCGGTTCGAGGGTCCCGTTCACATCCGTAACGACCGTTTCCCCGGTTTCCAGGGTGGTCTTCTGAACATTCAGACCGAACGCCGTATCATGGTGCTCGATCACCACGAAGAACGCCATGTTCTCCCCCAACGACCCCGCGCCCAGCAGCGACACCTCGTCGAGACTGAAGTTCGTCTTGGGAGTTACCCCTCCCCCCGTGTTCGCCGTGTAATTCATCGCGACCCGGAGGGCGAGCGGCGGCATTCCGGGGATGTCCGACGGCCAGACCGCGTTGGGGAACACCTGCTTGTACGCCTCCGCCCCCAGACTCATGGGCGTGTCCTTGACGTAAAGCTCGTCCCCCCCCGGCATCCTGTAGCCGTTCAGCCGGAACGCCTCGCCCAGGGCCGTCAGCCTCGGAAACGTGGCGTGGCAGGTGATGCACGCCGTCTTGTACTTCCTCGCAAACGCCGGGATGGCTTCGGCATCCCTGGTGACCGTCGCGAGCACCAGCATTCCCATACACCCGATCACCAACAAAAAAACGCCCTTTCTCATCTCCCCTCCCTCCCCAGCGGTTATTCCGAACCGTCGGGAAGGGATACTCAATAAACATGCCGGAAAGGGATGGCGTCGGCGTATGGCGATAACGTGCCGTTCGAAGAAGGTATTCCCGCGATCCAACCGGGGAGGGGATCGCCCCCGCGGCCGGAGGGCATTCCCGCTTGTGGGAAAAAACGGGCGGTTACGGGTCCTGATCCCGGGACTCTTCGGGGGACAGATCGATCCCCAGGTCCTCCATTTTCCGGTACAGGGAGGACTTGCTCAGGCCCAGGAGGGACGCCGCCTGCCGCTTGTCGTACCCTACCTGTTCCAGGACGGAGAGGATCGAGACCTTTTCGAATTCCTTCACGGACTGCTTCAGGTCATCGCCGCCGATCAGATCCAGGTTCCGGTTCGACCCATGGAGTTCCGCGGGGAGATCCTCCACGCCGACCCTCTCCCGGTCGCAGAAGATCATGGACCGCTCGACGGCGTTCTTCAACTCGCGGACGTTTCCCTTCCAGTCGTGGCCGAGCAGCAGCTTCATGGTCGCGTTGTCCACGCCCTGGATCTTCTTCCCCAGTTCCCGGTTATACCGGCGGACGAGATGGCGGACCAGGATCGGGATGTCCTCTTTCCTCTCCCGGAGAGGGGGGACGTGAATGTGGACGACGTTGAGCCGGTAGTAGAGATCCTCCCGGAAACCGCCCTCCCCCACCTTCCGGCGGATGTCCTGGTTGCTGGCGGCGATGATCCGCGCGCTCATCCGGCAGGCCTTCACGGAGCCCAGCGGGGTGAACTCCTGGTTCTCGATCACCCGGAGCAGCTTCACCTGTGCCTCCGCCGGCATCTCCGTGATCTCGTCCAGGAACAGCGTCCCGCCTTCCGCGGCCTGGAGATATCCTTCCTTGTCCCTGTCGGCGCCCGTGAAAGCGCCCCGGGTGTAACCGAGCATCTCGCTCTCCCAG
>Ga0315281_10014018_pt1 | contig 10821 bp, 7 predicted proteins | sample YL17G07_0_MG_FD_204540 | JGI IMG/M metagenome (GOLD analysis project Ga0315281, IMG submission 204540) | Sediment microbial communities from Yellowstone Lake, YNP, Wyoming, USA - YL17G07_0 | ecosystem: Environmental > Aquatic > Freshwater > Lake > Sediment | place: USA: Wyoming | collected... | reverse complement strand
ATCGGCGACCCCAGGACCTGGTGCGGGCGGAGGGACTTGAACCCCCACGACTTGCGTCACCAGAACCTAAATCTGGCGCGTCTGCCAGTTCCGCCACGCCCGCCCCGTTGGGCGAGATCCCGCGATCGATCCCTGTGATCAATCAAGGGCGCGGTGTATAGCACAAACGCCCGGCCCTCAATAAGGAAATCCACCCTTCTCAGCCGCCGGTCGAGAGCGCCCTCAACTCCCTTAACAATGCCGGCAACCCCTCGATCAGATCCTCGGCTATAAGACCCGGTCCAAACCGGCGGGCCACCTCGCCCTGAACCCAGGCGGCGGCGGCGGCGGCTTCGAACGGGGCCAGGCCTTGCGCGATCAACCCCAACGCCAGGCCCGCCAGCACATCACCACTGCCCGCCGTGGCAAGATCGGCGGGGGCATTGGCGTTGACGATCGCCCGACCGTCCGGGTGAGCAATCACGGTATCGGCGCCCTTCAACAGCAGGACCGCCCCACTGGCTCCAGCCGCCCCCCGTACCCGCGCCAGTTTGCCCCTGTGCCGCGCCGCGTCGAGCCCAAGATCTGGAAAGAGCCCGCCGAACTCGCCCTCATGCGGCGTCAACAGGCAGGGCAACGCGATGGCCTCGAACAACCGCGACGGCCGGTCGGCGAAAACCGTCAAGGCATCGGCATCGAGAACGCAAGTTTGTTTCGCCGCCAGGGCCGCCAGAACCCGTTCACGTGTGCCGCCGTCCACGCCGCTGCCTGGCCCGATCAACAGGGCATTGCGGTGGCGAGCCGTCACGAGGGCGGCAAAGTCGCCTCCCTCAAGCGCTTCGGTCAGCAGTCCCGGCGCCTCGGCGGCAATGATCGGCAGTGCCGCCGCCGGACCGGCGATGGTAACCAGCCCAGCGCCGATACGCCGCGCCGCCGCCGCCGCCAGCCGCGCCGCGCCGGTCATCTTCGCTCCCGCCACGATCAGCGCGTGACCGCGATCATACTTATGTGCCTGGGGTCGCGGCCACGGCCAGGACGCAAGCCATAGCGCCGGGCCGTTCGCATGTTGGCGCGGCCCGATGGCATCGAGCGCACCCTCGGCCAGGCCGATATCCGCCACCACCACCTCGCCGGCCAGCGCCCGACCGGGAAAGAGTACATGCGCCGGCTTGCGCTTAAAGAAGGTGACCGTAAGCACCGCCGGGGCCGCCGCGCCCATAACCTGCCCGGTATCGCCTTGCACCCCGCTCGGCAGATCGACCGCCACGCACGGCAGCCCTCGCTCGCCAATCGCGCTCAACACGGCCCGGGCAACCCCATCGACCGGCCGATCGAGCCCGGCGCCAAAGAGCGCGTCCACGAGCAGCGGCTCGCCGTCGAGGCAATCCAGGGTCAAGTCCCGGATCGAGCCCGTCCAAAGGGCCGCGGCAGCCGCCGCCTCGCCCTTGAGAGCCTCGCGCCGGCCAAGCAGCGCCAGGCTGACCGGCCACCCGGCCCGAGCCAGATGCCGGGCGACGACAAATCCATCGCCGCCGTTGTTGCCAGGACCGCACAGGACGGCGACGGGCCGCCGGGCCCAGCGCGCCAGGACCGCCTGCGTCACGGCCTGCCCCGCCGCCTCCATGAGGGCGCCGCCCGACCGGCCGGCCGCCATTGCCGCTGCCTCGGCCCGCGCCATCTCGGCCACCGTCAGCAGGGCCAGATCTCGACGAGAGGCGGCGCGTTCCACGGCGGCGACCTTATCGCTCAGTTCTTCATGACGACGCAATTTTCGCCCGGACGGCGCCGAACGATCGACACACACAGTTCTTCGGCTTGCTGGCGCGCCGGCAGGGGTCCGGCCAGAACCCGGAACCAAATTCCCTTTTCCGCTCCCAGATCCACCTTGCGAACCATCAGCTCCAGACTCTTCAACAGGTCGGGCATATCCCGAACCAGGCGCTCCCAATAGGTCTCCGCTCCGCCTTGCGTCTGTAACGAGGCCAGCCAAATGCGGTACTGATCGCCGCTACCCAGCACCTCGACCGCCAGCACCTCATCGACGGCCTGCTCGTCGCCCTCGCCCTCCGACCCGGCTTCCACCGCCGCGGTCGATGCAGCGGCGGCATCGACCGTCGCCGGCACCGCCGGCTGAAGCTCCACGTCGGGCGTCTCGGCGGACACGTCCGCTTCCTCGCTCTCGGCCACCGGTTCCTCCACCTCAGGCACCGGCACCTCGGGCACCGACACCTCGGGCACCGGCACCGGCACCACCGCCTCGGCCACGGCCTCCGGCGCCGGCGGAATCTCGGTCACGCCATAGACTTCCCTAAGACGTCCAATCGCCCCCACATGCCCGGCGCGGGCCGCCGCCGCGTACCAAGTCCGGGCCACGTCGTCGGCCTGCTTCACCCCCCGGCCCAGCCGATAGCATTCACCCAGCGCGTATTGGGCATCGACGACGCCGCGATCGCCGGCGGCGCTGAACCACTTCACGGCCTCGCGGAAATTCTTGTTGAGACCGACGCCCCGATAATAGGCGAGGCCGAGATTGTATTCGGCCATGGGATAGCCGGCATCCGCGGCCTGGCGCCACAACTCGACGGCCCGATAGGCGTTTCGCACCACGCCACGACCCTCGGCATAAAGCAAAGCGAGGTTGTTCTTGGCCGCGGCCAGACCTTGCCCCGCCGCCGCTTCGTACCACCGAACCGCCAGTTTCAGGTCCGGCGCCACGCCTTGGCCTGCCTCATAGAGAAGCCCCAGCCCATGCTGCGCCCGCGCATCGCCGGCCTCGGCCAGGGGCCGCCATTCGGTGAGCGCCGTGGCGAAATCCCCTATGCGATAGGCGCCAAGCCCGGCCGAATAATCGGCGCGGGCCGGCGAACCGACAAGGCCAAGGGCAAGAGCCAACAGCGCGACGGCGGCGCCCAAGCGCCACCCTTTGAGCCCGACCCCAGCGCGGCGTCCCGTCGTTAGCGGCAAAGGTGCTACGACCTCCTTGACCCGGCAACGGTAGTGAGAGGAATGGGGCGAGCGATGGGCATCGAACCCACGACCTCCAGATCCACAATCTGGCGCTCTAACCTGCTGAGCTACGCCCGCCACACTGCCGGTTGTTTAGACGCCAGCCGGCGGCCACGTCAAGCAATTGCCCCTTCCCCGGCCCAGAGGTTCTTCATAGTATGCGCCGCCCGCCCCCCGGCCGGCACGGGCTATTCCTCAATTCATCACCCACGGACATCAAGACGGAGATGCGAATGTTTACGCTGGCTAGCGGCATGAGCCGCCTCGGAACTGAATCGGCTTTCGAAGTCTTGGCGCGGGCCAAGGCCCTCGAGGCCAAGGGCAAGAGCATCATCAATCTTGGCATCGGCCAGCCGGATTTCCAAACCCCGGCCCATATCGTCGAGGCCGCTTGCAAGGCGCTGCGCGACGGCCATCACGGCTATACGCCGGCCAATGGCATCCTGCCGCTGCGCCAGGCGGTCGCCGCCGATCTGGCCCGCCGGCACAAGGTCAGCGTCAATCCCGAACAGGTGGTCGTGGTTCCCGGCGGCAAGGTGACGATGTTCTTCGCCATCCTGATGTTCGGCGAACCGGGCGCGGAGATTATTTATCCGAACCCCGGTTTCCCGATTTACGAGTCCGCCATTCGCTTCACCGGCGCCGAGGCGGTGCCCCTGCCGCTGCGCGAGGCCAACGGCTTTGCCTTCAATGCCGACGAGTTGCTGGCGCTGATTACGCCACGGACGCGGCTCATCATCATCAACAGCCCGGCCAATCCCACCGGCGGCGTGGCGCCGAGGGCCGAGATGGACCGGCTGGTCGCGGGCCTGGAGAAGCACCCGCAGGTGGTGCTGCTGAGCGACGAGATTTACAGCGAGCTGCTCTACGACGGCCGGCCGCATGTCTCGATCCTGCACTACGAGAGCCTGCGCGAGCGCGCCATCATGCTCGACGGTTGGAGCAAGACCTACGCCATGACCGGCTGGCGTCTTGGCTATGCGGTGTGGCCGGGCAAGTTGGCCGAGTTGGCGACCAGGCTTTCGATCAACTGCCATTCCTGCGTCAACGCCGCCGCCCAATATGCCGGCATCGCCGCCCTGGAAGGCCCGCAGGATTCGGTGGCCGCCATGGCCAAGTCGTTCGACGAACGGCGCAAGCTGGTGGTGAAGGAACTGAACGCGCTGCCCGGCGTTTCCTGCGTCGAGCCCGGCGGCGCCTTTTATGCTTTCCCCAACATCAGCAAGACCGGCGTGGCCTCGAAGAAGTTGGAACTGGCGCTGTTGGACGAGGCCGGCGTCGCCGCCATTTCCGGCACCAGCTTCGGCTCGTATGGCGAGGGTTACTTGCGGATTTCCTACGCCGCCAGCGTGGACAACATCAAGACCGCCATGGGCCGGGTCCGCGAATGGCTGGAGCGCCGCGCCGACGCCTGAGAAGGTCAGAGCGGCTTGGGCAAGAGAGGCGCCGGCTTGGGCGCCTCTTTTTTTTACCGCCGTCGGCGTTGACGAGAAACAAGAGGATCGGCCGCTAAGTGGGTCTGATTTCGCACCCCCATCGGCGCCTTCGGCGGCGATTGGCGCCCGCGTGGGGCCTTGATATCAGGGGTCTTTTTTCCTCGAATAAAAAATTGTGAGGAACAACGATGGCAATTACGCGGAAACGGAATTTGCTCTTGGGCCACCGTGGGGGCCCCTGTGGCGGGGCCGCCCCGCGCCGTTCGTATTTGGCGTGGCAGCAAGCGATATTCACGATGTCAAACAGCGGTAGGCGCGGAGAGCATAGGATCGTTGTCCGGTAATGTCAAGGGCGAACTGCCGCCCGTAGAGGCCCCAGACCACGGCCTGGGTGGCCTGCCGTCCGGCGCAATCATGCGCACCTTCCACGACATCCACGTCGCCCTAATCCCCGTTGCGCCACCGGGTCCGATAGGCTCAGATGCAGGATAGACTCCCCTTATCCATGGGCGATTTGGGGCGCAGGTCAGTTTGGGAGTACGGGAGTGGCGCAGGGGCAGCTTTTTACAAGGGATTTTCTCGGTAAGGGTATCGTCGAAACCGCCCTTTGGAAATCCATTCCGGAAGCTGAGGTTGCCGCGTTCGAGGCCGAAGCACGGCGCCGTCTCGACGGCATGAAACCGGACGCGACGCTCAACGAAGCCAATACGGAAGATAAAATCATCAAGCCGTTGCTTGGTGCCGTGGGCTGGAGCGATGATTATCTGTCACAGATAACGGCCGCCAAGAAGGGCCGCAGCGATGTGCCGGATATCCTGCTATTCCCAAACAAGAAGGCCTTGGACCTAGCCAGGACGCTCAAACCCGCCGACGGCTATAGGCACGGGTTGGCTTTCGCCGAAAGCAAGAAATGGTGCCGGCCGCTCGACCGCAAGGACGCCAAGGACGATGACGGCGTCCCCTCGACCCAGATGCTGCGCTATCTCAATCGGGTCATGGTTATGTCCGATGGCCACCTGCTGTGGGGCATTCTTACCAATGGCCGGCATTGGCGGCTTTATTGGCAGAATGCGCGCTCGAAATCCGAGGACTTTCTTGAACTCGATTTGCCGGCAATTCTGGGCCTGGACGGTTTCGCGGACGATTTGTTCAGCCCCCCGCCCGCCCAGCGATCCCATTGGCTGAAGGTCTTCTATCTGATGTTCGGCCGCATCGGCTTCTTGCCTGGAGCGGAGCGGCACAGCTTCCACCAGATTGCCTTGGCCGAAGGGCGATTGTGGGAAGAACAGATTGCAAGGAACCTTTCCGACCTCGTCTTCGACAAGGTGTTCCCTTCGCTGGCAAAGGCAATTTTCGCTACCGACCCGAAACGGCCGGCGTCACCCGAGCGCGCCTATCTCGACGACGTGCGCCAATCGGCGCTCATCCTCCTTTATCGGTTGTTGTTCGTTCTTTATGCCGAGGACCGCAACCTGTTGCCGGTGCGCGATAAGCGCTATGACGACTACGGCATGCGCAAGCGGGTGCGCGAGGACATCCGCCATCGCAAGGACGAAGGCGATACCTTTGCCGACGACCGGGATGACTACTACAATCTCTTGAAGAGTCTGTTTCGATCCATAGCGAAGGGTTCGAAATCCCTTGGCCTGCCGCCCTATAACGGCGGCTTGTTCGACGAAACACGAACGCCGATCCTGGGTCGCGCCGAACTGCCGGACAACGTCATGGCGGAGGTGATCGATACCCTGTCCCGCCCGAACGGGCTTTGGGTCAATTACCGTGACCTCAGCGTTCAGCAATTGGGCTCCATTTACGAACGGTTGTTGGAACACGAAATTGCCCTGGATGGAGCAAGCATTCGCTTGCGGCCAAATCCCTTCGCACGCAAGAGCAGCGGCAGCTACTACACGCCCGAGGATCTGGTTCATCTAATCATTGAGCGGACGATTGACCCCCTGGTCACGGAACGATCCGACAAATTCGAGCGGACACTAAAGGCATTTCCCAAGGGAACCGGCACCAGCCGGAAGATCGAGGAGCTTGCCGCCGCCGACCCGGCGATGGCGATGCTCGACCTCAAGGTTTGCGACCCGGCGATGGGATCGGGACATTTCCTGGTCAGTCTGGTCGATTTTCTGGCCGACAGGGTTCTCACCGCCATTGCCGAGGCGAGCGACCTTACGCGGGAAGCGGGGCTGTACTACGAGTCCCCACTGGCCACGCGCATCGCCCAAATTCGTTCGCAAATTTGGCAAGCGGCGCAAGACAACGATTGGGTCATTCGGCCCGAGAACCTGGACGACCGGCTGATCGTCCGGCGCATGATCCTGAAGCGGGTCATTTACGGCGTCGATAAGAACCCAATGGCGGTCGAACTGGCCAAGGTTTCGCTGTGGCTGCACACCTTCACGGTTGGCGCGCCGCTTTCCTTCCTCGACCACCACCTGCGTTGCGGCGACAGCCTGTTCGGCGAATGGGTCCGGCCCTTGATCGACGAACTCAAGGCCGGGCATAGCCTGCTTATCAATCCCTATATCCAGCAGGCGACCAATGCGGTCAAAGCCATGTCGCAAATCGAGGAAATTACCGATTCCGACATTGCCGAGGTAACGCAATCGACCGAGTCCTTCGGCGCCGTCCAGGACGCGACCAGGGCCTTGAACGCCGTCATGGATTTTCGCCACGGGCTGCGCTGGCTCGGCATCGAACGGCTGAAAAATCTAGCGGCGCTGGAGGCTATTTTCGACGGTAGCCGGGGCGATCTTTTGACGGCCCTCGGCGCGGAACTGCCGGCGGCCGATGAGGCCGAGGATCGAGCGGTTCTTGAGACCTTGTTAAAGGCGCGTGGCCGCAAGGCGACCGAGATCGTCGCCGCCGAGGTCAAGAGCCAGGCCGATACCCTCATCCGTCTTTCGCGTGCGGTCGTCGAACAGGAACGCTTTTTGCATTGGCAAGTCGCCTTTCCCGGCGTTTGGTCGAATTGGACCAGCGCCGAGCCCGTGGGTGGTTTCGACGCGATTATCGGCAACCCGCCCTGGGACCGCATCAAGTTGCAGGAGGTGGAATGGTTCGCGGCAAGACGGCCAGAAATCGCGCTGGCCCAGACCGCCGCCCAACGGGCCAAGATGGTCGAGGCCCTGGAGGCGGCCAACGATCCGCTGTTTGCCGATTATCGGCGCACCCAACGCGCGGCCGAGGCGGCGGCGGAGGTCGCGCGCGCCGTCGGCCAATACCCGCTTTTGTCGGGCGGCGATACCAACCTTTATGCCTTGTTCATCGAGCGCGCGCTGGCGCTGGTAAAGCCGGATGGCATGGTCGGATTGCTGGCGCCTTCCGGCATCGCCGCCGACAAGGGAGCGAGCGCGTTTTTCCGCCAAATCGCCATCGGCGGCCGCCTTGCCGCTTTGCTGGATTTCGAGAACAAGGGGATATTTTTCCCCGATGTCCACAAATCATTCAAATTCTGCGCCCTGATCATGGGCGGCACGGCGCGGCAATTCGACGGTGCCGATTGCGCCTTTTTCTTGCATGACGTGGCGGACATAAGCGACCCCGACCGTTGCTTTCGTTTAAGGCCCGCCGACTTCGCCGCCGTCAATCCCAATACCGGCACGGCGCCGGTCTTCCGCACCCGGCGCGATGCCGCTCTGACGACGGCGATCTATGCCCGCGCGCCGGTCCTGGTTGACCGCAGCGGGGCCGCACCGGGCGCGCAATGGCCGGTGAAATACGTCCGCATGTTCGACATGACCAACGATTCCAGCCTCTTTCGCACGACCCAGAAATTGGAGGCGGATAGCTGCTATCGCATCGCCGGCAATCGCTGGAAAAAGGGCAAGGCGGAGTATGTGCCGCTTTATGAAGGCAAGATGGTGCAGGCTTTCGATCATCGGGCGGCCAGCGTGATCGTAAACCCGGCAAACCTAAACCGTCCGGCCCAGCCGGAACAAGCCACCGACGCTCAACACGCCGACCCTTCATGGCTTCCGACGCCGCAATTCTGGGTAGCCGAGAAGGAAATTGAATGGGCAGATGGCATAGAATGGCTTGTGGGATTCAAGGAAGTAACCGCACCAACCAACATGCGAACGATGATTGCAACCGTGGTGCCGAGGGCTGGATTTGGCAACAAGCTTCCACTTTTCTTTCCATCGACAGATGCCGAGATTGCAAACTACAAGCGTATGGGTCCGGCTATGGTTGCCAATCTGAATGCGTTTGTGTTGGATTTTGCATGTCGCCAAAAGGTGCATGGGCAAACGCTCAATTTGTTCATCGTCGAGCAGCTTCCGGTTCTGCCGACGAAGACCTATACCCGCCGGATCGGCAAGAAGACGGCCGAAGAGATTATCCGCGCCGAGGTTCTGCGCTTGACCTATGTCGCCGAGGATATGCGGCCATTCGCCATCGATCAGGGTTATGACGGGCCGCCTTTCGCCTGGAATGAGGACGAGCGCCGGCATGCACGCGCGCGCCTGGATGCTCTCTATTTCCTGCTTTACGGCGTCGATGAGGCGGATGCGGATTACATCCTCTCGACCTTTCCAATCGCCCGCGAACAAGACCAAGCCGCCAACGGCGGGCGCTATATTACCCGCGATCTGATCATCGGCTACATGCGCGCCTTCAAGGCGGACGACCCGGAAACTAGGATTGCCCTAAAACCGGATGCAATATTATCGGATTTGCCAAGGGGCAGATAAGTTGTGCCTTCACCCTTCGGGAGAACGGCGCCAGGATTCGCGTGATTTCCGCCCGGGATATGCACCGCAAGGAGCGAAATGTGATCAATGTGGGCGCGGAGTCCTCGCCGGCCAATTAAGCGCACTGTCACCGTAATTCCTGTCACCGTAATTCCGAAACGGAAAGCGATCATCAACGCCCGCAACCACAAGGACGCGGTCGCCCAGCTAACCGACGCCAAGGCCATCGTCGGCTACGACTTCTCGGGCGGGTGGGCGTGAGCGTCGGGCAGTGGTCGCGAGCGAGGAATGCCATGAAGCTTCGAGAGGTAGGCGAAACTCGCATTGTCGTGCGGGACGCGCTTTTTCTCGGCCATCATGACGTCGAGCGGTTCGAGGGCGAGATAAAGTTCAGCCTGTCCCCTGGTAGCGGCGGTACGGGCAATCTTGTCCGTGATGAGCTTGCAGCATCTCAGCGCGTGCACCTTCTGGAAATAGGTGGTGACCACGCGGCGATACCCGTCGAGGCCAGGTTGAGCCGCCAGCGAGGCGCGGGTCTTATTATTACTGTCGATCCAAGAGCGCACTTCCACTATGGCGCGAGTCATGATGTCCGAGGACCACTCGGACAGCAGCGTGTGAAGAAGCTGCCCGAGGGCGGCTTTCTTCGTGGCTTCGACGATGCGCCACGTCACACCCGCCAAAGCCAGGGTGCCGGCAGCGACGACAAAATTCGCTATGGTTGCCCAGTCGATAAACGTCCCTTCACACAATGTTGGCATAGGATTCTCCTAGGTGAGGATTTCGGTGGGATTTCGGTGAGATTTCGGTGACAGTGCACAAAATTAGTAAATTTCATGTTTTCTCCTGCCAGTGCGACCAACCTGTCGGATCGAAACGCGATCAGCGAGGGCGCGGAGTCCTAGCCGGTCAATTATGTGCACTGTCACCGAAATGCGAAATGCGGCTCGTCGTCTTGCCGCTCGCGCGACCTATCCCGAAAGCGGCCTCGCGTCGGGTGGCTAGGCCGTGAACCCCGCCTTGAGCATGCCCTCCAGATGGTGGGCCCTGTCGGCCTCGACCGTATAGAGCAAGCCTTCGACATAGGATGACGCCCTGAATTCGGGGTCTTCGAGCAAGACCGCCTCGACCCGAGTCTTCGCCTCGGCATCCTTGCCAAGCTGGGCATAGCAGGCCGCCATGTCGGCGATGCGCCGCTCGCTGGGCGAGGAAATCAGCTTGTAAGCGTCGAGTGCCGCGTCGTACCGGCGCAACAAATAGAGAGCCCGGCCGAGAAGATGGGCGCGCGTGTGGGCGTCGAACGGATCGTGGCGCATCGCCGCCTCGACCGCCTTGGCGCCCTCCTCCGCGTCGCCGAGCCAGGTCAGCAGTTCGCCACGTTGCGCGATCAGCCTGGGATCGTTCGGATTGAGTTTCAGCGCCCGCTCCTGGTGCAATCTTGCCTTTTCCCAGTCGCGCTCGTACATCGCCACCTCGCATAAAATGCGGTTGGCCTCGACGTCGTTATTATCGATTTCATAGGCCTTGCGAACCGCATCCAGGGAATCGGTCCACGCCTTCTCCTCCTCGCCCACATAGCCGCGCACCATGGCCTGGCCCAGCGTGCAGGCCTTCCAGGCATAGGCCGACGCGAAATTGGGATCGAGATTGATCGCCTTTTGGAGCAGATCGAGGGCCATGGCGTTGTCCTCCCTGGT
>Ga0315281_10014017_pt1 | contig 10822 bp, 9 predicted proteins | sample YL17G07_0_MG_FD_204540 | JGI IMG/M metagenome (GOLD analysis project Ga0315281, IMG submission 204540) | Sediment microbial communities from Yellowstone Lake, YNP, Wyoming, USA - YL17G07_0 | ecosystem: Environmental > Aquatic > Freshwater > Lake > Sediment | place: USA: Wyoming | collected... | reverse complement strand
TAGAAAATTACAAAATTACAAAATTAATGATTTTATTATAGAAGGTTGCACTACTACTGTGAATAATTTTGTAATCTTGTAATAGTGAAATCGCCGCAGGCGATTGAACGTTTGTAATTTTGTAATCAAAAGACCATATAGATTCTACATGGTTTTTTAGATGATTGAAATGTTTCCCCTTAAACAGCCTTAACATGGACCAATCTGTCCTTGTAAGCCCTTCCGTCAAATTTAACTCTGCGCTTTTCGGTGAATTCAACAATGCCGTCCTTCAAAGCAAAAAGGGTAAAATCGGTTCCTGTTCCTACATTTTTCCCTGCAAAGAACTTATTGCCCTTTTGGCGAACTAAAACGTTTCCGGCTATAGCTGTTTGACCTGCATAGAGCTTAACGCCCAATCGCTTGGAAGCTGAATCTCGGCCGTTTTTGGTTGAGCCACCTGCTTTCTTATGTGACATATATTAATTCAAAATTAGAAAATTCAAGATTACAAAATTAATGATGATTACGCACAACGTTTCACTTGTTCAAAAATAATTTTGTAATTTTGAATAGTGAGTCCCGCTTGGCGGGAGGAACGTTTGTAATTTTGTAATAGCCAGCAGATTTTAGGGGTTTTAGCGATTTTTGGCAAGCCTTTTTTACTCCTCTCCCCCTTTCCAGTAAATGCTATCCGCGTGCCGCGCCCCAAATGTCTCTTTTGGCATAGACTGAACCAGCATTCGGTACTCAGAATCCTGCGTTGTCGGAGTGATATCTACCCGCCATGTATGGATAGTTCCGTCGATGATTTTTAAGAGGGTCCTTTTACCATCTACAAAGACCTGAATCATGTAGCGGCGGCTATCAGCGCTCACATCCGGCCAGCTTAGATCGTAGTGGTCGGAAGCGCGACTGAGAGATATTTCAAACTTGGTAGGATCGGGCTGATTGGTGATTCTAGCTGCGGTCTGAACAGGGGTTACCTCGACCTCCTGCCAAGGGCTTACGACACCCTTGCTGGTACGAGCCGCAATGTAGAAGTAGTACTTTTGCTTGTTTGCCAGCTGTTTGGACAAAAAGCTTTCGGTGGGTGAAAAACGCAGATTGGGCATCTGTCTCCAGTGATAATCATCCGGATTCAGCTTAAATTTGCTGTAGGAGATGAGGTAGAGCCATTTTTCGGCGGGCTCGTTCGATGTAGCATCAGGGGTCTTTGTTTTCCAGTAAAACTGAGCCTCATTGTTTTGCGCCACATAACGGATGTCATAGACAGGCGATCCTTCCGTTAAAACGGGTACTTCCACCTCACCAAGGACATTTTCTTCGGCAATCTGACACTGCCCCCGGTCGTTCGGCAAATAAAGCGTTGCATCGGTTAGTGTCCCCCTAGGAGTATTCAGGTAAACCTGTTTTCCGATGAACTCCTTGAGGAATTTGCACCCCACTCCGTAATCGATTCGGTACACCTTGTTGTTCCACTGCAGATCGGCCAAATGCTCGGTTTCCAGCGGATTAGAAGGCGTGATTCGCCCTACCATGGTGGCATCAGCCGTATAAGTGCCGGAATTGTAAACATCGCATATTTCATTGAAGCCCACTTTAAGCTGAATGACCTTGTTGTCATGCCAAATGAGATACACCGGGAACTCGGTGCTCATGGAATTGCATACTCGATTGTGCTGAATGAGGAGTTTTTCACCGGAACTACGTTCGACAATCAGATCTTTTGTACTCAGATCAAACTTAATCACGCGTACCTGTTCGGCAGAATCTGCGAAAGCGGGTATACTGATGCAAAGAGCCAAAACGACAATCCATAAAAACCTTTTCATAATTTCATGAATTAAATTATTCTCTTTGTAGCATACTATCTTTCGTTTTTATGAACAAACAAAAATCCAGATACATAGGCGTCGACGTTGGCGGGACAAAAATTCTGGTCGAAAGTTTTGATGAACAGATAAATCTGATTTATTCCATGAAGGTGGCGACGGTTACAAACAAGGGTTCCAAGGGATTTATGGAGCAACTGGAAGAACAGATTGGAGAGGCTTTTCATGCGGGTATTGAGGGGATTGCGGTGGCCGTTCCGGGGATTGTGAACCGAAAAACAGGGCAATTAATCCGAGCACCCCACCTGCCAATTCCGAAAGATTTTCCGATTCGGGATTTACTGCATGAGCGATTCCATAAACCGATTTACGTCGATCACGACATCAATGCTTTTTTGATGGCCGAAAGCGGACGGCGGGAGCTGAAAAAACTGAACAACCTCGTGGCCGTCATGGTGGGCACAGGCGTGGGAGGCGCAATAATGATTGATGGCAAAATTTTTTACGGCAAAGACGGCTATGCGGGCGAAGTCGGTCACATGGTGATCAATCAATCCGCTAAAAGAAAAACGCTGGAAGAAAATACCGGTGGCTATGATTTTTCTAAAATCGGAGCCAAAAAAGCACTGGAATATCTGGGCATCGGCCTCGCCAATCTGAATCTGATTCTGCACCCCGACGCCTTTGTTCTGGGCGGCTCGGTATATCTGAAAGAGCTTTCAAAACATAAGAAGAAGCTGGAAAAAGCCGTTGCTGACCATTCTTTGGATAAAACCTGTCCTCCGCTGATTGATGCCTCAAAACAGACATCGGTGGCCAAAGGAATCGTGATGCTGATGCAATCGGGAAGGAGGTAGGATTTTTACCGTCGCACGCGTGATAGGGGCGCGATTAATCACGCCCCTACGTTTTTTTGAAAACGCGGTAAAAATCACCCCTCTTTTTTTGGACTATGACCATGACATATTCCTTGTTTTTTTCAATGCCTGGAGTATTGAAAAATCCGCAGAAATATGATAAAATATAAGGATTTATTTAAATAACGTTGTAACGAAATAACGAGATAACGAAACAACGTTATAACCTCAGGGTCGGAAAAGGACCTCAAAAAAAACAAATAAAATGCAGATTCTGATGTTCGGGTGGGAATTCCCCCCGATACAAAGCGGCGGTCTTGGAGTGGCCTGTAAGGGCATTGTAGAAGGCCTTATCGGCAACAATCATTCGGTTTATCTGGTGCTTCCGAAAACTCATCCGGATATGCAGCTTTTTGATCACAGCGTTTTTAAGATTCTGGATCCGAACCATTCAGGAGGGGTTGTGGAAATCCAGCAGATAGCTTCCGGTCTGTACAGCCCTTACGCAACAGCCATGAGCTACAGCCAGTGGCTGGAGGAATTTAAGAAACAGGAGGATCGGGAAATAGGCGCGCTTTACGGAAGCAATATTTTTGACGAGGTTTACCGCTACGCCGCAAAATCGGCCACTTACGCCGGCAAAGTTCCTCACGACATCATTCACACTCATGACTGGCTGACGGCGGAGGCTGGGATTCAGGCTAAACTGATTTCGGGCCAACCACATGTCATGCATGTGCATGCAACGGAGTTTGACCGAAGCGGGGAATCCATAAATCAGCAGGTTTATGACATGGAGCGACGGGGAATGGAACACGCCGACAGAGTGATTGCGGTGAGCGAGTTCACCAAGCAGAGCATCATCAAAAATTACGGCATCGCCGACTGGAAGATTGATGTGGTGCATAACGCCGTGGATAAGACGGTGAAGAGCTATCAGCGAAAGCATTTCATCGGCCATGAGGACAAGGTGGTGTTATTTTTGGGACGAATGACCATGCAAAAAGGGCCCGATTATTTTCTGAAGATGGCCCGACGGGTTCTGGATAAAATGTCCAACGTGAAATTTGTGATGGCAGGAGACGGTGACATGATGGAACAAATCATTCATATGGCTCTGGGACTTGGCATTGAAAGAAACGTGCTCTTCACAGGATTTTTGAAAGGAAAAGAAATCGCACAGGCTTATGGTGCGGCCGATTTGTATGTTATGCCTTCGGTTTCAGAACCTTTTGGAATTGCACCACTGGAGGCAATCAGTCACGGAACTCCCGTGATGATTTCCAAACAATCGGGCGTGAGCGAAGTGATTAAGAGTGCCCTGAGAGTCGATTTCTGGGACATTGAAGAAATGGCTTCCAAGGTTATTGCCGCGCTTCAGTATCCTGCTCTGAGTGACACACTGAGAGAGCATAGCTCGAAGGAACTACACAAAATGAGCTGGCACAAACAGGCAGGGGAAATAGTGAAGACTTATGAAAAAGCGCTTTCGAATAAAACTTAATCCCAGTGCGAAGTGCGATGTGCGAAGTGGAATACCACCACGCACTACGCACAAGGCACTACGCACTAAATAATATTAAAAAATGAAAAATAAGAATCAAAAATCAGAAATCAAAAATCAGAAATTTAATAAAACGGTCTGCTTCTACTTCCAAGTCCATCAGCCTTACCGACTGAGCAAGTGCAATGCCTTTGAAGTGGGAAACAAACAGAATTATTTTGAAGGGCCGGCCAATTTTACGAATAAAGCGGTTTTTGAGAAGGTTGCCAGCAAATGTTATCTGCCTACCAATCGATTGATTCTGGAAATGCTCGAATTCCATCCGGAATTCCGAGTTAGCTATTCGTTTTCAGGCGTTTTTCTGGAACAGTGTCTGGAATACGGCGATATCGGACGCGAAGTGCTGGATTCGTTTAAGAAACTGATTGATACAGGGCGGGTGGAGGTTCTGAGTGAGACCTATTACCACTCGCTTTCATGGCTTTATTCCAAGCAGGAATTCGCTGAGCAGATAATCAAACATGACAAACTGATTTATAAGCTGTTTAAGAAAAAGCCGACGGTATTCCGAAATACCGAGCTGATTTACAACAACGAGATTGCTGAATTTATCCGTGAAATGGGATTCAAAGGAATCGTCGCGGAAGGCTGGGATCATTATCTGGGATGGAGGAGTCCGAATTTCCTGTACAACCCCAAGACCGTCGAACTGCATCCTGAAGACAGAAAAATCGCGAAGCAGTATGCCATCCGAAAAACGGTTTCTGCGCAGATCCCTTTGTTACTCAAGAACTACAAGCTTTCGGATGACATCGCTTTTAGGTTCAGCAATCGAAGCTGGACGGAGTGGCCGCTGACCGCGGATAAATTTTCTAACTGGGCAGATCCGGTAGACGGAAATACGATTAACCTGTTCATGGATTACGAGACGTTCGGAGAACATCAGTGGGAAGACACAGGGATTTTTGAATTCATGCGTCATCTGCCTCAGCAGTTACTGAATCGTAACATCGGATTCAAAACTCCGAGTGAAACCATCAAGGCATACACTCCTGCTGACACCGTGGACATCCCTTATCTGATGAGCTGGGCGGACATGGAGCGAGACCTTTCAGCCTGGCTGAGCAACGATATGCAGGAGGCCGCATTGAAGCGGGTATTTGAAATCGAATCGAAGATGGGAGAAGGACAGCTGAAAGTCACCAAAAAGGAAAAAGGAGCCATCATGGATACATGGCGCAAGCTTCAGACTTCGGATCACTTTTACTACATGTGCACCAAATACTGGAGTGACGGCGATGTACACGCGTACTTTTCGCCTTATGAATCGCCTTACGACGCCTTTATAACTTACATGAACACATTGACTGACTTTGAGCACAAGCTGGCCTTTAATTATTAACCGTTTTTACTCTCCGAATTGAAAATTGAAGATTAAAAATTCCTATTTCTAAATAATATTCAATGTTCAATATTCAATCTTATAATAAGCATTAAATATGCCACGAGCCATTGTTTCAGGAAACGGGAATCTGCTGGTGAATCTGAATGATCAAAATATGATTCAGGATCTTTACTTTCCCTATGTGGGAATGGAAAACCAGATTGCTTATCAGCATTTTCACCGGCTGGGAATTTATACCGATCACCAGATGTCCTGGATGTATGAAGGTGACTGGGAACATGACATTAAATATTTTTCCGCTACCCTGATTACGGACTCCGTTTCAAAGAACCGGAAGCTGGGGCTGACCATCAATTTTAATGATTTTACCTATCCGTCCGAAGATTTTTTCATGCGGAAACTGACGATTAAAAATGAAACCGATAATGACAGGCATCTTAAACTCTTTATGTCTCAGGACTTTCATATTTACGGTGATAAACAGCAGGATACAGCCTTTTATGAGCCGGAGAATAAGGCCATGGTGCATTACCGTAAACGACGCTATTTCTGGATCAGCGGAATGGTGGAAGGTAAGGCAGGCATTGATTCCTTTACCGCCGGAAAGAGTGAATACCGGGGGTTGGAAGGAACATGGCGGGACGCGGAAGATGGTGTGCTCCACGAGAATGCCATTGAACAGGGCTCGGTGGATTCCACGGTTCAGTTTGAAATTCCAATCCGTGCGCAAGGCACGGTTACCGTTTACCTATGGATGATTGCCGCACGAAATTTAAACGAAGCGACAAGGCTACATAAGTTTATTTTAGATGAAGGTCCTGAAAAGCTCCTGAGAAACGCCGTGAATTACTGGACCAGTTGGGTTAATAAAGACCTGAGCCACAAGTATGCGATTGATTCCAATTTGATTGAAAAATTCAAACAGAGCTTGCTGATTGTCCGAACTCAGATTGATAACCGCGGAGCGATTCTGGCTGCCAATGATTCGGATATCATGAAATTTAATAAAGATACGTATTCGTACAGCTGGCCGCGTGACGGTGCATGGGTCTGTATGGCGCTGGACAATGCGGGTTATGGTGAAATTGCGGAACGATTTTTTGAATTCTGTGCCGACACTATTTCTCCGAAAGGCTATCTGCTCCACAAGTACAATCCCGACCAATCGGTCGGTTCATCGTGGCATCCCTGGTTCAAGAACGGGGAAATCCAGTTGCCCATTCAGGAAGACGAAACAGCCACGGTTATTGTGGCTCTGTGGCAGCACTATAAACTGAACAAAAATATCGAATTTTTGCAGAAGGTGTTTAACCCTCTCATTAAAAGGGCTGGCAATTTCATGACTCAGTTCATTGATGAGGAAACGGAACTTCCGCTTCCAAGTTATGACCTGTGGGAACAGGACTGGGGAGTCTTTTCTTACACCTGCGCCACGGTTTACGCGGGGCTGGAAGCCTGCGCGAAGCTTTCGGAAGTGATTGGCCATTTCAATCATCACAACCGTTACGAAAAAGCAGCCGCAAGAATGAGGAATGCGATTCTTAAATACCTGTTTGACGAAGAAACCGGTAGATTCCTGAAGCGGATTGAAGTGGATAAGAACACGGGTGAAATAAAGAAGGATTATTCCATTGATGCCAGCATGCATGCCTTGTGGATGATGGGCGTACTACCGCCGGATGACCCGAGAATTCAGAAGACCAATGAGGCCATTTACCAGCACCTGAAGGTGAACACTCCCGTGGGCGGATTAGCCCGTCTGGAAAACGATAACTACATGCGAGTCGGCGGCGATTACACCGGTATTCCCGGGAATCCGTGGATCATTACCACCCTGTGGCATGCTCAGTGGAAGATTGCTATGGCCAAGACAAAAGACGACCTGAAAGAAGCCACTGAAATCCTGAACTGGACGATGGGACACATGAATAAAGCGGGAATTCTGCCTGAACAGCTGAGTCCGTTTAACGGAGAACATTTAAGTGTTGCACCTTTAACATGGTCTCATTCCACCTTTGTGGATACTGTACTGAAATACGACGGTAAACTGAAAGAACTCGGGAACTAATTGGTGATCTTATCGGAGATCTAATTGGTGCCCTAATGGGTGCTCCAATTGATCCCCAATTAGATCCTCGGCCTGCGAAGTCCGCCGAAGCTGCTAGGCGAAGGTGGGCGAAGCAGTGCCAGATCCCCAATTAGATCGACAATCGGACTAAGCGGCCTCCTCGGTTTCTACCAAGTAGTCTTCCAGCGCTTTCGCTTCGATAGGATCGAGTTCGATGATGCCTCCATCTGTCTTTTTTACCGCAAAGCCCATTTCATCATCTCCCCCGCCATCGGTGTCGCGGTAACGGTACATGCTATCCTCGCGGAACAGGCGATCCAGCCCCCTTTCTTCGTTGATGACGACCTGTGTGGTTCTTTCGTCGTTGGTTTCAATTTCGCGGAAGCCTTCCTGAGCAATCACATTGATTCCATGATCTTCATCGGCGAGTTCTTCCAGTTCTTCATCGGTCACCTCATCCAATTCTTCCTCCAGTTTTACTTCGAGGCCTAAATGATGTTCAGGATTAAGTTGTACGGCATTCATCGCCTTTTCATCGGCAATTTCCTCCTCCGCTTCGGTGCTGTCCTGCACCTCGCGCTGACTGATTTCCAGTTTTCTTTTCCTTTCACTTTCAACGCGTGTTTTCAGAACGGAATCGGCGAAGCTGTCGTTTTTGTCGCGCCAGAACATTTCGGAAACGCGGTTCGCAAAAGTCCTTCGCTTGTCGCTTCCTCTTTCTCTTAAATCTTCTTCGGTTTCAATAATGGCCTGACGGATGGCGCTTGAACGGACGGGCCTCAAGGCAGCACTTTTAGAAATACTCGCTTCTTTGCCTTCGGAAATCTTTCGATATTCCTGATCCAGTTCCGTGTAGCCCCAATTGTCGATTTCGGCCTCTAAAACCGACCGCTGTCGGGATGGCAGTTTATTGATTTTATCCCACAGCTCTTCGTAGCGAGCCATTTCCTGATGAAGCATTCCGAGGGCTTCCTTTTTGTCTTTTAAATCCTGCGCCGCCATCCAGACAATGAATTTTTTCATCGTGTGGTCGCCAATGACCCCCTGTTCTTTGTACGCGGCTAATTCTTTGCTGTACTGCGTTTCAAGCTCTTTGCCTTCAAATTTTTCCAGCCGTCCGAATTCAGCGAATAACTCCGCGTAACCCATAGATTCCTGAAGAGACTGTAAGCGCTTGAGGGGAACTTCTGACAAGGTTGATTCCGCGTCTTCCCAAAGTTCTTCGTAGCGCTGCATCTGACTTGGAAACTCTGCAATCCAATAGGCTTTTTCCTCATTGCTGACTTTGCTGAATCCATCCATGAATCTTTCAGCCGTTTTGGAGCCGATGAGTTTTGCACCTTGAGCCTCTTCCAGAAGGGAAGCATATTCCTTCACCATTTTCTTTCGGTCTGCTTCGCCTACGACTTCTGAATTTTTCACGGGTTTTTTCAGCGCGTCTTCCAACTGTTTCAGCAAATCGCGCCGTTCCGGCACTTTCATTTCCAAAAATTCCTCTTCGCTGGGAACATCGACTCGGGTGTGCGCATCAATTTTTACGTAACCTACATTCACGACGCGTTTGTCACTGGCGATTTTATCGTAGAGTTCCTTGTCCTTATTCATTCGCTGGATTTTGCCGAGAATGATTGATTCCACCTGAATAGGGTCCTGAAGGAAATCGATGTTGTTGAGGATCAGCTCGGACATCAGAAATTCTTCGTCTTTTGCCGAGGCGACCTTTTTTTGCCGCGCCCCTGCAATATGGCCATGGATACGTTCGGCAAATTTTTCGTGCTCTCTGGCGGAATTCCGAATGCTCTCTAAAAAATCCAGCGTTATCTGAACGTCTTCGTTTCCATGCGCAAGATTTTTGTAATTTCCGTAAGCCTCCTGATTGATGAGCTTGTGACTTCTGGAACGGTCCGCAATGATACCGATTTCCCTTCGTAACTGACGCATCCGGTTGATGTTCATCACATTGTCTAAAACCGCTCGGTCAGTTTCGTTTTGGGTACGATCATTTGTTTCTGTTTTTTGGACCCGTTGCGCCATGCCTAAAAGTGATGAAGGATGTTACGACAAATCCTAGCAATTCATCATTTATAAATCAATGAATTTTTTTATCTTTTTTAAATTTTTTTTATTCGTCCTTCAGTGATGAATTTTTGGGATGGATATTACGGACGATATCCAGAATTTTTCTGGCCAGTGCAGAGGGGTTTGGCGCCTTTTCCATGCTGAAAGTGTATTCACTGGCTCCTGCCGTTTCGACACGAACTGTTCCGTAGTTCAAAATAGTCGCAAAAAATCCATCTACATCGCTGGTCGCATCCTGAATATGGATTAAAGGAGTGGACGCAACGGTTCTTTGCAAAAAACTCACCTGGGTTATGTCTATGAGTCTTTCATTGGTGATGATAAACATATCAAACTCCTCGTTCAGCCAGGTGATGAGTGTGAAGGCCAAAACAAAAAGAAAGTACTCGCTTGCAAAAATCAGGATGATTGTTTCAGTTTCCTGCGTCAGGTTATAAAAAGAAAATATTACCCAGAGCAAAAGAACGACCGGCATCACCAACATGACCGTGTAAATAAAAATGAGTCGTGCGTACACGATGGGGTGTTTGCGAATCACCAGCAGGATATCCTCATTGTGACGTTGGTCGGGAAAATGCATTGATTTAACTTGTTAAATAATGACCAATTCCCAATGACTCCCCTTCGACTACGCTCAGGGGACCCTCCGCCCGCCTCAGGCGGGCAAGGGCAATGACCAATGGGTAATTAAATATATTAATCTCACTTTGTTTTAATTGGTCATTGGTCATTGTGTCATTGGTCATTAAACCTAGTTATTCAATTTTCAGACTGTGGATGTCCTGAAGGTAATCGGAGGACGGTTCATCGGTAACGTGATTGGCAGATTTAGACCGGCGGTTCATTATGTGTTCCCGCTTTACCCTATTGCACCATTCCAGGTAAAAATGAGGGTCCGGTACGTAGGAAATCGTGTGAGGAGTGGCGGAAGTGGAAAGCGTGATAAGAAGCTGACCGTATTTCAGATAGTTTCTGAAAATGCCGTGCGCCTCCACTCCGATATCCTGAATCTTAGTCAGATCAATGGTATCAGAATTATTTCTTAAAAAAACCGTTTTATTTACGACCAGGATTCTGGCATCGGTAACGATGACG
>Ga0315281_10014015_pt1 | contig 10823 bp, 8 predicted proteins | sample YL17G07_0_MG_FD_204540 | JGI IMG/M metagenome (GOLD analysis project Ga0315281, IMG submission 204540) | Sediment microbial communities from Yellowstone Lake, YNP, Wyoming, USA - YL17G07_0 | ecosystem: Environmental > Aquatic > Freshwater > Lake > Sediment | place: USA: Wyoming | collected... | reverse complement strand
TCGGCCCGATATTTCTCTGCCATTGCTCGAAGTGCCGCAAGGCCAGTGGCTCGGCCTTCAATGCAGTCGCGCCGGTATCGCGGTGCATATTTTATCTGCTGTCCGGTCAGGATGCGGTTGCCAAGTACGAATCGTCCCCCGGCGTGCGCTTGGCATTTTGCCGCCAGTGCGGCTCATCGCTGTACAGTGAGCGCGACAGCCTTCCCGACTTATTGCGTCTGCGCATCGGCACGCTCGATACCCCCGCTGGCGCCCAACCCGCGGCGCACATTTTCGTCGCCTCGAAAGCCGACTGGTATGAGATTCACGATGACGCGCCGCAGCACACCGAGAGGCCGGCTGGTTGAGCCCCCATTGACCGCCGGGGTACCCAGCGATATTATTGCGAATAATTCTCATTAATAGTTAGAACCCATCATGGCCTACCGTGGACTGCGCGCGGCGCGCACGCTGTTATTGCTCGGCGTTATCCTAGGTTTGGCGGGAATGGTCCGGACCGCGTCCGCGGCCGATGAACTGGCGCCGACCATTGCGCACATGCTCGGCTACATCGGCGTGGACTACCCCGGCACCGTGATCAACGGCAAGGTGGCCGATGCCGCTGAGTATGCCGAACAACGCGAATTCGCCGGGCGGGTGCGTGAACTACTGGGCAAGTTGCCGGATACGCCGGAAAAGCCCGCGTTGCTCAAGCAGGCCGGTGAGCTTGCGCGACGTATCGAGCGCAAGGCGGCAGGTGCCGACGTCGCGCTGCTTGCCGAGCAGATGCGCGACGTTTTGCTGCATGCCTACAGCGTGACCGTTGCTCCGCGCCAGGCGCCGGATCTGGCAAAGGGTGCCAAGCTCTACGAAGCGCAGTGCGCGGGTTGTCATGGTATGGATGGACATGGCAACGGGCCGCTCGCCAAGGGCCTTACGCCAGTGCCCGCAGATTTTCATGCACACGCGCGCCAGGAACAGCGCAGTGTGTATGCGTTGTTCAATGCCATCAGCCTGGGCGTGCAGCACACGGCCATGCAGGGTTACGCAACGTCGCTTGGCGAAGACGAGCGCTGGGCGCTGGCCTTTCACGTCGCCAATTTTCTCGCCAGCGATGAAGAGCGGCGTGCCGGCGCCGCCCTCTGGAAAGACGAAAAAAATCGTACGCGCTTTAACGGACTTCGCCAGGTCACCAGTCTGAGTCCGCGTCAGGCGGCCGCCGAACTTGGTGCCAATGGCACGTTGCTGCTTGCCTGGCTGCGCAGTAAGCCTTCAGAACTCGTCACCAAAGAATCGCCGCTTGTCTTTAGTGCACGCCTTATGGACGAGAGCCTGACGCGCTATCGCGAGGGCAAGCCGGAACTCGCGTATGAGTTGGCGGTGACTGCCTACCTGGAAGGTTTCGAGCTCGTCGAAACCGGTCTGGCTACAGTCAAGCCTTCGCTCAAGCAGGAAGTGGAGCGTGAGATGTACGCCTATCGCAATCTCATCAAGTCGCGCGCGCCGGAAGCCGAGCTGATATCAGCCAAGGAGCGTGTCGAGACGCTGCTCGGCGAGGCGCGTAGCCTGCTTGAGGGCGCCAGCCTCAGTGGCGGAGTCGCCTTCACCAGCAGCTTTGTAATTTTGCTGCGTGAAGGTCTGGAAGCCATCTTGCTGCTGGCCGTGGTGGTCGCATTTCTGATCAAGACCGGCCGCCGCGACGCGCTCAGGTACATCCATATCGGCTGGTCAATGGCGTTGCTGCTCGGCGTCGCCACCTGGGCGGTCGCGGCCTATGTCGTCGACATCAGCGGCGCCAGCCGCGAGCTGACCGAAGGCATCACCGCGCTGATCGCCGCCGCGATCCTGTTGTATGTCGGCTTCTGGCTGCATAACAAGTTACAGGCACAACGCTGGAAGGAATTCATCGAAGACAAGGTGCACGGCGCGCTTAACGACGGCACGCTCTGGAGCATCGCGCTCGTGGCGTTCATCGCCGTGTATCGCGAGGTGTTTGAGACAGTGCTCTTTTACCAGACCCTGTGGTTGCAGGCGGGCGCGGGCGGCCAGCACATGGTGCTTCTCGGTTTCCTGAGCGCAGCCGCAGCACTGGTGGTGCTGGCGTGGCTGATTTTCAAATTCAGCGTGCGTTTGCCGCTGCGCCTGTTTTTCGCCGTCAATTCCGTGCTGCTCTATGTATTGGCGGTGATATTCGCCGGCAAGGGCGTGGCAGCGCTACAGGAGGCCGGCAAGCTGCCGGTGAGCAGCGTGAACTTTCCGACCATCGATGTGCTCGGCGTCTATCCAACCCTGCAGACGCTCGGCCTGCAAGCCGTGCTGGTCATCGCGGCCCTGGTGTTCGTGCTCTTGAGCCGGAGAAAATCAGCCGGTCCTGCGTAACGCCACAGGCGCCAAGTCACCGGCGCTGCGTTATCATGACCGCGCCTGAACCCCGGCAGCCGCCGGGCACATGGAAACGGCATGCCCCGCAACGCCCTGATTGTCGATGATTCACGCACCGCGCTGACCGCCTTGAGCCGCTTGCTCAAGGCGCAGGGTGTTGCCGCGGACATGGTCGAATCCGGACCCGAGGCGCTCGATTATTTGCGCAGCAACAGCCCGGGCGTGATTTTTCTCGACCACATGATGCCCGGCATGGATGGCTTCGAGACACTCGCCGCGCTCAAGTCCAATACCCGCACCGCCGCCATCCCGGTGGTGATGTACACCTCCCGGGAAGGCGATGCCTACATGGGTCAGGCGCTGGTGCAGGGCGCATTTGGCATACTGCAGAAACCGGTCAATCCGGATGAGCTTGGGCAAATTCTCAAACGCATCGATCAGCTGCGCACGCCGCAGAACGCCGAAATGGCGCGTCTCCCTTCCGATCAACGGGCGCCGCCCAAACCGCGTGCCGCGGTAACCGGCGTGATTCACGTTCCGCCCGAGTTTCGTGTCCGGCCCGCAACACCGCTTGCCCCGACCGCCACACACACTCGTCCCGCAAGCAACAATGCTGATGTTGCTGTTGCGAGCAGCAGGCCAGCTGGGGAACGATCATGGGGGCAGTTCCTGCGGCGCGCGATGCTCGCGCTTGTTCTGCTGTTGCCGGGTGCGTGGTACTTCGAGCGCTACCAGCAGGCGGAACGGCTGCGCGCGCAGATGCAGCGCGAGAATCTGGAGCTGCGAACCGAGCAGCGTGCCGTGCGCGACGATGCCGAAGCCAGGGAGAGCAACCAGCAACGCGCCGACCTCGATACCCAGCAGCGCCGCGGTCTGCAAGAGGCGCGCGGACTGTTCGATACCATAACCTGGGCACTCAACCAGCACGGTCAATATGGATTCAGTGACGAACCGCTTGGGGATGCGCGTCTTGCCCAGTTGCGCGAACTGGTTGCGCGCCTCGCCGCCGCCGGCTTTCAGGGCACAGTGCGGCTGGAAGCACACATTGGGGAATTCTGTCTGGTGCGCGACGAACAGGGCAGCCAGCGTCTGCCCAGCGACGGCCTTTCGATCAATCGCTGCGAGGTAGTGGCCTACTCACCGGCGCAGGCAGTACAGCTTGGTCAGCGTCAGTCGCCGGCATTCGCACGCTATCTTGCCGAGCGGCGCAGTAGTAGTCCCATTCAGATTACCGTCGTGTCTCACGGCACGAATCGGCCACTGGTGGCCTACCCGGATCTCTCAAGTGTGCAGACCGCTGGCGACTGGAACCAGATTGCACGCCTCAACCAGCGCGTTGAAATCGTGCTGTTACCGGCGCCGTAACAGCGTCAGGCCAGCCAGTCGCGCGGTTTGAGAAACTCGTCGTACAGCCGTGCCTCCGCCGTGCCCGGTTCCGGTTTCCAGTTGTAACGCCACTTCACCAGTGGTGGCAGCGACATCAGGATCGATTCAGTGCGCCCGCCGCTTTGCAGGCCAAACAATGTGCCGCGGTCGTACACCAGGTTGAACTCCACGTAGCGTCCGCGCCGGTAGAGCTGGAAGTCGCGCTCGCGCTCGCCGTACGGCATGTCTTTGCGTTTCTGCACGATCGGCAGATAGGCCGGCAGGTAATGATCGCCGACGCTCTGCATTAAGCCGAAACTGTGTTCAAAACCTTGTTCGTGCAGGTCGTCGAAGAACAGCCCGCCCACGCCGCGCGTCTCGTTGCGGTGTTTGAGAAAGAAATACTCATCGCACCATTTTTTGAAGTGCGCATAGTAATCCGCACCGAAGGGATCACACGCGGCCTTGGCGGTACGGTGCCAGTGCATGCTGTCTTCCTCGAAGCCATAGCAGGGCGTGAGGTCGAAGCCGCCGCCGAACCACCACACCGGATCGCTTCCTTCCTTCTCGGCCAGAAAGAAACGCACATTCATGTGCGAGGTCGGCACGTACGGGTTGCGCGGGTGGATGACCAGTGATACGCCGAGCGCTTGCCAGGAACGGCCAGTGAGTTCCGGACGGTGCGCGGTCGCCGATGGCGGCAGGGTCTGGCCGGAAACTTGCGAAAAATTCACACCGGCCTGTTCAAACACCGCGCCATCGGTTAGTACGCGCGAACGGCCACCACCACCCTCGGGTCGTTCCCAGGCGTCTTCATTGAATTTCCGTGCGCCATCCTCATCCTCGAGCGCCTTGCAGATCCTGTCTTGCAGGCCGGTCAGGTAATTTTTTACAGCCAGAATGTCAGGCGTGTTCATGTGGTGGAATAATCATCAAAAGTGCGGAGGGGCGATGGCATTGCATTCGCAGGAATGCCGGTACCGTATGTTACAGGTACTTCATGGTCAGTTGTGAGCGTGAATGCAGTTCAGCTTGTCTCGCCACAAACCTGGTTTCTCCCCCCGGATTTGGCGCGGTACATCGCAGCATCAGCGCGCGCAAAAACCTCGTCTGGGCCATCGCCGTCGCGAAAAGATGAAAAACCAATCGATAGCGTTATGGGAATGCGTGTGTCGCCATTATTAAACTCGGCCATCTCGATGGTCGCACGCAGCTTCTCCGCCACGTCGCTGGCCAGCAGGCCGTTTGTTTGTGTCAGCAGGATGACAAATTCCTCGCCACCATACCTGGCCATGAAATCCGTTTCGCGCAGAGTTTGCCGGAGGAGCCTGGCGATCAGCTTCAGCGCCTTGTCGCCGGCCTTGTGCCCGAAGCTATCGTTGATCTGCTTGAACCGGTCAATATCGGCCATCATCAACGTTAACGGCTTCTGGTAGCGCTTCCATTGCGCATGCTCCTGAGCCAGCCGGTCTTCGTAGGCCAGCCGGTTCGGAACTCCGGTCAGCGAATCGACCATAGCTTGTTCATGCCGATGCTTGAGATGGCTGCGCAACTGGGCCGATTCGGTTTCCATGGCAGACAGCCGCGTCGTGACATGGCTGAGTTGCATCTGCAGCTCGGACTGGCGCAATGCTTCCGCGCGCCGGTGATCGGCCAGGTGTGTGCGAATCAGCTCGATACGTTCCTGCACGCCTGACTTGAGTTGCCCGAGGCTGGTCGCCTCGCGCACGCTGGATTCGATGCCGCGTACCTGGTCTTCGACCACGACATCCAGATTCTGGCCGCTGACCTGCGAGGCCTTGCGATGGGTTTCGGCTCCCTTGAGCTGCTGGTCCAGATCCCGCAGTCGCTCGGTCAGCTGGCGCAAGAAAGCTTCGAGCTCGGTTTTTTCCTTCTCGACAATTCTGCCGATTTCCGCAATCAGTCCGGCGACCAGCCCGACACCTTCTTTCCATTCAGCCTGGCCGGCTGATTTGTCGAGTTGGACACGGACTTGATCAGCGCGTTGTTGCAATTCCGCTGGAACCTGAACAGATTCCAACAACTGCAACAGCACTCGCGGGACATCGGCGGCAGCCTGACCGTGAGCAACCGCGGTGGCGCCCCCGGAACCAGCCGTGGAGCCACTTTCACCCGCAAAGACCAGCGCCGCCAGCTTGCCCGCCGCCGCTTCCAGTTGCTGGCTGCCGACGGCCTTGCGTATATCATTGCGTACCGCTTCAAGCAGTTCCGTATCCAGACCATGGCGCTCGAGTACATCAGCGACCATCAGCAATCCATCCGTGGCGCTTGCCGTTTCGTTTACCGGCGCCGCCACTTCCCCGCGGCTGGTCTTTCCGGATGTTATTTTGGTTCGGGGCGCAGCCGCCGTGGCAGGTTCAGAAAACTCTATTGGTGGCGCTGTTGCCGATTTGGCGGTACGTACCTGCTTCTGGTCGATGCGCTTTACAGTCTGCGAGATGTCGTCGATCAAGTGCTGCACTCTGGTTTTGTCCGTGCCTTTGCGCAAAGCCTTGCGAAAGCTCTCGAGCTGCTCATCCAGGGCCGGATTGATACCCGCTGCGGCGAGACTGAGACGGGTCAGACTGTGGCGCATCAGGGTTTCCGTTTCCGCCAGCTGCTTCTCGCGAGCTTCGAGATCATCGAGGCTGGTAAGGTACTTCTGCTTCCACGCTTTGGCATCTTCTTTCGACATGATTCCTCCGGCTGCTGCCCCACAGTATAGACAGCACAGTATGATGTTTCAGAAGAGAACGACGGGCGATTCAGGCGAGTTCATCGGCTCAATGCGGTTATCCGGGCCTGACCAGCGTACCTGTGACAGCGTCACGAATCGGTGTAGGCATTCGTGCCTGCCCGACGTCGCCGCGTAACACATAGTCCACCTGCTTGCCGAATCGTCGTATCACTTCACGATCGGTGCGTGCAGGTGATTCACCGGAGCGGTTGGCGCTGGTCGAGATGATGGCCATGCCCGCTGCGTGACACAGTGCCGCTGCCTGCGCATGGGCAGTGACGCGCACGGCAATCTTTGCATGCCGGCCGGTGACCCAGCCCGGTACGCCGGGCCGGAGTGGCAGCAGCCAGGTGTGTGGCCCGGGCCAGCTGGCAGCGACCTGCGGGGGTATGTTGCTGAGGTAGGGGTCGAGTTGTCCAGTGTCGGCGGCCAGAACGATCAGACCCTTCTTTACTGGCCGGCGCTTGAGGCGCAGTAGCCGGAGCACGGCGTTTCGATTAAACGGATCGCAGCCGAAGCCGAAGCAGTACTCGGTGGCATAGGCGACGATGCCGCCCTGTTTGAGGATGTGTGCGGCGTGCCGCAGCTCGCTGGTGTACATCTACACAATGCACATCTATTTTCGGAACTGCTTGTGTACCGCTTCGTTCTTGGCGAGTACCGACGCGGCATTGCTCTTGCGGTCATCGGCGAGACGCAGGGCAAGCGCGGTGTCGGACAGCGCCAGGATTTGCGCTGCCAGCAGCGCGGCGTTCTTGGCACCGGCCTTGCCGATGGCGACGCAGGCCACCGGAATACCGCCCGGCATCATGACCGTGGAGAGCAGCGCATCCTCGCCCTTGAGCGGCCCGCCTTCCATGGGAACGCCGATCACCGGCTTCACGGTCAGCGCCGCCACGGTGCCGGCGAGGTGCGCGGCCATGCCGGCGGCGGCGATGAACACGGCGCAACCGCGCTGATCGGCATCCTGCACGTAGGCATGCGTGGCGGCCGGGGTGCGATGCGCGGACAGCACGTTCACTTCGCGCCCGATGCCGAGCTTGTCGAGCGTCTCGATACACGCCTGCATGGTGTCGAGGTCGGAGTCGGAGCCCATCAGGATGGCGACAAACGGCTTGCTCATGCTTTACCCCTTGCGTTGTTCACGTGCAATCGCGCGGTAGCCGATGTCGGTACGGTACAGCGCGCCGTTCCAGCGAATCTGCCGCACGACGGCATAGGCGTGCTGCTGCGCAGCCGCCACTGTGCCACCGAGCGCGGTTACGCACAACACACGCCCGCCGCTGGTGACCACCTTGCCATCTTTCAGCGCCGTGCCGGCGTGAAAAACTTTTGCATCGGACGCGTCCGTGACCGGCAGGCCAGCAATCACATCGCCTTTGTCGTAGGAGCCGGGATAACCGCCCGCCGCCATGACCACGCCCAGTGCGGCGCGTGCGTCCCAATCGGCCGTGACCTGGTCGAGCTTGCCATCGAGCGCGGCCTCAATGAGTGTCACGAAATCGGACTTGAGGCGCAGCATCACCGGCTGGGTCTCGGGGTCGCCGAAGCGGCAGTTAAATTCCAGCACCTTGATATTGCCGCGCGCATCGATCATGAGTCCGGCGTACAGAAACCCGGTATACGGGTGCCCCTCGGCCGTCATGCCGCGCACGGTCGGCTCGATCACGTCTCGCATCACGCGCGCGTGAATTTCCGGGGTCACCACTGGCGCCGGCGAATAGGCGCCCATGCCGCCGGTGTTCGGCCCGGTGTCGCCATTGCCAACGCGCTTGTGATCCTGGGAGGTGGCGAGCGCCAGCACGTGTGTGCCGTCCGCCATGACAATGAAACTCGCCTCCTCGCCCTGCAGGAATTCTTCCACCACGACACGGTGCCCGGCTTCGCCGAAGGCGTTACCGGCGAGCATGTCGCGCACCGCCGCGTTCGCTTCGTCGATGGTTTCGGCGATGATCACGCCCTTGCCGGCGGCCAGGCCGTCGGCCTTGACCACGATCGGCGCACCCATTTTTTTGATGAACGCCTCAGCCGCTGACACCTCGGTGAAGTTGCCATAGGCCGCGGTCGGAATTTTATGACGCGCGAGGAAGTCCTTGGCGAATGCCTTGGAGCCTTCGAGCTGCGCCGATGCCTTGGTCGGCCCGAAGCAGCGCAAACCGGCGGCGCGGAAGCGGTCGACCACTCCCAATACCAGCGGCGCTTCGGGTCCAACGATGGTGAGGTCGACCTCGTTGTGCTGTGCGAACTTCAGCAGGCCGCCCACGTCTTCGGCGGCAATCGCGACATTCTCGCACTTGGACTCGTGCGCCGTGCCGGCATTGCCGGGTGCAACGTAGACCTTCTTAACGCGTTCCGACTGCGCCGTCTTCCACGCCAGTGCGTGTTCACGCCCGCCGCCGCCGATGATTAATACATTCATTGAATATCTCGTTTAACCACGGGGAACACGGGGAAGAATTGTTTATCCACGGTTTGCCCCGTGTTCCCCGTGGCAAATACTCAATGCCGGAAATGCCGCATACCGGTGAACACCATGGCGATGCCATGCTCGTTGGCGGCGTCGATCACCTCGTTGTCGCGCATCGACCCGCCCGGCTGAATGACGGCGGTGACGCCGGCTTCGGCGGCCTGATCGAGGCCGTCGCGGAACGGGAAAAACGCATCCGAGGCCATGACGCTGCCGTGCACTTCGAGCCCGGCGTCGGTCGCCTTGATCGAGGCGATGCGCGCGCTGTACACGCGGCTCATCTGGCCGGCGCCGACGCCGATGGTGCGGCCCTCTTTGCAATACACAATCGCGTTCGATTTCACGAACTTCACCACCTTCCAGGCAAACAGCAAATCGGCGAGTTCGCGCGGCGAGGGCACGCGCTGGGTGACGATCTTGAGGTCTTGTTCGCCGATCATGCCGATGTCGCGTTCCTGCACCAGCAGACCGCCGGTAACACGCTTGTAGTCGAAGCCACCCGGGCGTTTCGTTCCCCAGGTACCGCAAGCCAGCACGCGGATGTTTGCCTTGGCGGCGAGGACCGGCTTGGCATCTTCGTCCACGCTCGGGGCAATAATCACCTCGACGAACTGCCGCTCCAGAATATTTTTAGCTGTGGCGGCATCGAGTGGCCGATTGAAGGCAATAATGCCGCCGAACGCCGAGGTCGGGTCGGTCACGTAGGCGTGTTTGTAGGCGTCGAGAATGTTGCTGGCGACCGCCACCCCGCAAGGGTTGGCGTGCTTCACGATTACGCAGGCAGGTTCGTCGAAGGCCTTCACGCATTCGAGCGCGGCGTCGGTGTCGGCGACATTATTAAAGGACAGTTCCTTGCCCTGCACCTGGCGGGCAGTGGCGACGCAGGCCTCGGCTGGCGCGGGCTCCACGTAGAATGCCGCCTTCTGATGCGGGTTCTCGCCATAGCGCATCTCCTGCGCCTTGCGGTACTGGGCGTTGTAGGTGTGCGGGAAGACGCTGCGCGTGCCATCCGGCTGGATGCGGCCGAGATAATTGGCGATCGCGCCGTCATAGCGCGCGGTGTGTTCGAACACCTTGACCGCGAGGGCGAAGCGCGTGGCGGCGCTGACGCCACCGGCGTTTGTCTTCATCTCATTCAGCACGATTCCAAAATCGGCGTTGTCCACCACCACCGTCACCGAGCCGTGGTTCTTGGCGGCGGCGCGCAGCATGGCCGGGCCGCCGATATCGATGTTCTCGATGGCGTCCTCGAGCGTGCAATCCGGCTTGGCAACGGTCTGCTCGAACGGATAAAGATTCACTACCAGCAGATCGATCGGCGGGATGCCGTGCTGGTCCATGGCCGCGACATGCGCCGGCAGGTCGCGCCGGCCGAGCAGGCCGCCGTGGATTTTCGGGTGCAGGGTCTTCACGCGCCCGTCGAGCATTTCCGGGAAGCCGGTGTAGGCAGACACCTCGGTGACGGCAATGCCGTTGTCGGCCAGCAGCTTGGCGGTGCCGCCGGTGGACAGGATTTCAATGCCGAGCTCCTTGAGCGAGCGCGCGAACGCGACCACACCGGACTTGTCGGAAACACTGATCAAAGCGCGCTGGATGCGGGACATGCTGCCTCTCTTACAAGTAACGACAGGTTTACCACGGGGGACACGGGGAGCAACCGGTCAACCAGCCAGGATTCGCCGGAGAAAATATAAACCCCGTGCCCCCCGTGGTTAATATTTTTTATTTATCCAGACCGTGCAGCTTGAGTTTTTTGCGCAGGGTGTTGCGGTTGATGCCGAGCATCTCCGCTGCCTTGCACTGGTTGCTCTTGACGTGCTTCATGACGATTTCGAGCAGCGGCCGCTCCACTTCGTGGACCACCATGTCGTACAGGTCGCCGGCCGGCTTCTC
>Ga0315281_10014014_pt1 | contig 10824 bp, 6 predicted proteins | sample YL17G07_0_MG_FD_204540 | JGI IMG/M metagenome (GOLD analysis project Ga0315281, IMG submission 204540) | Sediment microbial communities from Yellowstone Lake, YNP, Wyoming, USA - YL17G07_0 | ecosystem: Environmental > Aquatic > Freshwater > Lake > Sediment | place: USA: Wyoming | collected... | reverse complement strand
GCGATTTCCTCGATGCTCCTTCGGCCGTTGACGAAGGGGAGGATGACTCGGTCGTGCTCCGACAATTCCCGGGTCTCGACCACCCCGAGAATGATCGGAATGGCGCCGTTCGACGAGATCCGTTCCCGGATTCGTTTCCATTCGTCCCAGCGGCGGAGCCCCTCCATGATGATTCCGGTCACGTCGACCGAGAGAGGGATCATCATCACGTCCGGAAGCTCACCGTCCTTGAATTGGAAATCGCCGTCGATCCAGAGAAAAATGTCGTAGATCGATTCTTCGACCTTGAGCCGCATGAGGCGCATGAGATCCGGCTCGGAGATCGCTCCGATCATCACCAGGATCTTGCCGAGAAGGATGTTCGACTCCTCCTGGACCTGCATGGCCTTCCGAAGCTCTTCTTCGGAGATGTAACCGTGGGATACGAGGAAGTGGCCGAGGTACTCGCGCGGATCGGAAGAGGAGGAAGAAAGAATCTTCCCTTCAGAAAAAAATATCTTTTTCTCGATTCCCGCGCCGGATATGACGATGGTCCCGGTCTTGAGTCCGAGCCCCACCCATTGGAGGAGCTCCGACAGCGCCATCGTCTTCAGGTTGCCAGTCAGACCCATCGACAGATTTTCGGAGAGAGGAAGTTGTCCGTGCCTCGCATTTTATCGGGTTTCGATTCTAGCATAGTGACGGGCAAACCTTGGCTGCTGAAAGACTTATCTCAATTGGAGACGCCCGAAACGTGTGCCGGGCGGGAATGAGAAGTACAATTCGGCCGGGAGCTCGACATGTTCCGACTACCGATGGTTCGTTGTTATCTCCTCGAAAGAGGGGGCGAGGCACAGAGCCGAAGTCTGCGCTTCGTGCCGTACAACGAGTTTGAGCTTTGGAAATACCTGATGGCGAACAAATACCGGTTTCTCGTACTCGAAGCGGAGGAGTCGCTTTGGATCGACGAGGAAGAGCGGAAGAGGATGCCCGGAGTCTACGACCGGTTCCATTCCGAGCGTGTTCATCAAGTGAGGCTTCTTCGCTATCTTGAGCGGCCGAGGATGTTCGTTCCGACGTTTCGATATTTCCCCGAGCAGGACTACGAGCGGCGCAAGAAGGCATTTCTTCACCACTACGAGCCGGAAACGGCTCTGGTGAGAACTTTCGGTTTCGGTTCTCCCATCGAGGAAACGCCCGGGTGGTGGATTTTCCGCAAGGAACCGATTCGCCGGCGAACCACGACGGAAACCGCGGCGTTGCTTGACGACACGATGGTTGCCCGTTTGGCCAGCGACGCTCTCGACGAGTGAGGGCGCGGCGATAGCGAGCCGCTGGCGCCGCCGAAGTCCTCGGGCGCGCTCTTGCTGTGGCGGTGCCACAGCTGCGAACGGCCCTGCGGGCTTGTCGACGCCATCGACTCACTCTCGCCGCGCCGGGCGGAGAGTCGGGAGAGGAGAGGCTTGAGGCGGCGCGCTTTGCGCGGCCGCGGGGGGGAAAGAAGCTTGAGGGAGGGGAAAGAGGCTTGAGGCGGCGCGCTTTGCGCGGCCGCGGGGGGGGAAGAAGCTTGAGGGAGGGAAAAGAGGCTTGAGGCGGCGGGCTTTGCGCGGCCGCGGGGGGTTAGAAGCTAACGGGGGCTTAGGAAATCCACATGGCGTCGCCGTAGGAGTAGAAGAGAAAACTGCGGGACTTTGCGAATTCGTAGGACTCGAGGATTTTTTCGCGGGTGGCGAAGGCGGAGGCCAGCATCAGGAGCGTCGATTTGGGAAGGTGGAAATTTGTGAGAAGGGCGTCGACGGCGCGAAAATGGTGGCCGGGGGTGATGAAGAGGTTCGAGTCACCCTGGCCGGGGCGAAGAGAGCTGCCGTCGTCGGCGACGACGGATTCGAGGGTTCGGACGGTTGTCGTTCCGACAGCGCAGATGCGGCCGCCGGCAGCGCGGGTTTCGGCGTAGGCGCGCGCAGTTTCGAGGCTCACGTCGTAGTGTTCGGCGTCGATGACGTGGTCCCCCGTGTCTGAGGCCTTCACGGGCTTGAACGTTCCCGGACCGACCGCGAGAGTGACGGTGGCGACGCGGACTCCTCCCCGGGCGATCTGCGCCAGAATCTCCTCGGTGAAGTGGAGCCCTGCGGTCGGTGCGGCGACCGCGCCCGGAACGCGCGCATAGACGGTCTGATAGGCGGAGAAATCCTCAGAAGTCGACGGGCCGGCCGTGCGTCGGATGTAGGGCGGGAGAGGGACGACGCCCACTTCGTCGAGAGCTTCGAGCACGGGGCGCCCTTCGAACGCCAGGCGGCAAGCACCACGTTCTTTTGAGAGGAGGATCGCTCGGAGACCGGCGCCGAATTCGAACCGATCGCCCGGCCGGGTGCGGCGCCCGGGTTTGACCAGAGATTCCCATTCGTCGGGACGGTTCGCGGCCGGGCGAGTGAGGAGGAATTCGAAAGAGCGCTCGTCGGAAGTTCTTTTTCCAAAAAGACGTGCGGGCAGCACCTTGGTGTCGTTGATGACGAGCAGGTCTCCGGCGCGGAGGAATCCGGGAAAGCCGGAAAAGGGGTGAGCCTCGATCCGGCCCGATTCCCGATCGAGGTGAAGGAGGCGTGTGCTCCCTCGAGGACGCGCCGACTGGGCGATCAGATCCGCAGGCAGGTCGTAATCGAAAAGAGAAACCAGCATCGGAAGACGGGGCGGTGTCGGGGCGTTCGAACCCCTCTACTTGATGGCGATCTTGATGGCTTCCTCGAGTTTTCCTGGCATCTGTTCCTCGAGCTCGTAGCGAATCCGAACCATCGGCCGGTTGATTTTCAAAACGCGGGCCAGATCGATGGGAGTACCGATGATGACCGTGTCGCAAGGTGTTCGCTCGATCGTTTCGGCGAGCTCGCGGATCTGTTCATCGCCGTAACCCATCGCCGGAAGGATTCCGGTGGAGTTGGGATACTTCTCATAAGTCGCCCGGATCGAACCGACGGCGTAAGGCCGGGGGTCGACGATCTGGGCGGCGCCGTCCCTTTTCGCGGCGACCACTCCCGCTCCGAAGGTCATGCCTCCGTGAGTCAGGGTCGGACCGTCTTCGATGACGAGAACCCGTTTCCCCCGGACGAGAGACGAGTCCTGGCAGGTGACGGGTGAATTTGCCCGGATGATGGCGGCCTGCGGGTTCAGCGCCCTGGCCCGCTTCTCGATCGCTTCGATGTTGGAGATTTCCGCGCCATCGCACTTGTTGATGATGATCACGCTGGCGCGGCGGAAATTCGCCTCGCCGGGATGGTAAGTGACCTCGTGCCCCGCCCGGTGGGGATCGGCGATGCAGACGTGAAGCGACGGAAGGTAGAACGGAAGGTCGTTGTTCCCGCCGTCCCAGAGAATCACGTCGGCCTCTTGTTCAGCCCGCGCGAGGATCATTCCGTAGTCGACGCCGGCGTAGACCACGAATCCATTGTCGATGTGCGGCTCGTATTCCTCCCTCTCCTCGATCGTGCACTTTTCGCTGACCAGGTCGTCATAGCCGGCGAAACGCTGGCACGCCTGGGCTGCCAGATCGCCGTACGGCATGGGATGCCGGATGGCCACGACCTTTTTCCCGAGGTTCTTGAGGATTCGTGAAATGTATCGGGTCGTCTGGCTTTTTCCTGCCCCGGTCCGGACGGCCGTGATCGCGATGACGGGCACGCGCGATTTCAGCATCGTCCGGTCGGCTCCCAGCAGGACGAAATCGCTTCCGGCGGCGATGGCCGTCGATCCTAAATGCATGACCTGTTCGTGAGAGACGTCGGAGTAAGAAAAAACGCAGAGGTCGATTCTTTCCTCACGGATGAGTCTCGGCAGCTCCTCTTCGGCGTGGATCGGAATTCCCTTCGGGTAAAGGGAGCCGGCGAGGGCGGCGGGATATCTCCGCCCATCGATGCCGGGAATTTGCGTGGCTGTGAAGAAGACGACCTCGTACGACGGATCGTTCCGGTAGACCGTGTTGAAGTTGTGAAAATCTCGTCCGGCTGCACCGAGAATTGCGACTCGTCGTTTCTCTCCAGGCATGTTGCCTCCGTTCCATTGGGTCTGGGCTTCTGATCCGAAAAGCCGGGCGCTTCGCGTCGAACCGGCCGGTCTTCCGAAGGCCGCGAGTTTAGCCGCTCACTCGATCCGGCGTCGAGGGGTTCCCGCGTGTCATTTCCAAGGCGCTTCGAGGTCGAGTCTCCCCTCGACCCTGACGCGATGTCGCGTTTCAGGTGCATCGGGGGCGGAGGCCAGTGCGGGGAATTTCGCGGTTCGAGGACGAACGCGGGCTTTTCCGGGGCTCAGATTCGTCTGGATTGGTTGATTTGCCCGCCGATTTTCAGGAGAGCGCCCCTCGAAGGGCTCGAGCTCGACCATCGGGCGAAAAGTCCGGCGTCATCGAGGCCGGCATGAGACGAATGGTTCGGGTGGACGCCCCCTCTCCCCTCCGCTAGCATTCTGCGGTCGCCGTCGAGATGAACGGGCGACGGAGGGTCATCAAAAATGGTTCAGTCGAGCTCGCAAAGAATTGCTGTCGTGCCCGGAGACGGAATCGGCGTCGACGTGACGAAGGAAGCCGTGAAGGTGCTGGAAGGGGCGGCGAAGCGGTTTTCTCTTCCGCTCGAGCTCGTGCATTTCGACTGGTCCGCCGATACCTATCTGCGCACCGGGATCTCCCTTCCGGCCGGCGCCTTCGACGATCTTCGGAAAAACTACGCGGCCATCCTGGTCGGCGCTTTCGGCGACCCGCGGGTTCCCGACATGAAGCATGCTGCGGACATCCTGCTCGGCATGCGATTTCAGCTCGATCTGTACGTGAACTACCGTCCGGTCCGGCTTCTTGCCGACCGCCTCTCGCCGCTCAAGAACTACGGCAAGGGCTCCATCGATTTCACGATTTTTCGCGAGAACACGGAAGGGGCGTACGTCGGTATCGGAGGGATTTTCAAGAAGGGCACGCCGGACGAGGTTGCGATTCAGGAAGATGTTTCGACAAGGAAGGGCGTCGAGCGGATCATTCGCTACGCGTTCGAATACGCGCGAGCCCGGGGGCTCACTCGTGTCTGCATGGCCGACAAGAACAACGTGATGCGCTTCGGCGGCGACTTGTGGCTGCGGGTTTTCGATGAGGTTCGGGCGGAATACTCCTCGATGGAATCGTCTCATTTGTTCGTCGACGCGTTGACGATGCAGATGGTGAAGGACCCGTCGCAGTTCCAGGTGGTCGTCACAAACAACATGTTCGGTGACATCGTCACCGATCTGGGCGCCGCCCTCCAGGGCGGGCTCGGGATGGCCGCTTCGGGGAACATCCATCCGGGGAGGGTTTCGATGTTCGAGCCGATTCATGGCTCTGCGCCCAAGTACGCCGGAACCGGCCGCGCCAATCCGATGGGTGCGATTCTGACCGTTCAAATGATGCTCGAGCATCTGGGGCACGGGGAAGCCGCGCGAGTCATCGAGCAGGCGGTGATCGAGGCGATCGACCGGAAACAGACGACGGCCGACCTGGGCGGCGACCTCACGACGAGTCAGGTGGGTGATCGGATTGCCGCCGCTGTCACCGGTGAGGTCATGGCAGGCCGCTGACACCGCCGCCATCGAACCGCTCTGGCCCTCTGGAGGGAAATTGACAGGAAGAAGGCCAGGCGGAGGGGTTGGAAGAGCTGGCTAGGTGATCCCGGGGGCCGGGGCTCGGCGAATCGTTGCCAGCAGAGTCCCGCCGACCACGAGCGCGAGCGCAGTGGCCTCCCGCGGTCCGAGCTTCTCTCCGAGGAACATGGCCGCGGAAGTCGTCGCGATGGCCGGCTGGAGGTAAATGTAGGCGGCGACGACGGAGGCAGGAGCGCGCCCGAGCGCATAGGCATTGAATCCGTAGGCTGCAAGGGTGGCGAAGACGACGATGTAGACCAGGCTCAGGGAGGATCGAGTCGTCAGGGAGCTCCAGGGAGTCGCCAGGGCGACGGGAAGGCAAAGCGGTAGCGCGATCACGAAACCGCAGACGAATGCTCCCGAAAGGACGTAGAAAGTGCCGCGCCGGACGAGCATCTTCCGGGACGACACGAGATAGACGGAGTAGAGGATCGAGTTGACGAAAATCAGGAGGTCGCCGATGAGCGAGTTGCGCGAGAATTTTGCTGCGCCTCCGACCAGTATCACGATGCCGGAAAACGCGACCGCCATTCCGGCGAGCTTCGCCGCACCGGGCCGTTCATAGCCGAAAAGAGCTGCCATGCCGAGCGTCAATGCCGGTATCAGGGCCGTGATGATCGTCGCCTCGACGACGGTCGTCCGTCGAAGCCCCATGATGAAGAGCGTCTGGTTTGCCGAGACTCCCAGAAGGCCGAACAGGGCCAGCTGGGGCAGGTCTTCCTTCTTCCAGCGAACGCCTCGGGCGAGCGCGATGACGGACAGAAGAAGTGCTCCGCTCGCAATTCGAAGGCCGGTGACCGCGAGGGGCGAGACTTCTCGAAGAGCCCATTTCCCGAAAAGCGGATAGAGGCCGAACGAGACTTGCACGACGAGAAGCGACGCGTGAACCCGCCACCCGCCCTTGTTTCCCATGGGATCGATCAGTGGCTCGCCCCCGGAACGAACGGCAGAGTCGTGATTGTCGCGTGTGCGCCGTTCTCCAGGCGAAGCTGATCGCCCGGGCTCGAGTGATCGCGCGGCGCGTATCCAAGGGCGATGACTCGTCCCAGCCAGGGCGAAAAAATCGACGACGTGATTTTTCCGGCCGGTCTGGCCTCCTGATCCGGGACGAACAGTGGCGAACCTGGAGGGGGCGGAAACTCCTGGTCGAACAAAAATCCCACCAGCAGCTTGTTCACGTGTCCATAGGTCTTGAGTCGAGCCACGGTTTCCTGACCGGTGTAGCACCCCTTGTTATAGGAAATGGCGGCCTCGAGCCTCGCCTCGTTCGGGAGATTGTTCTCGTCCATGTCGACGAGGATCTTTGGAATTCCCGCTTCGACCCGGAGAATCTCGAGCGCGTTCGTTCCAAAGAGACGAGGAGCGGCTGCGTCCGTTCCCGCGAGAAGCAGGTCGAGCAGCTCGACCGATCGTTCCGCCGGCGCTTTGAGATCCGCGCCCGGCTCGCCGATCCGATTCGACCGGATCGCGGTGACTGGAATCCCGTTCCAATCGAAAGTCGCGTGCGCCAGAGGCTCAGCGAGCGGCAGTCGATCTCCGAAAAGCGAATGGAGCCACGAGGCGGCTTGCCGCCCCTGGATCGAAAACAGCAATCTCGATGCCGAAGCGTCCGCAATCTCGACTTTGTCGAAGACGGCAAATTTCTTCAGATGCGCAAGAAGTGCCCCCGACATGGCCGGTTCGCAACCGATCCGGAGTCCGTCTTCGAAGGCGAGGGCTTCGCCGTCGCAGATCAGCTTTCCCTTCGGAGTGAGAAACGCCACCGGGCACCCGCTGCCCGCCGCGAGCTTTTGGATGTCGTTGGTGCACTGACCGTGAAGAAACCGGACCGAGTCGGGGCCTTTGAGCGAAAGGTCACCCCGGTGCGACAGATCGATCAGCCCCACCGATTCGCGCACGGCGCGGGATTCTTCGGCGAAGTTCCCGAAGTGAACGGGCACGCCGCGCTCTCCGTCTTCCTCGAAAACGGCGCCGAGCGCGGAAAGCCGTTCTCGAAGTGGCGTCGCAGGTCTTGTCGTTTGGGTCATCTGGGTTCCGCCGGGGCCCGGTGGGGCTCCGGCGGAACGATTATAGCGGGGAGAAGGGCGCCCTCAGGGGCAGGGATTACCCGAAGCGGCCTGCGCCGTCGGCCTCTCCTGGCCGATCGAATTTCTTCCGTACGACGATTCGATTCCACCGGAGCAGGGCTTGCCGACGACGAGGTAATAGAAGTCGCCGGTGCCCGGATCGATCGTGGCCGCAGCGCCGCTGACGTTGCAGGCGCCGATCTGCTGGTGGTTGTAAGCGTTCGCCCGAAGAGACGCGAGGGTTCCGCGATAGACGTTGTAAACGGCGTCGGCCGCTTCCCAGGTCATCGAGACCGAATTGCTCGCGGCCCGAGTGGCTTTGAGCGGAGTCTTGGCCGGACTGAGGTCGGTCGGAGAGGGCTCGACACCGATTCCCTGGATGTCGTTGCCCGCGAGGCAACCCGTTCCTCCGTCCGACGCGACTCCGCAGGACGAAACCGCCTCGACCTTGTAGTAGTAAGGCTTGTTCGACTGTCCGGTCGTGTCGATGTAGGAAGTTCCCGACAGGGCTGCGGCGACGATCGACGAGGAGCTGCAATCCACGAACTGTGAGCGCCGGATTCGATAGGTGCCGGTGGGAGAACCGAAACTGGCCGCCGGATTCCACGAAACCCGAACACCCGTCTTGGCGCAGGCATCGAGGTCGGCGACCGGCGAGACGATTCCGCCGAACGTCGGTGAGGCATTGAGGGTATCGATGGCGGTCTGTGTTCCGGCCGTGAGCGCGGGCTTGCCGCAACAGCCGTTGACGGCGTTGACGCGGTAAATGTAGGAGGTTCCCAGGATTGCCGACGAGTCGAGGAAGGAAGTCCCGGTCACGCCCGAGGCAACGGTGATTTCGGAAGCCGGGGCCGACGAGGGGGCCCGGAGCACTTCGTAGACTCCGGTGCCGCACGCCGTACCGCTGTTGTTGTTCCCCCAGCTCGTGACTGCGTTCCAGGTGACGAGGTTGCCGGTGGCGCCGCAGGCATCGGCGTCCGTGGCGTTTGCAATTCCCCCGAAAGTGGGAGCCGTGCAGGAGGCGGTCTGAGCGGGAGTCATGCACGTGACGGAGAGGGTGTAGGGGCCGCTCGTCCCGTTGCGTCCGTCGACGACGAGGTAGTAGTTGTTCGTCCCGCTGCCGATTCGGTCATTGAACTCGATTTGAGTGTCGCCCCAGGCCACGCACTCATAGGGATTGCAATTGTTCGAAAGAATGAGATCGAGGTTGTACCCCGATCCGCCGGTTTGCGTGAGCGTGATGACATAGGTCGATCCCGAGGTGTAATCGAGCTGGTAAGCCCGGTTCGGTCCGCCGTAGGAAATCCCCGGCTCACAGGCATAGAACGACGTGTTGGTATTGTCGAAAACGGTCGTCGTATCGCTGCTGATGGTCTGGGGCGTACCACTCGCGCAGTTGATCTTGTTCGAGCTGGCAGAACAATTGTTTTGGCATGAGGCATTGATCGTCACCGTCTTTGTGATGGTGGTTCCGACGCCGCAGATGTTCGACGCCGTCAGCGTGACGACATAAATTCCGTCGACGGCGAACGTGTGGCTCGGGCTTTGAAGGGTCGACGTGTTGCTCGCCGACGAGGGGTCGCCAAAGTTCCAGGACCAGGAGGTCGGCGTATTGGTCGAGGAATCGGTGAACGCGACCGACGTCGCTTTTGCGAGGCAGCTGCCCGAGAAGGAGAAATTCGAAACGGGCACGGGCGTGATCGTCACGACCAGCGTGTGAAAACTCGTACCGCAGTTGTTCGTCGCCGTCAGTCGAACTGTGTACGCTCCAGGCGTCGTCCAGGAAAACGAAGGATTCGGGATCGAAGAGAAATCGTTGCCGGTTCCGAAATCCCAGAGAAGGGAGAGGTAATTCGTCGACGTGCTGGTGAATTGAATGGGCGAATTGACGCAGGTCGTCGTCTTGTCGGACGTGAAGTTTGCGGTCGGCGCAAGCAGGTTCTGGGTGACGACGACCGTGTCCGAGTTGGTGCAGCCGGTTGTCGCGTCGACGACCGTCAGCGTGTAGGTTCCAGCCTGGTTGCAGAAGGGGCGGATCGAGCCCGGATTGAGGAGGCCGGCCGTGGGATTCCAGGCGAAAGAGAAGCTCCCGGAGCTCGTATCGCCGTCGAGTTGAACCTGACTGGTCGTGCAATCGAGCAACTTGTCGGCCCCGGCAGTGACTGTGGGAGGAACGTTGGTGAGGGCGACAGTGACCGGGTCGGTCGAGATGCATCCGGTCACGGTGTCGGTGACGGTGAGGGTCCAGGTTCCCGGGGAGCTGGTCGTCGGCTGGGCAATATTCGAATTGGACAGGCCGGCGGCCGGGCTCCAGGAGTACGTATAGGATCCGGATCCTCCCGCCGCGGTTCCCGCCAGCGTCACGGTCGTCACGGTGCAGGTGATGGCCTTGTCCGGGCCGGCGCCGGCGACCGGTTGTGAATAGACAGTGACGAGGTGGGTCGCAGACCCGGAGCAGCCGCCGCCTGACGTCACATTGACGCTGTAAGTGACCGTAGATGCAGGTGAGGCGGTGATCGTCTGAGTCGTTGCGCCTCCCGGAGACCAGGAATAACTCGTGAAGCCGCTACCGGCGTCGAGCACGATCGACTGTCCGGTACACATGGACGACGGCCCTGTGATCGTCGGATTCGAGCCGGCGTTGACCGTCTGGGTGTAACTGCCCGGGGCGCTGGCGCAGCCCCCCGAGGTCACGGTTACGGTGTAGGTCGTCGTTGCAGCCGGTGAAACGGTGATCGTTTGGGTGGTTGCGCCCGTGGACCAGGAATAGGAGCTGTAGCCGCTGCCCGCGTCGAGTGTGATGGATTGACTGGTGCAGCTGGGATTCGTCCCGGCGGTGCGCGTGATGGTCGGTGCGGCCGGAATGGCATTGACCGTTTGCGTATAGCTTCCAACGGCGCTCGTGCATCCACTGACGGTTCCGGTGACGGTATAGGTGGTCGTGACGGCAGGGGCAACCGTGATGGTTTGAGTCGTGGCGCCCGTGGACCAGCTGTACGTCGTGTATCCCGCTCCGGCGTCGAGTGTGATGGAGGCGCCGGCGCAGGTCGGATTCACTCCGGCGGTTCGCGTGATGGTGGGGGTGGTGGGAATCGCATTGACGGTCTGCGTGTAGCTCCCGGCCGCGCTCGTG
>Ga0315281_10014012_pt1 | contig 10825 bp, 8 predicted proteins | sample YL17G07_0_MG_FD_204540 | JGI IMG/M metagenome (GOLD analysis project Ga0315281, IMG submission 204540) | Sediment microbial communities from Yellowstone Lake, YNP, Wyoming, USA - YL17G07_0 | ecosystem: Environmental > Aquatic > Freshwater > Lake > Sediment | place: USA: Wyoming | collected... | reverse complement strand
GATATGAGAGCCTGAAGCCATCGTGGCGGATGGACTTCGCCATTGCGAGGTACACCGAGTTGCGCACGGGCTCCGTCCGCGTCCTTCATCTCCCTGGCGACGGGCCTGGCGCAAGCGGCGTCGTGCAGGCTGCGGAGGCGGCCCTTGACCGGTTCACGCGCTGGTTCGGTGAGCGGCGCGACCCGACTCCGCTCACGTTCATTGAGGTTCCTGACGGCTGGGGCTCGCAGGCCGACGTAACGACAATCATCCAAAGCGCGGCCGCGTTCAAGGACTCGCGCCGGCGTCGTGAGGTCTATCACGAGATCAGCCATCTGTGGAATGTCGAGCCGTCCGATCGTCCGTCACCGCGCTGGGGAGAAGGGCTGGCGTCATTCCTTGAGGACCTCGTCAACCAGGATGTCGCTGGGCAGCCGATTCTGGACGCGCGCGCAAATCAGCTCGTCGAGTGGCTTCGCGGCCAACTCCCGACGCATCCGCGGTGGAGAACCGTACCGCTCGCCGATTATGGCCGGGCTGGCTTGACGGACTTGTCGTACTCCGTCGGGAATTTGTATTTCGATCTGCTGTACCGGCTTGCCGGGCAGGACGGCTTCAACAAGATCATCGCCGGTTTCGCCACCGAATGCGGTGATCGTGGCTGCACCACGAAGGAGTTCGCCGACTTCGTGCGCCGAACCGCGGTCGTCGACCTTTCCAGGCTCAACAATGACTGGTTCCTTACGACGGGATGGGCAGACCGCGTAGCGCAAGGCACCACCATCAACGAACTCGCGGCATACTACCGTCGCGCAGGTGGGCGCGAATTACGAACGACTCTCTCGACGGCCAACGCTGCTCACCTGCATGCAGTCCAGGCAGCAGGGAGGTAATGATGAATCGGCAGGCAATGCTGCTCATGCTTCTGTTCGCCAGGTCCGTCCATGCCCAATCGCCTGCCGAACTGAAGACGTTCCTAGCGACCAACGCGCGAACTCCCGAAGCGTACGTCTTGTCGAAATTTGCGAACCACGACCTCGTACTCATCGGCGAGCCGCATTGGGTTCGCCAGCATGTCACACTGGTCGGTGGGCTGATTCCGCAACTCCAGAAGCGAGGCGTGAACATCCTGGCCATCGAGTTCGCGCGCCGCATTGACCAGGCACTGATTGATTCGATTCTGAACGCGCCCGTTTACGATGAGAAGCTGGCCCGGCGTGTCACCATGCAGGGTCTCGTGCAGTGGGGTTACCAGGAGTACGTCGATCTATACAAGGCGGCCTGGCAGGTCAACCGCGCACGGGCGCCTGGCGCGGAGCGCTTCCGCATTCTCGCGCTGAACGGCTCACCGGACTACGGTGTTTTCAAGAAGCGCGAAGACCTTGACGACTGGAAAGTGCGGCGCGTCGTGCTGCATGGTGAAACGGAAAAGGACTGGGCGACACTGCTCATCGACAGTGTCCTCGCGAAGAACCAGAAGGCCCTCGTCTATAGCGGCCTGCATCACGCGTTCACCAAATACGCGCAGCCCATCGTCTCCGACGGAAAACTCGTGCGCAAGGAAGACTCACGTTTCGGTCAGTATCTGTACGCGTATGCACCGGCACGCATCTTCATGATTGCCTTGCACGGATCGTGGCCCGGCGAAGCCGGCTACGACGCTCCACCGGTGCTGCCTGCGGATGGGCGCATCGACGAGGTCCTGGAGTCGGCGGGCCAGCGGTGGCAACGTGCCGGCTTTGACCTGAACGGCACACCCTTCGGCATGATGGTATCGCGCGCCGCCGTGTACAAACACGGCTACGAGCCCTTCACGATGGACCAATTCGCCGATGGTTACGTCTACGTCGGTCCGATCTGGCGGTACGAGTCGGTCACGCCGATCGCGGATTTCATCGACGAGAGCAATCTTCAGTACGCGCGCGCCAACTCGTCCAGTCCGGCCGACCGAACCGCGTCGATCGCCGATTTCAACCGCGGTATCGTGGCCATGGTCGAAAGCGCAAAAGGACGATGGCGCGATACAGTGACGATGCGGACGTCGTCGGGCCGTCAGGCGGCCGCAACGGACTCGATACCGCGGCACGCAACGCCCCAAAACAGACCGTGCGCAACGCAACCGCGAAGCCTTTCGGCGCTCCGGCGTGCCCACAGCCAGGGTCGTGCACCCACTCTGAAGGAACTACAGGGCTCTTGGGTCCTCATCGGTACGGTCGCTGAGCCCGCGAGCGTGCCTGTGCTCAACTGCTCAGGCGTCAAGCGGGGCGGCGTCTTCGAGTGGATGATCACCATCGACGGCGACTCGATGACGTACGACGCTGTTGGCTACCCCATGCCCGCCGAGCGTCACCACGTCGAGTGGAGCCTCAGTGGCGACCTCAGGTTGTCGCCGGAGAGCGGAGCGGACTACGCAGAACAATACAGCTGCCGCCTGACGACCCGCGGGACACTCACCTGCATCGAACGCAAGAACCCGCGGGGGCACGAGTTCTCCCGCCAGCCGGCGCCCTCATCTCTGCGGATCAGTCAGTACGCCCCGGCAAGCGGCTGCCAGGCGATTCCGGCTACCGCGACGATTTTGGACGCCGGTGCGTTCTCCAACCTGCGGCTCACCGAAGAGCACGCGTACGGCTACACCGTGATGCTCTGGAAGGCCGATGCCTGCGTCTTCGGACTCTTCACCTCGTCGCAGGGATTGGCGGGCGACGCACCAATCGGTCTGATCCAGGACGTGAAGTACGACCAGAATACGGGAAGCCTCTCGTTCAGCGCGAAACTCACAACTGGGATGGTGAGCGTCGGAGCCTCCGGTGGTCAGCAACCATCCCGCGACCTGTTTGCGTTTCAAGGGAACCTGCAGCCATCGACTCTCGCGGGCGCGATATCACATTCACTGCGAAACAACCCTCAGGCGCAACCGGCGCCGGAGACGGTCACGCTGTCGCGCTCGCGCGGCGAAGCGGAGCAGATGCACGGGTCGACGACGTATGGTGATTGGCTTACCAAGTGGCAGCGGATTCTCAGGCTTCGCGGGCCGAAGTGGTAACCGCGTCGCCCGCGATCCTCTGGCTTCCGCTCCTCTCTGTCGCCGCGCACCTGCTGGAGGAATTCGTCTGGCCTGGCGGTTTCCCTGAGTGGTACCGACGGTACCGTCCGGAACGCGCGGCAAGCGTCACCGGTTCGTTCCTTGTCACCGTGAATGCGATCCTGATCGGCATCGCGGTCCTGCCACCGCTCCTCGGTCCAACGCCTCGCGGACTCGCGTGGTGGCTCATCGTCGTTGCGGTGGGCGCGGTAAATGCAGCGTTCCATGCCTGGGCGACGGTACGAATGCGGGAATACTCGCCGGGTGTGGTCAGCGGCGTGTTACTGTACCTGCCGCTGGCCGGGTTTGGCGTATGGCGCTTCGTGGTGCCCGGGATCGTCGCGCCGGGGACGGCGGTGCAGGCGGTGATTGCGGGTGTTGGCTTTCACCTCTGGTCCTCGTGGGCCCACCGGCGGCGCGCCGCGGCAGCGCGGGGTGGTCGGTAGCGGTCATCTCAGCCGTTGGTTCACCCCGCTTTTCCGCGGTCCACCCCAATTCGGTTGTCGCGATATTGGCGTGCCACGACCATTCGGCATTCCTCACTCGGAGTACGCGTTGTCAGTTTCATTCGCATTGTTGCTTTCGCTCGTATCGGCGGCCACCGCGCCGCAGTGCCGTCCTGCCGCCACGGCAAGTCCACAGGTGGTCATCGGGCGCGCCATTGACGCGCTGGGGCTACAGTCCGTCGGTACCGGGATCCGTACATCAACGGTCACGAATGTCCTTAACATGGCGTATCAGTCCGATCGCATGTATCCACCGTACCTCTGGTCGTCGCGCGGGTTGCGGCTCGCGATGGAGTGGGAGCGCGGGCTCCTGCGGATGGAGCAGGGCACCGCGCCGAACACAGTCGCCTTCCTCAGCGACAGCGTGCGCCGGGGCGCGGTCTCCTCGCGAGGGGCGATGTTGCTCGCGCCGCGCCTCGCAGGATTGCTCGACGAACGCGCGATGGACCCGTGGACCGTGCTTGCCGATTGGCGCGGCAGCGGCGACCTGCGCGTCGTGGAGGAATGCATGTATCGTGACTACTGGCGTGTCGTGCTCGGGCGCACCACGCAGGGCGGTGCCGAACGCCTGTACCTCGATCCGAAGACGGGGGTGCCGATCAAGCTCGAACGTCGCGAACCGCACTACCTCTGGGGCGACGTGAACGCCGAGTTCGTCTGGTCGATCTGGACGCCCGTCAAGGGCTCGCGTGCACTCGCCCCGCAGTTTGCCTTTCGCATTGTGGACGGCGAAACCGACGAGCAGCGCGTGTTGGAGAAGTATGCCATGGTCGCGCGCGACAGTGCGGGGGTCATGTCTCTCCCCGCCGACGCCACACCGGCGGCCAATCCAGTCATCGCGAATCCCGACACCGTCCGCGTGGCGGCAAACACGTTCCTGCTTGTCACACGCGCGTACACGAATGTCGTTACGCTGCAGCGCGACACGGTCTATGTTCTCGACGCGCAAACGGGCCCCGAGCGGGCGCAACGCGACTCGGCGTGGATCGGCAAGCTCTTTCCGGGGCGCCATCCCATCGTGCTCGTGGTAACCGATCTCGCGTGGCCGCACATCGCCGGCATGAGGTACTGGGTGGGGCAGGGAGCGACCGTCGTGTCGCACCCCGCATCGCGAACGTTTCTCGAGCGGGTGATCAACCGAAAGTGGACGATGCAGCCCGACGTGCTCGAGCAACGTCGCTCGAAGGTGCGCTTCACCTTTCGGCCGGTGAATGGATCGCTCTCGCTTGCGGGCGGCACCATTCAGCTCCGGCCGATTGACGGTGCGGGCAGCGAAGGCGCCCTGATGGCATTTCTGCCCGGCGAGCGATTCCTCTATGCCGGGGATTTCATTCAGGGCGGCGGGCCGGAGAGTTTTTCCGCGACCTATGCGCGTGAGGTGGCAGCCGCGGTGAGTCGCGCCGGATTCATACCGGTGAGGTTTGCCGGCATGCACCTGCCACTCAGCGACTGGGCTTCGCTTTCACGTTTCACGGGCCAACCCTGACGGCACCCCGGGTCACCGACGATGCGTCCCTGCCGCTGATCTCCGACGGTTGGCGGGAAGACGAACGGCATCCCCCCGGCGTCGCGCCGTCGCGAGGCGCGCGCTGGTGGGGGGTCGTACTGCTGGTATGGACGATACTCGGCCTGACGGCGGCGCTGCAGCAAGCCATCATGTACGCCACGCGCGGCGCGCTTCGCGCCGAGTGGATGTGGGTAGCGATGCAGCTTCCGCGGTGGCTCTTCTGGGTGCCGTTCACCCCGTTGATCTTCGCCGCAACCCGGCGTTTCCCGCTCGTGCGCCATCGCATGGCCCGTTCGATGCTCGTACATCTCGGGCTTGCCGCCGTCATGATCGTGCTGGCCGAAGGGGCGTACGCACAGCTTTCGCTCGTCGTGGAGCGGCTCACCGGGTCGACGATCGCTCCCGATCGTCCGCCGGCGCTCGTGCTGACCGCACTCTCGGTGATGACCCGGCTGGTGAGTGGCGTCGTGACCTACGCCGCCGTCCTGGGCGTGGCCTCCGCGGTGGAGTCGCAGCGCCGCCTGAGCGACCGCGATACCCGCGCCGCGAAGCTGGAGGCCGACCTCGCCAGGGCACAGGTGCAGGCGATCAAGATGCAGGTGCAGCCGCATTTTCTCTTCAACACACTGCACGCGATCAACGTCCTGATCCGCGAAGATCCCGCCGTGGCCACGCGCATGGTCACGTTGCTCGGCGACCTCCTGCGGCAAACGCTCTCGCGGGCGACGATGGAGAAGGTATCGTTGCGAAGCGAACTCGAGGTGCTGGCCCTCTACCTCGAAATTGAGAGCGTGCGTTTTTGCGACCGGCTGAAGGTCATGTTCGATGTGCCGGACGCAACGCTGTCGGCACTTGTGCCCGATCTCGTGTTGCAGCCGCTCGCCGAGAACGCGATCAAGCACGGCGTGGGCGCGATGACTGCCGGCGGTACCGTACGGATCAGCGCTCGCCGCGACGGCGACACGTTGATCCTCGATGTCGTGGACTCGGGCGAGGGCCCGGTGGCCGGAACCCCGTCGCGGGAGCGTATCGGACTCTCCACCGTCCGTGAACGACTCGAGCGTCTCTATGGCGCCAATCACGGTTTGACCGTTGAGCCGGCTCCCGAGGGTGGCTGCCGGGCCCGCATTTCCCTGCCATTCGAGGAAGCGTAGCCCGATGCCGGAACTCCGTGTGGTGATCGTCGACGACGAACCGCTCGTACGCAGCGGACTGCGGTCGTTGCTGAAGCAGGAATCCGACGTGACCGTCGTTGGAGAGGCCCGGAACGGAGTCGAGGCGCTCGCGACGATCGCCGCTTCGGCGCCCGACCTCGTGTTTCTCGACGTGCAGATGCCCGGGATGGATGGATTCGAAGTCCTTGCCGGGCTGCCCGCGGCATCGCGGCCGTCGATCATATTCGTGACTGCGTTCGACGGGTACGCGATTCGGGCGTTCGACGTCCATGCGGTGGATTATTTACTGAAGCCGTTCGACGCGCCGCGTTTCGCGCTTGCGCTCGACCGCGTGCGTACGCGCCGTGCGAGATCTGCGCCGCCGGACGATGCACGGTGGGAGGCGCTGCTTGCCCAGCTCAGGTCCCCGGTGCGATACGCCGACCGGCTGCTGCTCAAGGACGACGGCAGCGTGATCGTCGTCCTCGTGTCGGACATCTACTGGATCGAGGCCTCCGGCAACTACGTACAGGTCCATGCGCGCGCCGCGCGGTACCGCGTGCGGCAGACCATCAAGACGCTGGAAGCGCAGCTCGACCCGGTGCGGTTTGCGCGGTCACATCGGTCGGCGATCGTCAATCTCGATCGTGTGCGCTCGCTTGATCCAATGGCCGCAGGCGAGTACGTGATAACGCTTTCGACGGGCGACAAGGTGGCGCTCAGCCGCGGCTATCGCGATCGTTTTCGTGAACAGCTCCAAGGGCGCGCAACTCAGCGTCACCTGCCAGCTTTGTGAAGATGCGCCATCCAATACGCGGGCTCCTGATCGGCCCCCTCGTCGCACCCGTTGCCTACTGGATCGGGGTGCTGGCGAATGCCTGGCGGAACGGTGCCCGCCTTGAGTGGTTCCAGGCGTTGCGCGAGTTGGTGATGATCGTTCCCTATGGATTGCCGGTCGCCTACGTCGCGACGCTGGTGTGGGGGGCACCGATACTCTACGGGCTCCGCCGCCTGGGCTGGCTGCGCGCGCCGGTACTCATCGCAGCCGGAGCGATCGGTGGAACGATCGTGGCCATTCTGTTCGCCTTCGATCAACAGGGCTCGCTGTTTCACGTGATCATGCCGCTATCCGCTGGCGCCGCGCTCGGCGCGGTCGTGGCGGGCACCTGTTGGTGGGCCGGACAAGGCAAGGCTGACGGGAGCCCGCGCGCACGCGGCAGCTGAGCTGGCCGCGAACGCGCTCGCGGAGATACAGGATCCCGCGATGATCGACGTGATGATCCGGTTGCTCTCTCATGTCAACCGCGACATCCGCCTCAGGGCCGTGGAGGCGCTGCGGGAGCTGCGCGAGGGCTAGGGTGACGCGGGGCGGCCTGGGGCGCGCGACAATGCGTTTCTTGCGGGCGCTCGCCGCGGCTTGGATGACGGGCTGTGCTCGCCCCCTTGTCTCACTCTTGCAGGTATTTTCGGCAGGGTGCATTAAGCCGTCATAATGGGTGAGAGGCCGCGGATGGAATCTCGAAATGGACAGCGATTCACGCGCGCCGCGATCCTGATACTGCTCGCCGCGTCCGCCGCGCGCGCGGACTCCACCAGCTTCATTCGCGCCAACCAGGTCGGCTATCTGCCCGACGCTCCCAAGGTGGCGGTCGTCTGCGCGCTGGACTCCACGATTGCGAAGACCTTCCTCGTCAAGGACGAGCGCGGGCGAGTCGTGCTGGGCCCGAAGCGCGCGAGCAACGACGGACCATTCGGCCCGTGCCGCGTCACGCAACGACTCGACTTCACGTCGCTCCGCCGCGCGGGGCGATACACCATCGAGACAGGCGCCGCGACGCCGGTGGCCGTGCGCATTGGACCCGACGTCTTCGACGGTGGCGCGGACACGGCGCTCTTCTACATGCGCCAGCAGCGGTCGGGCTGGAATCCACTCTTTCGCGACTCCGTGCACCGCTACGACGGCAACGTCATCGACGACAGCGGCCGCGTCGTGAAACGGATTGCCGTGAGCGGAGGCTGGGCCGATGCGTCGGATTACCTGCAATACGTCACGACGTCCGCGACGGCCACGTACATGCTACTCGCGGCGTATCGCGACAATCCGCGCGCCTTCGCCGACGCGTTCGATGCGCGCGGCCTTCCCGGCGCAAACGGAGTGCCCGACGTCATCGACGAAGCGCGCCATGGCCTCGACTGGCTGCTGCGCATGTATCCCGGTGGCGACGAGATGTACAACCAGCTCGCCGATGACCGCGATCATGCTTGGTTCGACCTGATGACCAACGATTCATCCGATTACGGGTGGGGCCGCGGCCGTGAGCGTCCGGTCTATCCTTGCACCGGCCGGCCGCAGGGCCTCTTCCAGCACAAGAATCGCGCAACGGGCTATGCGTCCACGGCGGGCAAATACGCATCGGCGTTTGCCCTCGCCGCAATGATCCTGCCGCGACGCGACACCGCACTCTTGCGCACGCTCCGCGATCGCGCCGCCAGCGCGTACGAACTCGGCATCCGATTCCCCGGCACCTGCCAGACAGCGCCCGGAACCGCGCCCTACTTCTATGAAGAGGACAACTGGGTTGACGACATGGAACTGGGCGCGGCACAGCTCTTTGCGCTGACGCGCAACCTCCGCTATCGGCGCGACGCATCCGACTTCGCGCGGCAGGAACCGGTCACGCCGTGGATGGGCGCCGACACGGCGCGACACTACCAATGGTTCCCCTGGCACAACAACGGGCACTACGAGATCTGGCGAACCGGTTCCGCCGCCGAGCGCGCGACGGCCGCGCGGAACTATCGGGATGGACTGCGGAAGGTCATTGCGCGTGCATCGAACGGTTTCCGCGTGGGCATCCCGTTCATCTGGTGCTCCAACAATCTCATGGCGTCGTTCGCGACGCAGGCCGTCCTTTACCGCAGGATGACCGGCGATGAGCAGTTCCGCGCCTACGAACAGGCCGCGGTCGACTGGCTCTTCGGCGCGAATCCCTGGGGCACGTCCATGATGATCGGCTACCCCAACGGAGGCACCACGGCGCGCGATCCGCACTCGGCGCATGCCAGCCGGCTTGGCGTGCAGGTCCTGCTCGGCGGGTTGCTCGACGGCCCCGTCTATCGATCCATCTACGCCAACCTGCGCGGAATCCGGTTGGGCAATGCCGATGAGTATGCCCCGTTCAACACCGGATTCATCGTATACCACGACGACCTCGGCGACTACTCGACGAACGAACCAATCATGGACGGTACGGCGAGCATGGTCTACCTGCTGTCGAGCCTGAGCCGCCGCGCACGTTAGGCTCCGCTGCAGGCGATGACCCACGATCGGCGCAACGCAGACGGTGCCTGGACATCACCGTCGGTTGAATAGCTCTCCGATCAGCAGCGCGAGTGCCACCAGGCCAATCACCTTCGCAATGCGCGCCTTCCATGACGTTCGGTAGGACGAAGCTGCCGGCGGTTTCGTCCAGATCACGATACTGCCGCAGGTCGCCATCCCGGTGGTGAACTGCGGCGGCACCCCGGGTCCCGTGTAGATCTCGATGCCGGCGACGTCGCCCGGGTTCACCCAGCCGTCGATGTCGTCAGCGCTGAGGACACCCATGTAGCTGCCGTCGAGGTAGACCGCCGGTGAGCACCGGCCTGCGAAGGGGCCCCGCATGCTGATCCGGGTTTCGCCGAGGCCGCTGCGGTCCACGCGAAAGCCAGGCACCATCCGGAAAAGGTCCGATGTGACGATCGGCCCGCGCCGGGCAATGTCCTCGGGCGTCAGGTATCGGCCCATGCCGCCGTGGCGCCGCTGCTCGAATCCTTTCATCCGTTCGTTCAGGCGCGAGGCCGTGATCCTCACGGTGTCGAGCATTGCCTTGATCGTGGAGAGCGCCGTGCGAATGGGCGGAGTCCCCGCCACGACATCCACGGCGCTGCGCTCGGAGTAGTAGCCGACCGCGCGGACCTCGAGCATCCGCGTGCCGACCGGCGCATCCACGAGCGTCCATTCGCCGCGCTCGTTAGCGCGGGTCTCGTGGCTGTCAGCGATGCTCACCACCGCGCCCGCCAGCGGCCGGCCTTCAGCAGCGGTGACGACGGTGCCGCTCAAGCGGCCGTCGCCGGAAACCAGACCACGCGCGGAACCGAGGTAGAGTTCACGTCGCAGGAATCGCTCCGCCGGAACCTGCATCTCGATGAGGTCCGTGCTATCCGTGCCGCGGCTGGCCCTGAGCGCGATGGTCCCGGCGCCTGGCACGTTGCACAGGCCGAACCACCCGTTCTCCGCCGTCGTGGCGGTGAGCCGCTGGGTGCGCCAGCCGCGTTGTTCCGGCGCGAAGGAAAACTCGAGCCATTCACCGGTGACGGTGACCCCGGCGGTCGCGCCGCCGCCCAGCGCATCGCGGACGATGCCGATGACGACGGCTCCGGACTCTGGCGCCGACTGCTGGCCGCAGATGGCGGCGCGCAAACCCGCCGGCGAGGGGATCGCCAGGTCGGCGCGCACCGGTCGGCGGCCGTCGACGCGCACCTCGCGCAGCGGCGGCTCAACGCCGAGCGAATCGAGCATCGCGTGGAAGAAGCCGAGCATGTAGCGACCGGC
>Ga0315281_10014011_pt1 | contig 10826 bp, 9 predicted proteins | sample YL17G07_0_MG_FD_204540 | JGI IMG/M metagenome (GOLD analysis project Ga0315281, IMG submission 204540) | Sediment microbial communities from Yellowstone Lake, YNP, Wyoming, USA - YL17G07_0 | ecosystem: Environmental > Aquatic > Freshwater > Lake > Sediment | place: USA: Wyoming | collected... | reverse complement strand
CATACATCCAGAGCTGAGTACCGAAACCCACGACAAAGGTCAAATCACGGTACTTAGTCGTTAATGACGAAACTAATATCCCGAATCCAAGCCCCAGTGCCGCCATCTGGAATAATAAAAAAGGAGTAAATAATATCCAGATATTCGGTTTGATGGCTGAACCTCTGAGAGAAAAAAACGCAATAAAAACCAGAAGCAAGCCGAATTGAATGGCAAAAGTTATGAGATTCGTCACCACAACAGAGACCGGAACAGTAAGACGAGGAAAATATACTTTGCCGAAGATACCGGCGTTCGATACGAACGTATCCGACGTTTTCGCAAGGCATCCTGAAAAATAGTTCCAAATAACTATTCCGGACATGTAAAAAAGAACCGGAGGCAACCCATTGGTCGGGATTTGCGCAATCCGTCCGAATACGATAGTAAAAACCAGAGTGGAAAACAAAGGCTGCAGGAGAAACCAGAGCGGTCCGAGGATGGTTTGTTTATACACTGAGATGAAATCACGACGGACAAAAAGTGCTATGAGATCGCGGTAGGTCCATAATTCTCCTAATTTGATATCAAACAAGCTTCTACGGGTACTGATTATGGTGGTCCACTTTTCGGTATTGTTTTCAGTAACTACTGACATTATTAGCATCCTTTTCCATGGAAGAATAGATACCTGATCATAAGATCGAAATCCGTCTTATCCAGATCGATAAAATGGCACTACTTCACAACTTATGCTTTTATTAAGTTTTTCCTCGTTGAAACTATCTTCGTGGCATTTCGGGTGTCAACAACCAGCCCGCAGTGATTCCCGATAAAGTTTTTCCATCAAGATTTTTTCTGAGTGTTCTGATTAGCCATATACCATGTTAGGGCCGCGTCCAAACCCTGCGCAACGGCATATGTTGGCGCGTATCCGATAAGTCGCTGCGCCTTGGAAATATCCGCCTGGGAATGCCTTACATCGCCAGCACGGAATTCTCGGTAGATCGGCCTGAAATCACGCAAATGCGGGTAATCCTTCTCAAGGCGCATACGCAATAGTTCAAACAATTCGTTAAGAGTTGTGCGGCCATTGACAGCCGTGTTGTAGACCTGATTGACCGCATCGGAATTATCGGCAGTTGCAGCAAGCAGATTCATCTGCACAACGTTTTCTATATAGCAGAAGTCACGACTCGTTTCTCCCGTACCATTGATATATAAGGGCACGTTTTTTATCATTGCGTCAATCCATTTGGGAATAACAGCAGCATAAGCTCCATCAGGGTCCTGGCGAGGCCCAAAAACGTTGAAGTAGCGGAGTCCGATGGTTTCCATGCCATAGCACCGTGCGAATACATCAGCATACAGTTCGTTCACGTACTTGGTGACTGCATATGGCGATAAGGGTTTGCCGATATATTCCTCGACTTTAGGTAAGCCCGGATGATCACCGTATGTTGAACTGCTGGCCGCATAGACGATGCGTTTTACCTTGCAATCACGCGCAGCAACAAAAACATTGAGTGTCCCTGATATATTGTTGTCATTTGTGGTAATGGGATCTTCAAGTGAACGAGGAACCGATCCGAGGGCGGCCTCATGGAGGACAATATCAATATCTGTGCACGCTTCCTTGCAGGCCGCAAGACTTCTGATATCTCCCTCGATAAATTTGAACCGCGCCCACTGTTCAGCGGATATCAGTGACTGTACCTCTTCGAAGTTCTTTCTTTTTCCCGTACTAAAGTTGTCGATGCCGCAGACCGTTTGATTTAGTTTGAGAAGATGCTCAAGTAGATTTGACCCGATAAAGCCGGCTACTCCGGTTATCAGCCAGCGTACAGGTTCCTTATGCAGTTTTGTTTTCTGCGAATTATACAGGCTGGACGTATTCGCATTGTCGTTTCTCATATTCACCTGAAGCGATTGAAGAAATAATCCGCCGCTACCTCAGCAGAATGACGGCATTGTTTCACTGATGCCCGCTAACTTCTGACTTTTTGCGAAGCGCTTCCTTCAGCCTCCTAATATGACCTCTTCCAAGACCTTTTACTTCACATCCTTGCGCCAGGTACATGCTGATTTGCTCATCATTCAAGACACCAAAGCAATCGATCACGGCAATAGGTTTCCCAACTATTCGAATGATCTCCGCAGGATCTAAATTGAGATAATTCTTATGCTTAACGGCAAGAACCAGAGCATCGATATTTATGAAAGCTTGTTTAAGATCCTTTTGAATCTGTAAATCTTTCAATTTTTGCTGATTTCTGAAAAAAACCCGCTTGCTGCTGCTTGGGTAGACTTCCTGGTTCTCAAACTCGAACCAATGGTCTACATAGGGATCATGCACCTTTATTTCGGCGCCCATCTCTGCCAGTTTACGGACAAGCACTTCTGAACCGCTGTAGCGCGTATCGCCAACATCCTCGCGATAGGATGCCCCCAGAATCAATATTTCAGCGCCTGCAATGGGTATATTCATGTTACGCAAAGCGTCGCGAACCAATTGAGCGGCATGAAGCGAACGGGTATCGTTTATGTCAATCGCCCTCGGCGTGAGCTCAAAGATGTCGTCTTCAAAACCGAGAATATGTTTATATGCCCATATGCCTAAACCGCCATCCTTGGGCAAACAATAACCTCCAACGCCGGGGCCAGGAAACATGAGATTGCTGTGGGTAGGTCTCATCTTTACGGCATTGATTACTTTTGTAATGTCCACGCCGTTTCGCTCTGCGAAGAGACTCCATTCATGCATGAAGGCAAGTATGGTCGCCCGATAGCTATTTTCAACAATTTTCGCGGTTTCTGATTCAATCGGACGATCAAGCACGGTCAGCGGATATTGGGCCGTGTTGATTACTTCATTCAGGAATTTCACTACTTTATCTTTCGCTCGCTCATTGACTCCGCTGCATACCCGCCAAAAGTCACGTATGGATGAGACGTAATCTTTCCCCGGCATGACTCGTTCATAACTATGCGAAAGAAGCGGATCTGAGTGTATTCCCCGTTTCGCGAATATTTTTTTCATGAGAGGAAAGGCCACTTGTTCTGTAGTTCCTGGAGGGACTGTAGTCTCTATGAGAACAAGGGCATCGGGGTTTATTTTGCTGGCAATGATTTCAAAAGATTCTTCCAGTGCCGCCATCTCCACATGGCCGTTTTTGACATTTCCAAGCTCATTTTTTATATAATCACACTGCACGTCAATTACCACAACGTCGGCAAGCGACAGCACGTCGTATGTATACGTTGCGATGAGGGTTCTTTTCTCATTCACACACCGCGCAATGAGATGAGCGACTTCAGGATCCTCTGCTTTTACCGGAGACACACCAGTGTTCAGCATAGGGATTTTCCAAAAGCTTCGGACACTCGGACGCTGCATGCCGATAACGAATTTCGCGGGCTTACCCTGTTTATCCACGCTATCGGCGATAATGGCCGCCATTACAGAGCCGACAAACCCAACACCCATGACCACGACGATTTCTCGTCCGCTCTTTCGAGCAGACACTGCGAGTTCGGAAATCCTTCTGAACTCCTGCGCGTAATCCTCTTTCTTCGGCAAGTCATATTCTTTACCATCGGGACTAATTGATACGAGTTTTTGCATCTTCACCCTTCGACAGCATATTGGAATAAACAGCTGCTCCTGTATAAGTTATACTTTTAAGATACGACTTATAGCCATCATGCCATGACCTGATTTTGCACAGCTCCGCCCTGTCAGTCACATCTGCAACTGAAAGGCTCAGGGATATCAATGCCAAAAGAATCGTACCGCAACCAACTGCCAGGCATATTATGCATTCTTGTTTGTTTGGAAATATGCATAGCTTTTTTTAATGCCTTCTTCCAAACTGACCTTTGCTTTCCATCCAAGCTTATTCATTCTGCCTACATCAAGCAGTTTTTTGGGAGTTCCGTCCGGCTTGGACAGATCATGTCGAATTTCACCTTTATAACCGACGATTCTTTTGACAAGCATAGCTAGATCGTTGAGTTTTATATCTTCTCCAACGCCGATGTTGATATGCTCGCCGATGTCTGAGTAATCATACTTTTCCATGAGCAACACGCAGGCGTCGGCCAGATCGTCGACATAGAGAAATTCCCTGAAGGGTTCGCCTGTCCCCCATATCGTAACAAACGGTGTGCCCGCAAATTTCGCCTCGTGAAACTTGCGGATCATGGCGGGCAGAACATGCGAACTCTCAAGATTGTAGTGGTCTCCCTGCCCATAGAGATTCGTGGGCATTACCGAAATATAATTTGTTCCATATTGTTCATTGTAATAGCGGCACAGTTTTATCGCCGCAATTTTCGCGATTGCGTATGCTTCATTGGTCGGTTCCAAAGGTCCAGTGAGAAGAGATTCTTCTGACATGGGCTGTGGCGCAAATTTTGGGTAAATGCAGGAAGAACCGAGGTTCAGAAGTTTTTTTACCCCCGACTTGTATGAAGTGTGAATCACATTAGTTGCGATCGTCAAATTATCGTAGATGAAGTTTGCTTTATAGGTATTGTTTGCAAGGATACCGCCTACTATCGCCGCAGCGAGAATTACGTATTCCGGCTTTTCTTGTTCAAAAAACACTTCCGTGTCGGACTGCCGGCGAAGATCAAGCTCCTTGCTCGATCTGGTTATGAGATTAGAATAACCACGAGCCTGTAGCCCCCTTACAATAGCTGAGCCGACAAGGCCGCGGTGACCCGCGATGTATATTTTTGATGTTTTTTCCATGGTTGCTCCGTATCAAAAGTCAGGGTTCAGGGTTTGGCACAGCTCCGCCCTGTCAGTCACATCAGCAACTGAAAGGTTCCAGGTTTGAAGTTCGTTGCTCAACATTCGATCAAAGAGTGTTCAATACACGATGTTCAGGATTCTACGTGCAAAGTTCGATATGAAACTTGAACGTTGAACCAAAAATGAAAATCATGAATAATGAACTATGTTCTATAAACCGTCTCCTGCTGTTTGGTCTCTTTGCTTTCTTGTCCAATGCCGTTGACGTCCGCTTCCAGTTCCTCTATTTCTTTTTTTATTCGATCGTACTCTTCCATCTTACATTTCAAAAAATCGTACGCCAGGTTTGCTTTTTCATACACTCCCGCCGGGGTGAGCTGGTACAGGTACTTCCGCTTGTTTCTCGACCCGTTAAAGTTCTGGATCCTGATATACCCTTTCCCCATCAACGCCTTGATTGCGTAGTTCACCTTGCCAAGGCTGATCCCGTTTTTTAAAGCAATCTCTCTTTGCGAGATGCCGGGATTCCTGGATATATCTCTTAAAATTTGAGCATTATGCAAGGAGGGTTTCATCGTTTTTTTTAAGGCAGATAGGCAGTGAATACACGCTATGTCATTAAGAATAAACTATTTTTCAAGATGTGTTCAATTTTGAACTGAAGGATATTATCACGTTACGCACTTTATTGTCAAGGACTATAAAAGAATGGTTATGGGATCGAAGTTCAAGGATAAAAGTTCTGAGTTAAACGACAGATCGCCGCTCATGCAAAACTTTCAACAATGAATACCGAACATTAAACCTATTAAATCGCTTCCACATCCCCTGCCTCAATCGTCAAAGCAGTGCTCTGCCTGATGATGTCCACCGAGAGAACAAGCATCTGCCGCCCTGACTTCTGGGAGAGTATCCCCTCCACCCCGGCAAGCGGACCACGCTTAATTCTGACCCTCTGCCCCTCATGCAGATAAGGATAAAGATCAAGCGTCGTTTTGGTCTCGAGTACTTTTTTCAGCGAGAGGATCTGATCTTCAGGTACGGATTCCGGTTCGCCGGGGATGACGCCGAGGAATTTCACGACTCCCGAGGTTTTCAGGACCATCATGCGCGCAGACTGAGCAGTATCGATATGGACGAAAAGGTACCCTGGGAAGAGGGGAAAACTAATTAACCTGTTTCTATCCTTCCACTTACTGAGTCGTTCCATCGAGGGAAGGAAAACATCTATCCCCGCCCCTGTCAATCTCTCACATACCTTGAATTCATGCCGCGATTTCACCTGAACGACGTACCAGGACAGGCTATTCTTGGTGGTTTCCGGTTGCATGAAGAGTCTTTCGGATTCAATTTTCAGGAAAATAACTCCCTTATCCAACCTCTTTTGTAATATTTGGCAAAGCTAACTGCCAACATTAGCATTTAAAACAAGGTATTATAACCTAAAGTAGAATGAAAGTAAAGATACTAAGATGAATATTATGGGGTATTTTAAGGGTATACAGGTATCCAGCACGGGAACATAACTTGAGGATTGGGTGTAAAGTAAAACACTTAAACTATTTTTTTTGTCTTACATGTTTAATATTTTTTTAATCTGCTATAGATAAACCATCACCTCTGCAATTTTTATTAAGACGTTCTTAGAAACAACTCTTGGACCGATCTTTATGATTGACATGTGGAGAAAGTACATGGATCTCGTGATGTCGGAGGAAATATAGCAAACACAGTATCCAGAACTTCATATTCACTTAACTAAGAAGTCAAATGCCTCTCATTTCATACAGCGACTATATACAACTGAAAACAAAACTAAAGGTTTATGGAAACGCCTATCCCCACGATGTAATCGTCCACGCGGGCTCCCGGCTGGACAGTCACATTGAGGGCATTAGAACTGGAATCAACATTCCTTCTGTGAATATAGATGAGATCTGAGAAAAGCGTATACCTGCCAATTTTGTATGACGGTTTGAGACCATATTGAGTACGATACTCGGGAGGGTTGTCCGTTGTTGAGTTTTTGTCAGAGATTCCGCGACGCTCCTGATCATAATTGATACTGATCGTAAATGGATTTTTTCGATAAACCAGTTCAAAGAAAAGGTCATCAGCGTTATTGCCCATGTGATGGCCGGTGATCATTCCGTCACGGGTGTTCATATCGGTATACCAGTTTCCTTGACGCCTGTTGGCATTATATTCATCATAAAGATCATAGAACAGCGGATAGCTGGTGAAATTTTGTGCGTATTCAACTCGCAGATCAACATCACCAGTCGTCAAAAACAACCCTGCTAGCCAGCCAATTTCAAGAAAATCCAATCCAATCGGCCAGACATATTTAGTATCCTGCCGGTCCCACATTGTTTTGAACGTTGCTTTATCTTCATTTTGCCAGGCTGCAAATGAATCATTTCCACCGTATTCCGCATAAATCCTGCCGGTTTTTAATGGGGGGATCGCGCTCAAAAAGGGCATATCCAAAGCGATATCAAAACTTGCTTTTTGGTCGTTATCATAGGGATTACTCCGATCGCCCGAATTATCAGTGGAAGAAAATAATACTCCTGGATATTCAGACAATGAATAATGTTTGTTCGATGCATAATAAACCACCTGATTTGCGCCAAATTCGAATAATGGCATCGGCCTCCAACTCAGGCGGTGTCCCAGAACTTTAAAGTTCTGGGACCATCCATGGAACAAGTCATACTTGAATTCTCCGAGATTTGAAAGAAGCCATGGTAATCGAAACGGTTCTTCCGTTTTAACCCTGGCCAGCAGAAACCCCTCTGCGTTATCCGACAGCAAAAAAGAACCGTGATACCCCGGTCCCATCCAGACCGTATCTTTTCCCACTTCCCACGACAAGATACCAGTGCGAAGCACGCCATAGGCTTTTTTCAGCCGCACGTCTCCGTCATCATTCATCTCTGCGCGGTAATAGGCGCGAAATTTGTCGCTGTAATTCGCTTTGCCTTCAATATCCGTAAGGAGTTGAAATTCATTTTGCAGACATCTGCCTTCAGCATTGGCAAAACAGTAGGGTTGTTTGCTGCGATCTGAATAATAAAAACCTTCCATAGTGATCCCACTGACCGGCTGTACGGAGCTCAGCTGACCACTTTTCTCCTGAATGTCCTTGTCTGTGACGTTTGTCTTATTTAGTTCCTCGGCATTGGCATTTATTGAAGGAATAAGGATCATCACGCCAATAATGACTATCGGCAAAAAAAATGCGTGCAACGAGATCCCGGTTTTCATATCATTTTTCATCTCATAAACTATCCTTCGCATATCATATTAAGTTCAAATGAATTTTAATGCATCGTAGCGGTCAGAAAACGGCGTGTTTGATCAAAAGCTAAAATGCTTTCGTCAAAACAAAGTTAAAACAGCCTCGCCAAGCCCGTGCAATTAAACAAAAACGAACACTGTACAAGCACAGCTGACTGTGCGACACTACTTTTCGCCGATTTTGGATTCGGATCTAATAAGAAGCCGTTTGATGTTCTCGCGATGCCGAGAGTAGATCATCCCGAAGATGAAAAGCGAGAGCAAACCGGCGGCGTTAGACGGAGGCGTTGAAACGGTGAACGTGATAACCGGATAACAGGCAAAGGAAACCAGGGCGGCCAGCGAGGAATATCGCCAGAAGTAAGCTGCGCCAAGCCAAATGATGAGGCAAAGCAGGGCTGTCCACGGTGCGACCGCGAGTATGACCCCGTAACTGGTAGCCACCCCTTTCCCCCCCCGGAAGCTAAGATACACGGGGAACACATGGCCAAGGACAGCGGCGATCCCCGAGCCCGTCGTTATCCAGTCATCCTTGAACAGGAACCTGGCGGCCAGCACCGGAAGCAGTCCCTTGAGAGTATCAGCGATAAGTGTCAGCGCGGCCGCTTTTTTACCGGAGGCACGCAGGACGTTCGTGGCGCCAATATTACCGCTGCCCATGTTCCTCACGTCAATACCGGAAAACAGCCTGCCGAATAAAAGTCCGAACGGTATCGCACCAAGAAAATAGGAGAACGCAATGAAGAGCATGGGCATCGTCTCAGTGATCATGTTCACGATTTAATTGCAGCCAGTACGTTTTGAAATAGTGAAGAGCGGAATACAGGGATAGAAGCATGGCCACCCAAAGAGCATATATTCCAAGGTCTCTCATCCAGTCCCTTGTCATGTAATAATCAAGCAAAAGGGAGAGCACAGCGGTAATCTGCGCCCCCACTTTGAATTTGCCGGAGGTTTCCGCGGGGATGATAATCCCGTCGCTTGAAGCTATCGCGCGCAGTCCGGTCACCGCGAATTCCCTGCCGATAATGATGATGGCGATCCAGGCGGGAACAACATCGGCGCGGATTTCCACGAGGATCACGAGAGCGGACATGATCAAAATCTTGTCGGCAATGGGATCGAGCAGTTTTCCGATCTTGGTAACCTGCCCCCATTTTCTCGCCAAATGGCCGTCGAGCCAATCTGTCGCCGACGCGATGGAAAAGACAATGCCGGCCAGGAGAGCGCGCAGGGGGCTCGGGTCGAACATGAGGATGATAAAAATGGGAACCGCCAGAATCCTACTGATCGAAAGCAGGTTTGGAATATTGAAAAGCTTCACGGCTGTCTCCTCCACCTGCGATGCATCCAGACCCATTGCTCTGGATTTTTTCGTATTACGTTTTCTATCTTTTTCGTGAGCATGGCGGTATTGGCGGCGATGTCCTGTTCCCGATCGCCGGTGTCAATCAGATCCAGCGGTCCTTCAATCGTGACCGTATGCCGATTATCCGCACTGCGCTGGATATAGCCAAAGATCATCGGGGCGCCGAACTTGATCGCCATGGAGGCCGCGGCTGTCGGCGTCCAGGCCGGTTTTCCCATGAAATCCACAAAGGCCCCATCGACATCGGTGTCTTGGTCGATAAGTATCCCGAGAATGCGGTTTTCCCTGAAAACGCGAATTAACTCCCTTGATGCGCCAGGTTTGCCCCTGAGAAGGGTTTGAGACCCCATTCGTGCCCGGAGCATGATAATCATGTCATTTAAGGGCGGAGGCTCAATAGGGGCCGCGATTCCGATAACCGTGGTACCGGGAAACCGCGAGGCGAGTATGCCGCCAAGCAGTTCCCAATTCCCAATATGGGCGCTGACGTAGATGACGCCCTTATTCAGCGCAACAGCTTTGCGGAGCTTTTCCTCGCCATGAAACTCTGCCGTGATTAGTGACATCCGGTGTGGCGTCATGAGCATGACTTCAAAAATGCTCTTGCCGAGGTGGATGAAGCTTCCCCGTGCGATACGGCGGATCCATGCCGCATCTTTTTCAGGAAATGCAAGCATGAGGTGCGCAAGGGCCCTGTTCCGTTCACGCCTGAGCGTAGTATATGCCAGCGATCCAAGAACAGCACCTGACCATACCCCGAAGCGATAGGGCATTAAGCGAGTGACGAGCCAGAGGAATCGCACGAACCGGATAATTGTTATGAGACTGGTTCTTTTTCGGAGTGTTACTGTCCATCCGCTCATGCGAGGCGCGGCTTGTCCTGATGTTTCAGGATAAGGTTGATGAATTCCCGTACCGCGCCCCTGCCGCCTTCAGCTTTCATAATAATATCCACGTGCGGTTTTACCGACGGATCGGCATCGGCAACGGTCACGGCAATGCCGACGCGCTTGAAGATTTCGAGGTCTACCACGTCGTCTCCCATGTATGCCACTTCATCGTCGCACAGTCTGTATTTTGCGATGACCGAGTCGTAGACTCCGATCTTGTCGTGCGCGCCCTGGTGCACTTCCTGAATGCCGAGTTCCCGTGCACGGATGTTCACGACCTCTGATTTTCGTCCGGTGATGATGCCGACAATAATGCCGGCCCGTTGCGCCATTTTGATACCATGGCCGTCCCGCACGTGAAATGCTTTCAGCTCGTTCCCCTGGTTGTCCAGAATGATCCTGCCGTCGGTCAAGACGCCATCGACATCAAGCAGCAGTAGCTTGATGTTTTTTATCTTTGATGTAATGCTGATTTTATTTTTATTCATGAACTCCGCACTCTGCACTCCGAACTCCACACTGTTTT
>Ga0315281_10014009_pt1 | contig 10827 bp, 10 predicted proteins | sample YL17G07_0_MG_FD_204540 | JGI IMG/M metagenome (GOLD analysis project Ga0315281, IMG submission 204540) | Sediment microbial communities from Yellowstone Lake, YNP, Wyoming, USA - YL17G07_0 | ecosystem: Environmental > Aquatic > Freshwater > Lake > Sediment | place: USA: Wyoming | collected... | reverse complement strand
ACCCCCCCCCCCCCCCCCCGGTTTGGGGGGGGGTTGGGGTGTTTTGGGGGGGGGGGGGGGGCGCCCCCCCCCCCCCCCCCCCCCCCTCAATTACCCTACTAACTATCCCTTAACGCCGCCCGGGCGGCGGGGACTTCCTCCACGGTGGGCAGCAGTTCCACGGGTTCGCCCAGGAGGAATTTTCCCTCAGTGATCCATTGTTTCAGTAAGTTGGCCACCTCTCGGGCCCGCACCAGGCTGGAGAGGGGCACGGTGGGCACTTCGTGGCCATCGAGGCTCATCTTGCCGCTCTTGAGTTGGGCATAGCTCACCTGGCCCAGGACCCGGCCGGTGCCGGAGGGGTAATCGGAGCCGTAATCGACGATGGGGGCAAAGATTTCCTCGTCGGTGACGGCGCAGAAATGGGCCATTTCCTCATTTAACATGGGTATGGGAATGCCCAGGCCCACGGCCAGGGAGCAGCCGTAGCCCAGAAGGCTCACCCCCACCAGGAAGCGGGGGCTCATCTGCTTCAAGTCGCCCAGGACCATCAGGGTGCCGGCCGGCTTCAGGGGGACGCCGTTTTCGGCCCGGGGCTGGCCCGGGTGGTGTTGGGTGCCGTGGAAGGAGACATAGCCCACGCCGCCGCCCAGGAAGATGCGGGTGCCGATACCGACGGTGCGGTAGTAAGGATCGTTGAACAGGGGACTCAATTGTCCGGAGGTGCAAAAATTGGCATTACCGGCCCGGGGGCGCAGCGGCCCCATGTAAGTATAGATGGTGCGGTTGGAGAGATTGACCGCACAGTTGTAATTTTGGTAGCAGTTGCGAGGGTTGCACAGGATGGCGTTCACCATCTGCTTCAGGGTGATGTCCCGGTCCAGGTGTTTGTTGGGGTAGCAGTCGGTGCCGTAGGCTTCGGCCACCAGGTGCACGGATTTGCCGGCCACCAGGTCCTGGATGACGTGACCGCCGCCGTATTTGAATTCTCCCGGGTAGACCTTGTTCAGGGGATCGTCCACGGTGGGTTCGGTGGCCCCGATATAGACATCCACCGCGGCGATGCCCGCATAGGCCGGGACATTATTGAGCAACGCCCTGGAGGCCTTGATGGGTGGGCGGGAATGGCCGAAATTGAGGAAGGCCCCCGAAGAACACATGGGGGAAAAGGTGCCGGTAGTAACGACATCCACGGTGCGGGCGGCGGCGGCCTCGCCTTTTTTGCGGACGAGGTCGATGATTTCCTCCGCGGTCACCACTACCGCTTGACCTTTCCTGATTTTGTCATTAATTTCCTGATAGGTTTTGTTTACCTGATAGCTTGCCATGCTTCATCCTAACCGGCCCAGGGCGAGAGCACCATGGTTCACGATTTTTTGGGCCCCTCCGGGGCTTTTTTTATTACCAGCCTGATTTCCCTCTTTGTGATCATTGATCCGCCGGCCAACATTTTTCCTTATCTGGCCCTGTCGGGGGCCTATTCTCCTGCAGTGGCCCGGGCCCTGGCCTGGAAGTCCTGCCTTTACGCTTTCGTGATCCTGGCCTTGTTCGCCCTCCTGGGCCGCTACGTCCTGGAATTTTTCGGCATCCGCCTGCCCGCCTTTGAGGTCGCCGGCGGGGTGATCCTGCTGCGCATCTCCCTGGACATGATGGAAGGCCGAGGGCACTTCAACCGCATCGACACCTCCTCCAGCCTGGTGGCGGCGGACTATCGCGACGTCGCCCTAGTGCCCTTGGCTATGCCGCTGATGAGCGGCCCCGGGGCCATCACCGCGGTCTTGGTGCTCACCAGCCAGGCCCGCAGCTTCTGGCAAGAACTGCTGGTGCTGCTGGCGGCGGCCCTCAGCATCGGCATCACGTATCTCTTCTTCCGTTTCTCCCGCCATCTGCTGGAATATTTGAGCGAGCGCAGCTTCAGCCTGGTGACCCGCCTCATGGGGCTGATCCTGGCCGCCCTGGCAGTCCAGTTCATCATCGAAGGGCTGAAGGCGAGCTTTCCCTCCTGGCATTAGTAGAAATCCACCGGATCGATGTGTCTGGCGGCCGACCAGTGGAAGAAGAGGTTGCTGGGCAAACCCTGGAATATATAACCCGTGGGGGGCAGCAGCAGCCGGCGGCAGATGGAGCCGAAGGAGTAAAACTTTTGGAAACAACGCCAGACCCCGGCTTCGCATTCCTCCGGCGACATATGGCGGGGATAAAAGTTGCAGATCATGCCCAGGTATTTTTCCGCCTCGGGGTTATGCACCCGGCCTTCCTGATTGAGCTGCTCCCACATGGGGGTGCCACGCCGGGGAGTAGCCACATTGAAGAAGGCCATGGGGGCCTTGATCTTTTCCAGGAAGGCCAGGGTTTCGTCGAAGACCTGCTGGCGGTCGCCATCGAGGCCGAACATGAAATTCAGGGAGAAAAAGATGCCTTTTTCCCTGAGGCGCGCCAGCAACCAGTCGTATTCCTTCACCGAGTTTTGCACCTTGTCCACCGAGGAGATGCTTTCCGCAGACACGTTTTCGATACCGATATTAACGTGGTAGCAGCCGGACTTCTTGGCCAGGTCCAGGAGCTCTTCGTCCCGGGCGCTGTTCACGGTCCACAGGCAGCTCCAGCGAACTTTTAAGGGCATCAGGGCCTGGAACAGCTCTTTGGCGTAGTCCCGGTGCCCGGTGAGGTTGTCGTCAATAAAATAGATGTTTTTCAGCCCGGTCAGGCGGACATTGGCGTTGATCTCTGCGATCACCTCCCCCAGGGGCCGGCGGCGGTAAGTGTGGCCGTAAACCACCGGGACCTCGCAGAAGGCGCAATGATAAGGGCAGCCCCGGGAGGTTTGGGTTGGGGCAATCTTCACCCGGTAGCGGCGGTAGTCTATCAGTTCCAGGCGGGGACGGGGCAAACCCACCAGGTCGTGGAACCCGTCGGCCTGATAGCGGGGCTTCAGGCGCCGCACCAGGGCGTCCTCCAGCACATCTTGCCACACCGACTCAGCTTCCCCCACCACCACGGCGTCGGCGTGCTCCATCACTTCTTCCGGGTGCAGAGTGACATGAAACCCCCCCATCACCACCTGAGTTCCCCTTTGACGGAACTCCCGGGCAATCTCGAAGGCCCTCTCGGAGGTGGCGCAGGTGCAAGTGATCCCCACCAGGTCATATTGCCGGTGGTAAGGGATGGGGACCAGGCGGTCATCGGCGATATCCACCTGGATGCCTTTGGGAGTCAGGCCCGCCAGATAGGGCAGGGTAATCCCCACCAGCCAACGAGTTCTGCTCCTTAGCGGCCGTCGATCAGGGTAATAAGTGGTGGGTTGGACCAGGAGAATTCTCATGAACGACACTCTCGCCAATATTCAAAAGCACAGGGCATTTTTTTATTTTAATAAAATCGCGAACTTAATTACAATATAAAACAGCTTTAGGAGCAAAGCTGTTAGACATTCCCCCTGCCTACCTGCGGCCGCCTTAAAAGACGATGCGAACCGTCCTTTGCCCACTGTGTGAGGCCGATCAGCCCCGGTCCGTGAACCATCGCCAGGTCCGGGGATTGGCGGTCACCACGGTGCTTTGTCTCAGGTGCGGCCTGGTGTACCATAACCCCGTCCTGGAAGATGAGGATCGCCAGGGCTGCGAAGTAAGCTTCCAGAGATGGCATACGGAGGCTGCCCCAACGCCCCGCCATCTGCGCAAGCTTGAGCAACGCTGGCAGCGGCAATGGTCTTTAATCCGGCGCGTCTTTCAGCCTGGTTCCCGGGTGCTGGAGGTTGGCTCCGGCCTGGGGTTCATGGGAGGGCGCTTGCAAGGCTGGGGCGCCCAGGTTTTGGGGGTGGAACCCGACCCCGGGCAGGCGGCCTATGCCCGCAGCCATTGGGGCTTGACCATCCTGGCCGATCGATTTGAAGCAGTGGATTTGGGCGGGCAGACCTTCGATCTCATCGTCTCTTCCCACGTCATCGAACATTTTCCCGAACCCTTGGCTTTTTTGCAAAAAGTCCGGACCCTGGCCGGCCCCGAGACCTGGCTCTTTCTGGAAACCCCCAACATCCTGGCTCCCAAGGTCGGCCCCCGGCGGGTATTCTCCCTGGCCCACAACTTCTACTTCGCCCCCCAGACGCTGAGCCCGCTGCTCCAGAAAGCCGGCTGGCAGATCGAGCATCTTCGGGTCTGGCGCCGGGATTCCTTCCAGGTGCTGGCGCGGCCTTGCCCACCCCACACCCCGATAGTCAACCCCGATACCGCCCAGATAATGCTGACAGCCATCCGCCGCCACCGCTATGCATACTACCTTAAGTTGCTGTTTCTCTGGCGCAAGCTCCCCTGGTGGCAGAAATACTGGATGTATACCCCGGACCCGGGCTGGGGCGGGAAAGAGGGTGAAGTTGGGGGAGGAGGCCAGGGGCCGACGGCCCCTGCCCCCTCCCCCAAACCCCCACCCCCAACCCCGTAAAGGGGGTTGGGAGGGGAGTTTGAGGGGAGGGCGGGGGAGCCACAGCTCCCCCGGCCCTCCCCTCAACCCCTAACCTCACGGCTTCCGGACCAGGGGGATGACTTTGGCTTTGGCTGGTCGAGATGGGGAGGAGGAGTTGGGTGGTTTGGGGGGGATATATTCCAGTTTTACCGGCCTGCCCCCCATGGTGAACTCTTCCCCTTGGAGGTGGCTCTCCTCCAGGATCCACACCAGGGTTTGGGGCGGTAGGCTGAGCACCAGGAGTTCCACCTGGTACCAGCCCCGCTTGACATCCGGGTTGATGTCGTTGATGCGGGCGTAAAATGAGGGTTTACGGTCCAGGTGGACCAAAACCAGATCGTTGATGCCGGCCATGATTATCTTGATTATTCAGAAGAACTTTCCCCTGTCAGGGCGGCCTCACTCTATCAGAAGTGGAGGGGAAAAAGCAAGGAGCAGGAAAGTTTCCCAGGGGATGTGCCCGTGGATTGCCCGGCACCTACAGAGCCAGCCTATCAGGCTGTTGAAAAACTGCCGAATTCTTTCCATTGTCACTCTGAGCGTAGCGAAGAATCTAGTCATATCAATGAGTCCTAGATCCTTCACTTCGTTCAGGATGACAAAAAAACCGTTTTGAGACAGTTTCCATGGGTCCGCCCCTACAGGCAGGTTGAGAGGGGCCGATGGAAAATACCATTTTTAAAAAATCATGTACTTAGTGGCCGGATTTCCCGGCAACCAGGCCCCTCCTCATGATTTTGGCGCGGCGCTACCCCGGCAAACCGGGCAGCCTTGCAGAGACAGGGGTTTTTCCAGGCCGCTGGCTTCGAGTAATTCCCCATTTTGCAAGATGTCCAGGGCGGGACCGTCGGCGGCGACCTGACCGTTCTGGAGAATAATGGTGCGCGAACAGAGGTCCAGCACCAGGTCGAGGTCGTGGGTGGCGATGATCAGGGTATGTTTGAAGGTCTTGAGAAGCTCAATCAGGTGCCGCCTGGTTTGCGGATCAAGGTAAGAAGTGGGCTCGTCCATCACCAGGATGTTGGGGGACATGGAGAGGACGGAGGCGATGGCCACGGCCCTTTTTTCGCCGCCGGAGAGCCGGTAAGGGGGGCGGTCCTGGAGATGCAGGGCCCCCACCGTGGCCAGGGCGCTCCTGACCCGTTCTTCCACCTCCTCCGTGGGGAGGCCCAGGTTCAAGGGGCCAAAGGCGACGTCGTCATGGACGATGGGCATGAAGAGCTGGTCGTCCGGGTCCTGGAAGACCATGCCCACGGTGCGCCGTACATAAGGCAGGGTATCTTTGGTCAGGGGGAAGTCGCCGATGCGCACGGTGCCGGCTTGTGGGAGCAGACAGCCGTTGAGTTGCAGCAAAAGGGTGGATTTGCCGGCCCCGTTGGCGCCGATAATGGCCACGGCTTCCCCGTGGGTGATGCGAAAGGAAACCCCCCGCAGGACCGAGGTGCCATCGGGATAGGAATATTGCAAGTCTTTGACTTCCACCAGATGGTGACTCATTTATTTAATCCCGGCGCGCACCGACCTTTTAAATCTCGTTCCCAAGCTCCTGCTTGGGAACGGAGTTGTGAGCCCAAGCTCTGCTTGGGCACCTTAATTTCCCTTGGGCGATCAAAGCAAAGCAAGAGCTTTGCTTCCAAGGGGGTCCCCCAGCAGGAGCTAAACCTAGCCATCCATCAAGGGATTCTTGGTGGCACAGACTTTCCCGCCCGTGCTGGCGCATGGCTACATTTTTCATTTTTCCAGTAAAATCGCTTTTGCAAAATACCTGTCAGACACTACTGCCACTGCACTTCTGACAACTGACAACTGACAACTGACAACTGACTGCTACCCACCCAGCCACCCGGCCGCGGCGTTTCCCAACAGATAAGGAATATTATACCAGCGCATCAGCCCGAACAGGGCTGACCAGCCCAGAAAAAAGGCCGCATCCCGGCCGTGAATCTTTAAGGGGCGGGTCGGGCGGATTATCCCGTCGAAGCCCCGGGAGAGCATGGCCAGGTGGATGCGTCCGGCCCGGTCCAGGGTGCGCAAAAGGAGCTGGCCGATCATCGAGCTGAAGACTTTAAATCCCAGGCCCCGGCCCTGGAAAGAGCGCAGGCTTCTCGCCCGCACCAGGCGCAGGGCCTCCTCCGTCAAGACAAAAATATAGCGGTATAAAAACAGCAACTGCACGACGAAGATTCGTGGGACCCCGATTTTTTCCAGGGCCAAACAAACCCCATTGAGGCCGGTGGCGGCAATGAGTATCAGGGCGGCGCTGACGGTGAGGAGGAAGCGGAGCATGATGGAGGCAAAGGAGACCCAGCCCCCGGAGATGCCTATCGGCCCCAGATGCACCAGGATAGTGCGGTCCAGCAAGGGGTTGAAGATGCCGATAAAAAAGGCGAAAGGCGCCGCCAGCAAAATCTTCCGGGCCAGATAGAGGGGCGGCAGGTTGCCCACGGCCACCAGCACCACGGGATAGAGGAAAAAAGGCAGGAGCCCGGTAATTTCGTATTTCCCGTAGGAAACCACGGCAATGATAAAGGCCAGGGTGGTAAGCAGTTTGGCCCGGGGATCCAGCCGGTGCAATGGGGTCTGCTGGTAGGAGAGGGTTTCCAGGTAGCCGATATTTAATAACGCGGATTCAATTTTTCCCATAGGGGTCGTCGGGGAGCGATGGGCAAGGATTAATTTTTCCACCCCGTCCCGGAAGGTGGCTGCAAGCTATTTTAAAACGGTTTTCCTTCCTTGTCACCCTGAGCGAAGCAAAGGGTCTAATCCTTAAAATAGCTGGTTATTCGCTTCGCACAGAATGACCTATCATACTAAGCAAGGTTATGAGAGAGCTGGTAACCTAGATAAAGTCGCGTCTCACCCCTTGCCATGTGAATAATATCTTCTTAGACCAAAACCGATTACTCCGGCGAGAGCCAAGGTCATGGCGGCTCCGAGAAGGCCGGCCAGGGATTTTCCGGGGCTGACCTCAGGCCACTGTTCTTCTTTGGGCCCCGCTTTTTCCGCTGCTTCCGGCTTTTTAAAGTCGTAGTCCGGCAGGAAGGCGAGATGCTCCTGAATCCAGGCCGTGGCGCCGTGCGCGCCTTCCCGGGGCGCGGCCAGTTCTTCTTTACCGGAAACGCCCTTGATGGACCATTCGAGGCCGTCCGGGTGGGTCGAGGCGAACCAGGACAGCAGGCCCGCAGTGACGACGGTAACTGCGGCCAGTCCGAGCCAAAGCGGCTTATGGGAATGCACCCTGGCCCCGGGGGCAGCCGGCGCCAGGGCGAGGATTTCCGGGTGCGTCTTCCAGACAAAGCTTACCACTGCCACGGTGATCAGCCCCTCCACGACGCCGATAGCCAGGTGGATGGGCAGCATCAAGAGAACAAAGGTGGCAAAAGGCAACTCAGAGATACCCGAAAAAAACGTCTCCAGAACCACCATAAAAGCCCCGGCCTCCACGCTCACGATGGCGGCCGCCGTAGCTCCCAGCAGGATGCGGCCCGAGGTCGGCCGTTCGCCGGCAATTTTCTTATAAATGAGGGGATAGGCAATGAAACAGGCGAAGAAAGCCATATTGAAGATGTTGCAACCCAGGGCTAACAAGCCGCCATCGGCGAAGAACAGGGCCTGCACCGTGATAACGGAGGCCATGGTGAGAAAAGCGGCATAAGGCCCCAGCAATACGCTTAGAATGATAGCGCCCACCAGGTGGCCGCTGGAGCCGGTGCCCGGAATGGTGAAGTTGATCATCTGGGCCGCGAAGATAAAGGCTCCCAGCACTCCCATGAGGGGCACCCGGTGCTCATCGGGGTTCTCTTTGAGATTCCTGGCGCTGTAGGCGGTGAGGCCGGCGGTCGCGGCCCACATGACGCCGCCCACGGCCGGGGAAATCAAGGCATCGGCCATGTGCATAAAAAATCCTCCTCCGGTGAAATCAATGAGTAAGAAAGTGTTTTTGAGGGGAGGGCCGGGGGAGTTTTTTGTAAGTGCTCCCCCGCCCTCCCCTCAAACTCCCCTCCCCAACTCCCTTTAAGGGGTTGGGGGAGAGGGTTTGGGAGAGGGGTCACAGACCCCTGCCCCCTCTCCCAAAAACTATCTCCAACAATCTCAATTCTAGCGCTTGCGCCAGGCCTCCCAGTTGGGGCGTCCCTGGGCGTCCCGCAGGTGCAAGGTGTACTCGCCCCGGGTCAGTTCATAGGCGATCACCCGCAGCTTCCCGTCCTTCTCTTTCTCACACATCCCCTTAACCCGCACTTCGTCTCCGGGCTTGAGTTCGAACTCCTGGCGCTCCAGGTACCAGACCGGGCCCAGGTGGACGTGCACCTGCCCCCGGGTCTTGGTGTCCATTAGCACCGCCATGCCCGGGTGCATGCTGTCCGCCAGGGTCTCAGTGAGCACCTGCGCCACTTTGCCGCTCTCGTCAAAGGGTTGGCAAACGGCTCGCACCGGGCACATGTAAGGCTCATAGGGGCAGGGCCGAAAACCCTGGCCCCGGCCCTGGCCCATGACCCCGTGGGTAGTGGCCAGGACCAGAAATAACAGCGCCACCAGACCAAGAATGAGAATATGCCGGCGTTTCATTGCTCATCTCCTCATGATTGCGTTTTAAAAGGCATACACCATGGACAGCAAAGGAGTGACGTTGGCGTTGGTGTTTTTCCCCGCCAGGTCAACGTTCACTCCCAAAGCCAGGGAAAATTTGTCCGTGGCCATGTACTCGATCCCGGGCAACAGGGAAAGCAGCGCAGTGGGCTGCACATTACACCGAGGCCCCACCAGGCGCCCGGCATCCCAGGTGCTGGTCAGTTCCAGGAGAGCCACCCATTTCCTGGTGATGGGGTACTCCGCCGCCAGGTTCACGGTGACAAAATCCCGGGGGTGGATCCGCCTCACCAGGGGATTGCCCTCTTCATCCACATCATCAGTGCTGCAATCGGTCTGGAGCGTGTACCAGAAGTTGCCGTAGAAGATAAAAGGCTTCAAGTACTTGGATAAATTAAACCCGGTGGTAAAGGCGTAGGTGCCCCCGCCGAGGAGGTCGGTGCCTAACCGGCCCGGATTGAGATGGCGAAAGTGGCCGCTGGGAAAGGTGGGGGTAAATATGGCGCTGACCGTGGGCGTCGTTTGCGTTTCCTCCACCAGGCGATACTTGAAAGTCAGGCTGATATCGCCCAGCCCGCCGAAATCGGCGGCGCGCTCCCCGTTCGGTCCGGGCTCGGTGACATGATTGGCCCAGTTGTGGAAATAAGGAATCACCGCATAAACTTCCAGGTTATTCAACAGGCCATAGGTAAACTTCACGTTCATGCCGAAGGATTGGAAATTCCCTTCCGCGGAGATGCGCCGCCAACTGGGACTGAAAGCGCCGGTGACCAAGCTCAGCCCGAAGGTCGGCTGGATGGCGAACTTACCCTTCTCAATGGGGACGGCGGTGTCGGTGATGATGGGTCCAAAGGTGGCGGGACACTCATCCTCTTTGGCTTCCTCTTTCCCTGCTTCTTTGGCTTCCTGGTTTTCTTTTGCCTCGGTAACCGCTTTCTCTTCCTTCACCTCCCCGGCCATGGCAGGCAACGGCCCCACCACCGCCATGGGAACCAAACAGAACACCGACAGTAAGCACAGCCAGGTGCGGACCGATCTCATGACCTTTTCTCCTATCCACTGTTCGAACCGCATTCATCTGCCGATTGCCCTGCTGCATGAGGCCGCCGTCAACGCGCCGGCATTGCTGGCGCGCCGGACTCCATTTCCTGTTCTTAAGCCTTGCCAGGGGGCAAAATAAAAGCCACGAAAACCTGGCGCCTGCACGCCCCAAGCCTTCGTGGCTTTTTCGCTCAGCTTTATTGTCTGGAAATTTCCGGGGTTCATTCCCGGATTTCCTTCACTTTATTCCCGTGGCTAAAAATGTCAAGAAGTTTTCGGCCCCTCTCACCCCGACCCTCTCCCCCCTTGCAAGGGTTGCTCATGATCCTTTGGCTCAGCCGTAAACCATGAAAAGGGCGGTAGGGCGGGCCTCCGTGCCCGCCACCAGCCAAATATCCCGGCCACCAGGGACTTTTGGTTGGGCACGGCAAGCCGTGCCCCTAAGGAAAACATCGTCATTCGTGCGGGCACGGCTTGCCGTAACCGTATAATGCCCATCAGGAAACTTTCAAGTCAGTTGAACAGAAGCCTTCGGCACACCCATAAATCATGAAAATTTCGTAGGGCGGGCGTCCTCGCCCGCCACCAGCCCTATTCGGTGCGCAGTGCGCACCCTACAACTTTGAACTTTCAACTTGAGACCTCTGCCAAAATCTAAATGTGGGACACCCGCCCTCGGGTGTCATACGCTATATAGGCGCAGGCGAGGGCGCCTACGCTACATTTTGATTACATAAGTGAATGTTTAGATTTTCGCAGAGG
>Ga0315281_10014008_pt1 | contig 10828 bp, 8 predicted proteins | sample YL17G07_0_MG_FD_204540 | JGI IMG/M metagenome (GOLD analysis project Ga0315281, IMG submission 204540) | Sediment microbial communities from Yellowstone Lake, YNP, Wyoming, USA - YL17G07_0 | ecosystem: Environmental > Aquatic > Freshwater > Lake > Sediment | place: USA: Wyoming | collected... | reverse complement strand
TGATGAGCGTACAGATATCTACTCACTGGGTATAACGGTTTATGAGATGATTACCGGCCGGGTGCCATTTACCGGGGATGATGTGGGAGCATTGATAAGCGCGCATCTGCAAAAGGATATCCCGGACCTTCGGGCAACAATTCATGATCTGCCGGAGGAATTGCACACCTTTCTCAGGAAAGCAACACGGAAAGAACCATCTGTACGTTATCGGAATATTTCTGAAATCCTCGGTGAACTTCTGCCGCTGGCAGAACAGTTGGGAGTAAGAGCCCAATTTGAAGATTAATAAAATGACTCATGCTATGAATATCTGGACTAAATGTCCAGAATTTCCAGATCTTCTACCGTCGCAATGGTTGGCTTTTCCAGATCAGCGATGGCGATGGTGCGTAGGGGACTGTACGCAAGAGAGGTCATGAGGGTGATGCAGCGCTTATTGAAGAGAACCGGTTTCGCATGAGGCTGATGTGACCTGAGAAGGACGTTCTTGTTCAGTTGCTTCATGATGCGTTCAAAGTAGTCTTCTCCGTACGTGGGTCTTCCACCATAATCTTCGAGGAATTCGCCCGGCATATTTACAAAATCACCCCACGTAAGCTGATTCCAGTGCGGGCTGCAGAGCTGGATGTTGTTGATCTCTGCAACCTCATCAACATCAGGTAGTACCCCGTGAACAGCGATGAGACCATTTTCTGTAACGGCTGCAAAAGGAAGAAACTGAAAGATTTCTGATAAGCTTGCATGTTCGTTCGGGGATAAACTCTCCCAGAAATCGGCAGGTGAAAAAGGGCGCAGACAATATGCTTCATGATTTCCCATGAGCAGGAAAACCTGTTCAGGGGCTTCCCGTTTCCTTTTGAAGAGAAACAGAAGATTCTCCTTCGATTGATCCCCTCTGTCTACATAATCTCCAAGAAAGATTAAGGTATATCCGGGTTTGAAGTAACGACGAAAGACTTCTTCCGTGGCATCAAAGTCCCCGTGTGTATCGCCCACAAAAACAGCCTTTCCCTGCGAGGGAAGCCTGATCAGGCGGCCATCATGAACCAATAGTTCTTTAAGCGTTGGTGAGTCTGACATTCTCGTATAATATGAATGGTACCATATCTCAAGCTCGGTCGCTGATGCTAACCCTCTTGAATCTTAAACTCCGCGATAACCGGCGTGTGATCAGATGGTTTTGGAAGGAGCCTCGGACTTATATCTATCCAGGATTTAATGGATTTTTCAGCAATTACTTTTGTTGCCCAGATATGGTCAATGCGCCATCCTATTCCCTTTTTCACGGCGTTTCTTATGGTATAGTCCCAGAAAGAGTATTGGCCGCTCTCTGAATTATGCCGCCGAAAGACGTCAATGAATCCCCATTCCTTAAATTTCAATAATACGGCATGTTCATCAGGATGAAACCCGACATGGCCTCTCAGGAGTTCAGGATCATAAACATCTTTCGGTTCGGGTGCGATATTGAAATCCCCGGTCCAAATAATAGGTATGCCGGGCTTGTAATTCTCTTTGAGATGATAATAAAGCCGCTGCAGCCAATCAAGTTTCTCCCTGAACTTCTCTGATAAAGGGTGAAAGCCTTGAGGGACATAGGTATTGATAATATAGGTTCCTCTTATCTTCGCAGAGATCAGGCGGGTTGCTTCAGAACCATCTTCAAATCCATAATGGATGTCTTCACAGGGCACTCTGCTCAGTATCGCCACGCCATTAAAGGTCTTCTCACCTCTGAAAGCTACATTGAGGCCAATCTTCTCGAATTCCTTCCCGGGGAAGTCACTGTCAGGAACTTTTGTCTCCTGGAGGCAGAGTATGTCAGGAGATACCGTCTTTATCCAGTCAAGAAGGATCGTCAATCGCGCCCTCAAGGAATTAACATTAAAAGTTGCAACCTTAAGTATTGATCCCAAATTTTTCCCTCAAAATGCACACAGACAAATTTTTGCAGAGTACCAGTTTGCGTTGCCCTTATTTACCTGATTTTACCTATCAAGGTGATGTTAGTCTATGCTTTTTTGGTCTCTTTTTTTTCTGAAGGGCTTTGAAGTGCTCTTGACAATTATGAGGGCGTACGGCATACCCGCCTCAGAAAATATTTTTGCGGGTGAAGGAACGTTCCCTGCGTATGAATGCCCCCCCCGGTTCGGAACCCCTCCAGCCCTTGCCACTCGGAGAGTTGCTTCATCCTTTCTCGATAACACTTGCAATTCCGCATATGTCGCAGATGATAAAAAATGATGTTTTTCATTCGAAACAATTACCTGTTAAGGTTTATTGCAGCGGGTGGTTCTAAATCAAAACTTCTTCTGCTATAGGTAAGTCTTTGCTGGATCTAACAGAGATTAATCCTAAAGAAGCAAGGCAGCGGATTGTTTTTGCCACTTCAGTTCTTTCAAAAGAAGGTTTCCTTCGCTGTTTCCATTCCATGACAGCAATCAACACATCGGCTTCAGATGGTGTTTGATTATGATCTTTTTGATACGACTGTGCTGCAAAATGTACTGTTGAAGCCAGTTCTGCTTGGTGCGTTGTATTGATTCTCAAAAAAAGGTCTGTGAGTCGTTCAATAACAGGTTGTGCCCTCTGAATCTCTTCTTTATAAAGCTTTAATGCATCCTCAAAAGTCGGCCCAGGCCGAACGCTGAACATTTTTCCTAATTGTTCCTCTCTAATTAATCCATTATTGACAAGCTTGGTTATCTTGAATTTCAGATCTGAGGCAAAAGGTCCGAAACTTCCGCGCGAATAACTCAAACCGGTTTTGAGTCCTAACTCGGTTGCAAAATATGCAATTTTTTGAAACATCGTTCTTCCGATAGGCCAATGATAAGGTTCGTTTTCGATCCTTGATAGCATTTCAACAATCGCTATCAAACCAGGTTCAATTTTGTTATTGATAGACTTTCCTGATACAACTGGCTGATCCACTTCTCTCGAAAGAAATTCCGGCGTCAGTTCTTCAGGCGGGGTACCATATGGAGCATAGAGATCAACTGGGATATCAAGTCTTTTCATATGCCTATATAAGGTCGGGCCAACAATTTTCCACTCAAGATGTCCATGACCGCAGCCAAGCGGCGGCAAAGCAATAGAAGTAACCCCCCATTCCCTGTAATGCTCCTCAAGATATTTTAATCCTCGCACTATGTCCGCCAAATTCGACACAGACCGCCAGTGTTCCTTGGTGGGAAAGTTCAATATCCATGGAGGCGTCAGTCTTTTGTATAAATAAGGCTCACCGAGCTTGACTTTACCTTCGGCACAGCGTTTTACATAATCTTCAAACATGTCAGGGAAGCGCTTCTTAAATTCGAGCGCAATCCCCTTGCCCATTATGCCGACAGTATTTACTGTGTTAACCAGTATCTGACATTTGGATTCAAACAAATCGCCGACAAGAATATTAATCATATCTTCCTATTGGAAAAACAAATCCGGATTCACAGTTATAGGGAAATCCGGTTTAATTTCTTTGATTATATCACAAAGCCTTATCTTGCTCCCTTCACATGAAACATAAGCACCAACAATAAAATCTCTTGGTACCTTATCCGGCACCAGAACTTCTGCGCATTTGATGGAAGTATGTCTATCTTTTTCTATAGGATCTGGGTGATTCCAATATCTCGAAAAGACAAGTTCTTTATCGATTAATTTCAAACCGTCAGGTGCAGCCGCCCAGCGAACATATCCGCTTGAAGCATTTCTGTCGGCAATTACAACACCTACTCCATTGAGAATGGTTTTGCTGATCCTTACGGTGCAGATTTCCCTGTGCATATCTGGATGCCTACTCTTTATCTGAAACATCATGGGATTTCTTGCATGAAAATAAAGATTTGCATATTTATGCAATGGGCGACCGCTCGGAACGACTACTTTCTTACGTTTCTCCTGCACTTCTTGTTTAGCGACAGTAGTATGATGAAGCTTTTCTGCAAGGCTATGAGACAAAATACCCCTCGTTAAGATTAATTCCATATTCTCAATTGGTGTGATGTAATGGAGCTCTTCTAATTCATCAAACGTCATCTATATCAGACCGTTTTCCTGAAAACTATAGTATCTTTTTTTGGATACGATAATATGATCAAAAACCCTGATGCCGAGTATCTTCGCTGCCTCGGTCAATTGTTCATGGATCTTAAGATCACTATTGCTTGGTTTTAGCTCCCCTGAAGGATGGTTGTGAGCAAAGATGACAGATGCTGCACGGTCAGTGAGTACGTCCGCGAAAACCTCACGGGGATGAACGTAGCTCTTGTCGAGAAGTCCTACTGTTACGATGCGTTTCTCGATGATTTCGTTTGCTCCGTTTAAGGAGATGCAGACAAAATATTCCTGTTGCTTTCCTGAGATATCGTTTATTAAAGGCAGAATATCCTTTGCTTCAGTAATCTTAACAGTCTCTTTGACGATATGTCGCCTTGCCAGCTCGAAGCCCGCCAAAATCTGACTGGCTTTGGCGAGACCTATGCCTTCGATTTTTGATAGCGTTTCTAACGTAATCTGGCCTTTATTATCAGCAATCAGTCTTGAAACCCCGGAAGCGATGCTCATTACGTCCTGCCCCTTGTTGCCACTCCCGATGATAATCGCAAACAGTTCAGTATCGGAGAGGGCTTGCGGACCTTTCTCCTTGAGCTTCTCACGAGGACGGCTGAATTCAGGGAGTTCCTTGATTTTCTTCATGCTTTTAGCCTCATCAACCCTTCATCGATTTGTTTTTGTGCTCCTTCGATGATCGCAATCAATTCTGCGGGAGTCCTTTTATCTGAGGTATCGGGCGCATTCTCATTTGTGGCCTTCAGATCATAACCCTTCTTGATGATCTCTGCCCTTGGCACATACCAGCTCCGCTCGCTGATTCTGTTGGGGTCATCCAGATCAAGGGCGAGGCGATCAAAAAAATCCTGAAAGTTATCAAAAGTGAGCGGATTGCCTTTGTTAACCTTGCGCGGTTTGAAATCGTCTGTCAATGTCATGTCATAGTACCAGACTCGCTCAGTCTGATTACCCTTTGTAAAAAATAGCAGGTTGGTTTTTACGCCCGCACCGGCGTTGACAAATACTCCTTGCGGCAGGCTTATCACGCACCAGAGATTGCATTCGTCAAGCAGCTTTCTCTTCGTTTGCTTGTAAGCAGATGTCTTGGTATGGAACATGACGCCTTCGTCGATAACCATACCGCATGTGCCGCCCTCATCAAGGGCGTCGATAATATGCTGCAAAAAAAGAATTTGAGCCTTACCGGTTTTATAGGAAAACTGTGCCTGAGCGTCTTTTCCCTCTTTGCTCCCAAAAGGCGGATTGGTTAAGACATAATCAAATTGTGAAGGTGCCCCGGTGAAAAGTTCACCATATGTAACTGCACCTGTTAATGTGTTCCCGTGCCATATGCGCGGAAGGTCGATTTCATGCAAAATCATATTGGCAAGACAGATTGGTAATGCCTCACCGGCGTCCTCCCTTCCCCATAGTGTCTCTGTCTTCAGAGCTTCTATCAGGGTCGGCGGGGGGTTCTGCTTCATCATGTGCTTATAAGCCTCAATAAGAAAACCGCCCGTTCCGCAGCAAGGATCATAGACCGTTCTTCCGACCTGAGGTTTCACCGTATTAACAATCACACGAATGATTTCCCTCGGTGTGAAGAATTGTCCTCCATCATTCTTTTTCTCCCCGAGGCTTGGCAGCAATCCTTCGAATGCCTGTGAAATAGGGAACATATATTGATCGCTGATCGTTGCCTCAGTAAGAGCATGAACCTTGTCCATCGCGTTCAAAAGATTCGTTTCGCTGGCAAGTATTGTTTTTTCTTTGTTGCGGAAAATCTCGGAGATGACTTTTTGTTTGTTCGTGGAAGCAGGTTTGGCGCCTATTTGCTTTAAGAAAGGGAATAAATCATCGTTCACAAAAGAAAGAAAAGAACCGAGCGCCTGTTCAGATAGTTCCCGGCGTTTCCAGCCTAAAAGTTTTTTTGAGATTGTTTCGTCATAAGAAGTTTTTTGATCAAAAGGAGCTGCCCAATCCCGCCAGCGATAGGGTTCGGAGAGAGTGCCTTGAAAAGGCATGTTGAGGGCCTTTGCCTTTTGCTCTTCTTTCTGCTCCATAATGTCGAGGTAACGTAGAAAAAACATCCATGTTAATTCAGGTACATAGAGCCGGGCGCCCTTCGCTTTATCCCTGCGAAGAATATCACAGATGGACTTTACCGCCTTGTCCATTGCGGCCTGAGAATTGATGACCTTACCGTTTCGGTTATTAGCTTTATTGCGCGCCATTGCCTCTATCCTCAAAATCAAAGACCTTCCGCAGAATCGCCGCAGGCAATGCTTCTATTGCTCCAATTTGGTTATTTGCTGCCACGCGGATTTTATTTATTTCTTCGATTTGCCTTTCAATTTTATCTGTCATCAAACTCTGCAAATTTATGATAGAAGGAAGAGGAAGTCTCAATTTCTTGATTTTTTCGATTCTTGCCCTAGGCATTCGTCCGCCTGTCGAATACTTGACAGCGCAATCAATAACAACTCTTGTTTGAAGCAAAGCGGCTATTAGTTCTCTATAATAATCGTTTCTTGGCCTAAGAGGAATTATCTCCATTGAACACCGTCCTGGTTTCTCAGGTAGGTAAACCTTGTTTAGATAGGGTCGCAGTTTACCGTACAAAACATGGCTTTCGTCGAAAAGAAAACATGTACTTTCACCAGTTTCATTCTCACTCTTAATAAATTGCCGAGTATTAGATTCTATATTCTCTAAGCCGATAAAAGACAAAGCAGAAAAAAGAGGATTAGATGAATCTATTTGCTGTCTGTCCTCCCAAAAAAGATTTCCAAAATACTCGAATTTCCAACCAATAGGTAATTCATGACTTTCTCTATATGGAAAGACCTCTCTTAAAATAGCCTCCTGAACTACATCCACAGCTTCTTTCTGCTTCAACATCGCCTGCCGCATCTTTTCGATTTCTGTCATTTTGTCTTCAAGTTGGTTAGCTATGGTAATCTGCTCTTCTATTGTCGAAGGGAGAGGGAACTCCGTTTTCTTTATTTCATCTTTACCTATAGCATCAAATATCGAACCAGAGCCGCTTGAAGAAATATGTTTTTCAAAATTTCTCAAAATCATGAAAAGATATTTATATGAAAGACCATCTTTACATCGAATCGCAGAAACCCCCCGACCGATGCAACATTTCTCTTTTACAAGATTGGTTGGACCGACGGGAGCTCTAACTGACAAGAGAATATCATTAGGCTCTGCTATTCTCTTTGGTGAAGAACACCACACAGTCGGTTCGGGATAAATTCTTCCAAAATCAGCTTTGCCCTGGAAAAATGGCAGGCCAATACGTTCGGTATTATAGGTTTCGCCTGGAGGTGATTGGCCCATGATGATTTCAACTAGATCGTCATCAGCGAGAGACGCCCACCGCCACCCATCCGGCAACTTCTTCCTTTCACTCTTCCTCACGCCAGCAACCTGACCTTTGTCTCTTGTATCAAAGTCTGCGGCTCAAGCTTTAAACCAATGAGCGCATCGAAACCGCCGCTTTTCACTATCTCCTCCTCATCAAAGAGATGTGTTGTTTCGAGTTCCTCAATCCCGCCTTTTTCAAATTGCCGTGCGATGGATAAAAGCACGCCACCTGCTCGCTCAGGGAGACCTTTCAACCATATTTTGTTCTTATACGAAAAAGACGCTACCCGCTCACTGCGCGATTTTGGCACCAAGCCATAACCAATCTCAGATAGCACGTCAAAGAGATCGCATTCCTGTTCTTCATCCAATTCCCGTATTAACCGGACAGCGTTTTCACCACCCGGCAGGGTAACAAGGAGTTTCTGCCTTTTATAAGGGATTACCCATCTCTTCCGAAGGTCTTCTATGCTTGGAACTTCTTCAACCAGTTTTTCTGCAAGCCGTTGTTTGTATTCGTCCACAGGGACCAAAACTTCTTTGCCGTCTTCTTCGCAAAGGATAGAGCGGCCTTCACCCTGAATCTGCACAGTAAATTGTTGTTCTCCTACCCTAATGATTTTTCGCTTTGGCACATCCTTTTTGCCGAAGTCACCAGTCGGTGATTCAATACCCTCAGCCGGAACCTCTTCCGGTTTTGAGGGTTTTGCGCGGCTTATGAACTCTTCGCCGAAGAGTCTTGTGGCGTTCGTGTAATCATAAAGACGGAACATTGGTTTTGAACCCTTGGGTTCCCCTGTGCGTGTTCCCCTGCCTGTCATCTGATAAAAGCTGATGGGCGATTCAAGATAACGGAAGAAAACCACATTGTCGAGGTTAGGGATGTCAACACCTGTCGAGAGCAGATCGACCGTTGCAGCAATGAAATGCGAGTTTTTCGAGCCTCGGAAATCAGGGATCAATTTATCGGCAGATGGTCTTAAATCAGGATTGCCCGTGCACTGGAAGGCATACCATTCTTTCAGTGCACGATTATTTTCCCTGCACCATTTCTCATAGATGTTATTCAGGGCTATCATCACCTGATTGGCATGTGAATCACGTGCACAAAAAATGATTGTTTTCTGATGGGGACCACCGGTTTCGAGGAAGTGCTGGAAAAGATCTTCAGACATGGCATTTACCCTGTCGTCCAGCATGAGCTTCACTTCGTAATCTTTTGCGGCATACTGCTCTTCTATATCTTCAGGCCTGACCTTTTTACCGGTATATGGATCAAAGGCGGAGCGACTCTCAATGTCCTCTTTTGTAATCTCCTTCTTGTCCAGATCGACAACCCTCCGAATGATCTCACAGGCTGCGAGATAACCGTCATCCTGAGCGGTTCCTATGGAGTATTCATACACAGGCTCACCAAAATATTCTATATTGTGGGCCGTGATCTCCTCATCTATTTTGCGGGCGGCTGTATCTTTCTTTCCTCCGATCACGATGCGGGGTGTTGCGGTGAGACCAACGTGAACTGCATCCGGATTGTCCGTAAGAATGATGCTCCATTTGCCCCAGGCGCTTCGATGGCATTCATCAATGATAATATGGCTGAAATAGTTTTTTGGGTAATTTTCCTTCCAGAATCGGGGTTCGTCATCATCTTGGGTAACATTGAGCGTCTGATATGTTGCCACCAAGATCTTCGCATTCTTCTGTGGGTCCTGTGTTGTCACAATCTGGACATTATCACCGAAAACGGCATGAAGTTTAGCATTCCCTTGTGTTCTTAGCTCATCACGGTCACAGACAAAGAGAACCCTTCTGAGTTGCCCGGCCTGCGCCAATTTATAGAGCAACTGTGCGGCGATAATGGTCTTCCCTGTCCCGGTTGCGAGAGAAAGCAAAACCTTCTTTTCGCCTCTCGCGATTTTCTCGAATGTCGCGCGAATCGCGGCATCCTGAAAATAATACCGTGCTGCTTCTCCACCTTTATACGGCATAAACAAAGGCTTTATGCTATCCGCATCAAGTTTGACGTTCCTTATCTTCTGATAGCGGTCTTTCAGGTCACCAGGTGAGGGGAAAACAGTCAGAGGAGAAGCATCTTTAATGTTTCCGGTATCCTCTGCATATTCTGTGTAGAGATGCCCGTTGGTGGAGAAGACGAAGGGGACATTGAACTTCTTCGCATAGTTCTTAGCCTGCTGTATTCCCAGAGAAGGAAGTTTGTCTTCAGCCTTTGCCTCCAAAATTGCAACTGGTACCGGAGGCTTTCCATCCACTTCCGGTATACAGAGAAGATAGTCGGTCCTTCCTTTGCGTTTCCTGGGTCTGCCATCAATGATATCCGTACCGCCCGGCGTTTTCTCTTCACGGATCAGGGTGTCATCCCATCCTCGCTCAAAGAGAGCCGGATTTATAAGCTCGACTCGTGTTTGCTGCTCGTTCCGAGGCATGAGTAAGCATATTTTATATTAAATTAGGATTTTTTAAGTCAGAGATGCTCAGAAATATTATTTCAAACAAGAGGCTTGACCGATATTTACTGAAGCGCATATTTGTTAAGCCCAAGGATAAGCTCGGAGGAGCGAGGCTTGAGTTGTTAATGGAACTAAGGGACACTTCCCGTATTATTTGACAACCCCTTACTCCAGAGAGAATGTATCACAGAAGAGCGGGGGGAGTACTGGGAAAGTACAGGGTCAGACTTGATTATTGACTTTGCCTGAGGGTTGCTGAAGCGATCATTTCCTGAAAGGCAAGGAACAAGCTCGGAGTGGTGATAGACTAACGAATAATGATTTACAGAAGAAACAAACATAATTATCAGGTTACCTGAAGTGCATAGTTCTGTGAGAAAGTTCGAATTGGATAACTACACAAATAGTAAGTGAGCAACGGGTCATTCAGTCAGTAGCAGCCGATTATTATTGTCTTAGCCGAAAATTTAGCTGTTTATGTAAAAACTTTATTGTTTCCGATTTTCGTCTTTCTGCCGAAAACGTAAGAACTTTATTGTTTAGGCGAAACTTTATTGTCTAAATAAAGACTTAATTGTTCGCGGATCCCCATTTATCCTATTTATTTACCCACCTATTTATTTACCATGAAACAGTGGAAACCTTTTAATAGTTACGGTATACTTCATTTTTACGGCTATACTGACAGCAAAGGGGTAGTACATCTGCACTAACAGGTTATGACAAAAAATATCTATACCTTTTACATGCCGGGTGAAGAGCGTATCTTCTTTAATTATTTTCACGGGATTACATTCGCATTCCTGCTGTTGTTTAGCTTACTCGGGGTTTTTATAACGAAGTTATCAACGGTGGATGCCATCTTCCATGCGCTTGTTTTTGTCCTGCCGTTCTATGGCGTGATTCTGATGTTTAAAAAGCGGTTT
>Ga0315281_10014007_pt1 | contig 10828 bp, 9 predicted proteins | sample YL17G07_0_MG_FD_204540 | JGI IMG/M metagenome (GOLD analysis project Ga0315281, IMG submission 204540) | Sediment microbial communities from Yellowstone Lake, YNP, Wyoming, USA - YL17G07_0 | ecosystem: Environmental > Aquatic > Freshwater > Lake > Sediment | place: USA: Wyoming | collected... | reverse complement strand
CGCGAACGGTCGCGCCAGTGTAGGGTCGTCCAGTGCCCGCCCGGTCGCCTCGCGCCGATGCGGCATCGCCATCATCAGCAGCCCCTCGCTGGGCTGGGCAGGGGAACCGAAGTCCCGTGAGTCGGGGCGGACAGTCGGCGTCCGTGCGAGCGCGTGCGTCGAGCCGCGAGACGACCTGAGTCCCGCTCGATTGCACGCACCGGTCCCAGTCGAACGACTCGACAGGGCGTCCCTTCTTTTATGCGATGCCTTCAACCCGCTGTTTTAGCCGAGACCAACCAAGGACAACCCGGGCGGGCTGGGACACGGCGTCGCGCGTCCGGTCAGCATTGGCGTAAGACACGTCGGAGCCCTCGACGTACCGCAGTCGCGCGTCTCGCTTGCTGTGATCACCGCGCAAATTACGTGCGGCACCGCATTGCCGGATCACTTTGTATCGCGCCATCCGATCGGCGCAGCTACCGAGCGGGCGCGGGCGCATCAGGACGCCAGCGTCTCGCTCGTGCGGCTCGGGAGGCATCCCCGCAGCCGCGGTGGTCACGGCGGAACCCTGGAAAGAGCCCGCCGCGCTGTCGTTATTGGATTGGTGTGGAGATTGTTGCTGGTGTGACAGTGTGCGAGAATGCGCAGGAGCGCCTAGGCCCCCCTGCACTAGGTAAGCTCGCAGCCAGTTGAGAGTTGAGCGGCAGGGAAGGTCGGTCACGCGGCCACCACATAGAGTTCAGTCGGTATTGACGGTTGCGGGCCCCCGCAACCAACTTTTCAATCCCCGGCTGACAATTGGCTGACAATCGGTAGAGGCTCGACGACGTTTGGCGCGTCTTCGAATGTACGGAACCCTCCCAAGGGCGATCAGGCGTAAGATCAGCAGTATGACGCGAATCGCCGTCGACTTGCCGGACGACATCGCAAAGCGTTTAGAGACCGCCTGGCCCGATGTGTCGCGCGGTGCGCTCGAAGCCGTTGCGCTCGAGGGCTATCGCGATGGCGCGCTCTCGCGTGATCAAGTCGGTCAACTTCTCGGGCTGTCGCTGTGGGATACCGAGGCGTTTCTGAAGGAGCGACAGGCGTACCTCGCATACAACGAAGAAGATCTTGAGCAGGACCGTCGCGATCTCGATCGCATCGCGCCTCAATGATCGTCGTCTCCGACACCTCTCCGCTGAACTACCTCGTTCTCATCGATCTGCAACACATCCTGCCTGAATTGTTCGAACGGATTTTGATTCCCTCGGCGGTACGCGACGAACTTCAGTCCAGCGGCGCACCTGGGGCAATCGCGCGATTCATGGCTGCCGCACCAGCGTGGTTGGAGACGCGCCAAGTCTCAGAGGTCGATCCTAAGCTTCAATACCTGGATCGAGGCGAGCGCGAGGCTATTACGCTCGCAGCGTCGCTGTCCGCCGGATCGGTTCTGATCGATGAGAAAAAGGGCCGTCTTGTTGCTCGCGAGCGCGGCTTGGCGGTGTCTGGGACGCTGGGCGTGCTCGACCTTGCCGCACGTCAGGGATTGGTGAACTTGTCGGAAGCGTTGCGGCGTCTGGAAGGAACCACGTTTCGCGCATCGCCGAGATTGATCGGCCTGATTAAGGCGAGAGAGTCCAAGTAGCCGCCAGCCACGACAATCGATCTCGCCTTTCGCGGCACCGCGGCGGCTTTGGGACGGTGTTCGAGCTTACGAGAGAGTGATCATGGCCGACCAGATGACGTTCGAGCAGTTTCGGCCGTACATCCAACAGAAATACGCTGCCGTCTTCGCCGCCGGTTTCGCACTTCCAAGTCAGGTCAATCCCGTCCTCGAAGTTCCGGTCGGTGAACCGCTGCACAAGGTCGTCCGGTTCATGGCGAAGATCGTCGCGAACGATTTCGGCGGACTGCTGATTCTGGCTCTGTACGGCTACGGCGTATCCGGCGCGAAGGTCGCACGCTCGATGTTCGAGGCGTCCGTGAACGCTGCGTACTTGGCGAAGCACCCGGAGTGCGTTGACGACTACATCGACTTTCACGTCGTCGCGAAAAAGAAGTTCTATGACCATTTACTGAAATACGATGCGGCGGCTGCGAAAGCGATCGGAGCAGAGAAGATCGCGGCAATGGAATTGGAATATGCGCAGGTGTCGCACCGGTTCAAGAAACACAAGAACTCATGGACGGCCGCTAGCATCGCCGACCGCGCCGAAGAGGTCGGTTCGGGCGATCTGTATCGACTCGTGTATAGCACCTTGTCCGGCATCGCGCATGGCGACATCGTCGGCATGCAAACACACGCCACGGCCGAAGGTGTCGACGTTGAGCCGGGACCATCGGAGCAGTGGATCCATGAATCACTCGTGCTCGGTCACGCGGCCGTGGCGGAGCAGAAGATCGACGCGTTTCGCTGGGACTACAATGAGAACCATCCTCACCGTGCTCTCAAGGGGCTGAGCCCCAATGAATATGCCCGGCGAGCGATGACAACGGCCGCAGACTCACTACCGTAGTGGTCCGAAAAAGCCGGTCCTCTCAACTGACGCTGTTCTCCAGTAATCACTGGTCCGAAGAACCCAGGCAGGTCAGGGCGTATAACAATATACGGATCGTAATATGCGGCAACGTCCAGTAAATCGCGCTTCTCGAATCACTTGCGAGGACCGGATACGACGATTGATAGATTACGGAAACGAACAACTTCACGCTGACGAAACAGTAGGTGGCTTCGGTCGGTGCGTTCGGGACGTTCGCGTCGGTACCGAGCGGCGTCGCCTTCTACGCGACGATCACGTAGCCGATTCTGCTGTGATTCCTGACAGGTCTTATCAAGTATATTGACCGTGCATGAGTCTGCGACTGAGCCGGAAAGCAGCGATGCCTTCCCATTGCGACGGTGGGATGCTCGGGGGCGCCGTAACAAAGGCAAGAGGAGCATCATGGGCCATCGGACACTGACGGCAGGGATTCTTGCTGCAGCCCTCGCGTCGGCGCTCGAGATCACCTCGAGCGCGGTGGGAAGCACGCAAGGCGTCGCCATGCAGCAGTCGCCGGCCCCCGTCATGAGCGGGCCCGCGCTTGAGAAGGGACGAGTGCGGTCCGGCGAATCCGACAACGTCGATCCGACGAACGATCCAGTGCGCGCCCAACGGCTCTTCCCGGCGCTGCCGGCGCTCGACACGCCGGCACATGTACCGCCTGCGGCGGCTCCTGCACAACCGAGCGTGGGACTGGTGATCAACGCGACATTCGACAGTTCGATCACCTCCAATCCGAACGCAGCGGCGATCCAGGCCATGATCAACCAGGCCGTCGCCGTCTATCAGTCGCTTTTCACCGATCCCATCACCATCAACCTCCTCTTCCGCTACTCGACGACCGACGCCGCAGGCAGCGCGTTGGGCTCAGACACGTTGGTGACTCGGAACGGTGTCGTGTACACGGTTGCGTGGAACACTGTTATCAATGCACTGAACAGCGACGCGAAGTCCAGCAACGACCGGAGCGCGTACAGCTCCCTGCCGACGAGCGCACTGTCCCCGAGTGTTGTGTTGACCAGTGCGAACGGCCGCGCCATCGGACTGAACACGCCCCCGGCATTGCTCGCCGACGGCTCGGTGGCCACTGGCGGGCCTTACGACGCCATCGTCACGCTGAACTCGTCGAAGTCGTTTCAGTTCACCCGTCCGACGACGAGTGCCGCGTTCTATGACGCGTTGATGGTTACCGAACATGAGATCGACGAGATCCTCGGCCTGGCGTCGTTTCTCGATGGAAGCGGAAGCAATCTGAGGCCGCAGGATCTGTTTACCTATTCGTCGGCCGGTGTGCGCAGCCAATCGACGAGCGGCACGCGTTACTTCTCGATCGACAACGGACAGACCAGCATCGTGAAGCTCAATCAGGACCTGAGCGGCGACCAGGGTGACTGGGACAGCCCGTCCTGCCCGCGGCCTAATCCGCACGTGCAGGATGCTTTTATTTGCGCTGGCCAGTCCTCGGACGTGTCGTCCACGTCGCCTGAGGGCATCAATCTGGATGTGATCGGGTACGACCTCGTCTCATCAGCATCATCGGCGCCAGGTACGCCGACCAATGTCAACATCTCGAGCACCGGCTCGACAGTGACCATTACCTGGAACGCGCCGACGACGGGTGGAACGCCGACCGGCTACTACATCGAGGCGGGATCGACGCCTGGTTCGGCGGACCTCGCGAATTTCAATACGGGCAGCACCGCCACTTCTTTCTCTACTGGCGGTGTCCCGAACGGGAGGTACTACGTGCGCATCCGCGCGTCGAACGCGGCGGGCACGAGCCCAGCGTCCAGCGAGACCACGCTCAACGTGGGGAACACCGGGTGCACTGCACCAGCGTCACCCGCAAACCTGACAGGCTCCGTCAGCGGCGCCACAATCACGCTGACGTGGTCGGCTGGCGCTGGAGCGACATCGTACGTTCTGCAGGCCGGCTCGTCACCGGGCTCTTCGAACCTCGTGTCGGCGTCTGACGTCGGCAACGCCACCTCGTTCGTGGCGAATGGCGTCACCAATGGCTTGTATTATGTCCGCGTGCTCGCCAAGAACTCCTGCGGGCAGAGCGCCGCATCGAACGAGGTCACCGCTTCGGTTGGCCCATCGAGCACGACGCTGCAGTTCAACCCTGCCGCCCAACTGAACGCGACGAAAGGCCAGCCCTTTGCGACCAATTTTGCGGCGGCCGCCACCGGTGGACACCCGCCATACCACTTCCAACTCGACACGCTCGGAGGCTTTCCTCCGTTGGGTCTCGTTCTCGCCCCGAGCGGTACCTTGAGCGGAACGCCGTCGACGACAGGCTCCGCGTCGTTCCGCGTGTGCGCCGTCGATCTCGACGGCGCGAGTGTCTGCAAGCCCGTCATCGTCACCGTGAACGACTGCGGGACTACGCTCTCGGCAGCCGGCGCCAGCGTGCCGGCGACGGCGTCCAGCGGCTCGGTGACAGTGACCGTCGCGACCGGCTGCACCTGGGCCGCCTCCTCAGGTTCGAGCTTTATCACCTTGACCGGCTTCACGAATGGCACCGGCACCGGCTCCGTCAGTTATTCCGTCAGCGCAAATATCGGCGCGTCGCGCGTGGGCACCATCAGGATCAACGATCAGACGTTCACGATCACGCAAGCCGCAGCGACCCAACAGCCGACAACCGCCGCAGGCAGCATGTCGTGCACGCGCGCGTTCAATGGGGTCATCTACACCATGAGCTGTACCGGCACGCTCTCCGGCACCATCGGCTCGGGATTCACCGCCGGCACGAGCTATGTGGCGTTCATAGGGGACATCTTGCTGCCTTCATCGAGTTTCGTCGCCGGAGTGCCGGGAAGTTCGTACAGCGTGACGACCAGAGCGCAGGGCGGCGGCGGTACTGGTCTGCCTGCGTGCCCGGTGTTGACGCAGGTGGAGATTGCGTTCTGGCCGCTTCAACTTGGTGTCGTCGGTTCGCCCCGGGCCGCCCTCTCCGTGGCGACCATTCCGGTGACGTGCAGCGGACCATAGGGCGACGCCGCGACGAAGAAGCCCTCGACGTGCAAAGTCGCGTGTCTCGCTGACTTTGATCACCACACACACTCCGTGCGGCACCGTGTTGCCGGATCACTTTGTATCGCGCCATCCGATCGGCGCAGCTACCGAGCGGGTGCGGTCGCACAGCTCTGACCGTCTTTCGCCCGTGCCGCTCGGGAGGCGTCCCCGTAGCCGCGGTGGTCGCGGCCGACCCTTGGATACGGTCGGTCGCGGAGTCGTTATTGAGTTGTTCTCGAGATCGAGACTGGCAAGATGGCGAGCAAGAAGTCCAACGGCGCGCTTGGGCACGCCTGTTACGGGCGTTCGCGGATCGGGCCAGGGTCCACAGGATGCCGGTGGGGAAGCCGCTCATGCGGCCACCACGTAGAGTTCAATCGGTATTGACGGCTGCGGGCCCCGCAACCAACTTCCAATCAAGCGCTCGGGCCGTACACTACAATCGCTGCGCCACATGGCGTCCCCTCCCGGCCGACAGTCTCCGATCGGCTTCACCGCACATCAATTCATCGGCGTGCTGGTTCTCGTGACGGCTATCTGGCTGTCGTCAGGCACGATGGCGCCGTACGGCGCCACGTTGAACACGCCGCTCGTGCTCCCGCCGTGCGACTACCTCTTCAACGTGGATCACGAGCACTTCCGGCAGACGTTTCTGATGCTGGATGGCGCGCCGAAAGCGGCGTGGGAGGGCAGCGTCGTCCTGCGCAGGATTCTCTTTCCGATGCTCGCCTATCCCCTGATGAAGCTGACTACGTTCGAAGTCGGCGGGTTCATCACGAGCGTGGTAATCCACGCGCTCACGTTTCTCTGTTTTACCTGGTGGCTGCGCCGGCGGGTGGGCGAGACGGGCGCCACGGCGGGACTGTGGCTGCTCGCGACGTATCCGGGCATCACCTACTGGGCGGCGCTCCCGTACTCCTATGCGTGCATCGTGCCGTGCTGCCTGGTGGGATTTATCCTGCTGAGCGAGCTGTCCGACTCGAGGGCGTCGGCGACGGTGCTTGGCTGCAGCTTCGGTCTGGGGATTCTGTTTCTCGGCTACGACCTCTTGCCGTTCTTCCTGCCGCCGGTCGCGGCCATCCTGCTATTCAGAAAGCAGTTCGCGCTGCTTCCTGCCGCGATGATCCTGCTGCTGGCGCCGAGCGTCATCTGGATCTATGGCGTGTTGGGTCTGCTGTATCAGGTCAGTCCGCTGAACCCGAACACCGGGCTCTATGTGACGGTGTTTCGCAGCTACATCTCCAGGCCTGATTGGTACGGCTGGGCACGGCTCGGGCTTCGCTTTCCTCTCGACGCAATCCGGAACTACCTGTTTTCGAACTTCCTGTTCCTGCCGGTGCTGTTCACGGTGTTCTGGCGCTACTGGTCGCGGCACGCCGGTCCCGCGCTCTCGCAGGCCGAGCGCTGGTTTCTGCTGGCGATTCTCGGCGTGTTCCTCTTCAACAATCTGGCGCCGCCGTATCCCGGCGTGCAGTTGCGCGGGAGCTACATCGCCCGCATCTATCAGCCGGCGTTCGTCGCGCTGCTCGTGTTCACGGCGCGCTTCATCGAGGCGATCAAGACGCAGTCCGCTGCGACGTGGGCCCGCCGCGCGCTCGTCGTGACGGTGCTGCTGAACGCGTCTGTCGCCCTCGGACTTCCGGCGGACAATCCGATTGCCGGGTTCGTCTACATGCAGTTCTATCGCCACGGCGATCCCGATTCGCGCAACCTGGCGAACAACTTCGCCCGCTACGGCCATCGTCCTCTCGGCGTCTGCACGCCTCCAGGCCCCGAGTCCAGATAGACGCGGTTTCAGCGCCGGCGCACGAGTTCGACGTCGACGAAGCTTCCCGTATCCGGCCAGATCGCCGACAGCCCGCGATCGAGTGCGGTCGCCGCGCCGTACAGGGCGCGCGGCAGCAGCGTCCACGGTTTCAATCCGCCCGAGAGCCAGTAGCGCAGCGGCGTGTGCGGTTGATAGCGCTCGATCGACAGGCCGGGAAAACGGCGCTCGAACTCCGCGCGGTCGCGCCGGAAGACGATCCAGCACAGCGCGCCGTTGGCGCCCGACAGCGGCCCCGTGGATTGAAATGTCCAGCCGGCGTCCGGACGATAGGGTTCGTGATGCAGGTAGCGCAGGATCGGCGCGCCGATGACGCCGGGATGCTGATCCACGATGAGGACGCGCCCGCCCGGCCGCAGCACGCGCTCGCATTCGGAGAGCAGCGCCCCCGCATCGGGAACATGGTGAAAGACGTTGAACATCACGATCGCGCGCAGCGCCCCCGTGCGAAACGGCAGGCGCCGGGCGTCCAGGACGAGATTGAGCCCGGCATACGCCAGGATGTCCGACGTGATGAGCGTGGGGAGCCCCTCGCGCGCGAAGCCGGCGCCCGATCCGAGTTCGAGGACAACGCCGTCGGCCGGGCACCGCGCCACGCACGCCGCGTACTTCGCGTAGACCTCGCGGTAGAGCGCGGCCAGTGACGGTTTGCCGCGAATGCGGTCGCGCAGGTCCTGATACCGGCGCGGGTCGTCGATCTCGATCATCGAGTGATGCCGAGGCGCACGCGCAGGAATCCGATCGTCGTCATCTTCAGCAACATCCATCCGTGCCGGAACCGGCTGATTTGCGTCGTGCCGTAGGTGCGCGCGAGATAGCGGATTGGCAGATCGACCACCGCCAGCCCGAGAATGGCCGCCGGAAACAACATCTCGAAGTCGCCGAACGGATCGAAGTCGCCGAAATCCCGCCGCCATGCCGTGAAGCGCGCGTAGTCGTGGCGCGCAAACAGCTTCGTGCCGCACAGCGAATCGCCGAGGCGCACGGAGAGCACGCGGCTCAACGCCTTGGCGAACAGCACGTTCCCGAGCCGGTTCAGCGGCCGCATGGCGCCCGACTCAGTGCCGTACACGAGACGGCTGCCGTTGATGAAGTCGCCGAGGCCGTCGCGATACGCGTTGTAGAAACGCGGCAGCGCTGACGGCGGCACCGTGAGGTCCGCGTCGAGAATCGTCACCACGTCGCCGGTCGCTCGTCCGAACCCCAGGCGCACCGCATCGCCCTTGCCCGCGCCGGTCTGCTGGAAGGCGGTGATGGTGAAGTCCTGCGCGTAGCGCGGGATCGTTCGCTGAATCTCTTCCCACGTGCCGTCGGTCGAGTGCCCCTCGACGAAGACGACCTCGAGCCCCGGCAGCGCGCTGCGCACGGCGCGCAATCCCTCGAGCGCGCGCTCGATGTTGCCGCGCTCGTTGCGCGCCGGCACGATCACGCTGATCGAGACCGGCTCGCGCGTGCCGGCGACGGGCGCCAGCACGACGATCGCCGTGAAGCTGAGATGCCGGAGCAGCGGCACGGCGGGGAGGATCGTATTGAGCAACGTCCCGAGGCCGAGGAGGCGAAACGGCGAGTACACGGCCGCGCGAGTGCGGACGACACGGAATCCCGCGAGGCGCGCGATGTTGTCGAGGTCGGTGTAGGTGACGAAGGTGGCCGGCGGCGTGCCCGCGCGCAGGCCGAGCCGGTTCGCCAGCCGGAAGATCGGCGCGAAGTACGAGTTGTAGACGACGGCCACGATCCGCGCGTCTCGACCGGCGTCGCGCTTGATGGTGTCCAGCAGGCCCTGAATGTCGTGCGAGTGGTTGAAGTTCCCGTTGAGGAGCACCGCGCATCGCTCCCCCGGGCTGCGAAGACCGGACAGCGATTCGCCGGCGGGGACGACCGCCTTCTGCGGGCAGTCCACCAGGTCGAACAGCAATCCACCGTCGTGGTCGAGACGCGCGTACTGCACCACGCGGTCGTAGTACCGGGTGAGTGCCGAGATCTCGGCCGCCACCACACGATTCGCATAGACGCGCCAGGCAGGCGCGCTCATGAGCGGGCGTCCTGCGCCGCGCGCATGAACAGGACGTCGATGTAGCCCGGGGGCGGCAGCACACGCGGAAGGTCGCGCATGACCTCGACTGCTCCACGCTGGGTGACCCGATACGCGTCGTACCCGCGCTGCGCGAAGAACTGCGGGAGTGCGTCCGGCTGGACGCCGTACTGCCGAAGCAGCTCCGGCGCGTACTCGACGACGACCGCGGCACGCGGATTCGCATCGAGCGTCGCGGCCATGCCGCGGCAGACGTGAAGCTCGTACCCCTGCACATCGATCTTGATGAACGCCACTGGAGCAATGCCGCCGGCGCGCACGTCCTCGTCGATCGTCGTGACGGAGACGCGTTCGACGCCGCCCTCGCCCGGCCGGTGTTCGACGCTGGGCGGGGCCATGCGGTGGTCGCCCGGGTGATCGGGATTCAGGACCAGATCCATCGTGCCGATCTGATCGGAAACGGCCGCGCGTCGCACGGTAATCACGTTCTGCAGCCGCCGGCGGCCGATCGAGTCCTGCAGGCGCTGGACGTTTTCCGAGGACGGCTCGAACGCCCACACGCGGAACCCGGGCTGAATCGCGGTGGCGAAGACCGCCGCCGTGTAGCCGATGTTCGCCCCGACGTCGATGATGTGGCCGCCTGTGAAGAGTTCAGGGTGACAACGCGTGAGGTTGTAGAAGGGATCTTCGAGGTGACGTTTGTACTGCGCGTACACCAGCTCGTACGCCCGCCTCACGGGCGGAATCGACAACAACCCGGTTCGGCGAACCTCCCGGTACAGCCACAAACCGACGGAAGAAGCATCGACACGCCGTAGCACGCGGTCCCTACAGTACCGCACCTGACGCCGTGGGGCGAGGGCGGCCGATGGGACGCCGGCGTGCGCCGCGCGCTGCCGGAAAATCGGCAGCCTGACGCGGTCGTCTGGAGCATGCGGGTGTAAGTCCTCTGAATCCATCGGTTGACGAACGGGCATCGCGCTTGCTCTGAGCGGAGTCGCCCGTAACCCGGAGGGATTCTGATGCTTGTCGCGTACTGTGTTGCCGCATTCGCCGCGGGATTCAGCGTCTGCGCCGGCCTGGCGCTCTTCAAGGCGGTCGACCATTTCGACGACGCCGGGAAGTAGCGCGCAAGGCCACGGCGCCACCGGCGACGCGTCGGCGGCGTCGACCTCCGCACCGGGAGGTACCGCAACGCGGTCACCGATCAGGATCTGATGCGCGTCGTCCTGACGGGCATCCCGGGCACGGGGATGCTGGCGTTCAAGTTCGACGCGTCCGAGCTCGCCGGGACGCTCCTCTGGAAGGCGAGCCTGGGCGCCCAGATCGTCAGCGGTCCCATCACCTACGAAGTCGATGGTAGACAGTACGTTACGGCGATCTCCGGCTTGTCCTTGTGCGTCTTTGCCCTCCGCGAATGACGCATTTGTAATGGGACCTAGCTAA
>Ga0315281_10014006_pt1 | contig 10828 bp, 14 predicted proteins | sample YL17G07_0_MG_FD_204540 | JGI IMG/M metagenome (GOLD analysis project Ga0315281, IMG submission 204540) | Sediment microbial communities from Yellowstone Lake, YNP, Wyoming, USA - YL17G07_0 | ecosystem: Environmental > Aquatic > Freshwater > Lake > Sediment | place: USA: Wyoming | collected... | reverse complement strand
TCACCCTAACCCTCTCCCCCTGACCAGGTGGAGAGGGGACTCTTGAAACGACTTCCAGTCTTATCCGTGAAACCGGTAACCGGCGCCGCGCACGGTCTCGATCAGTGCGTCGTGTCCGCTCGGCTCGAGCGCTCGGCGCAATCTGCGGATGTGAACGTCGACGGTGCGCTCTTCGACGAACACGTGGTCGCCCCAGACCTGGTCGAGCAGTTGCACGCGGCTGTACACCCGTTCGGGGTGGGTCATGAAAAAGTGCAGCAGCTTGAATTCGGTCGGCCCCAGGGTGAGGTCTTTGCCCTTGCCCGTAACGCGATGGGCCGTCGGGTCGAGTTGCAGGCCGTTGAATTCGATCACATCGTCGGTGAGCTGCGGCGCGCGCCGCCGCAACACGGCCTTGATACGCGCCAGCAGCTCTTTAGGCGAGAACGGCTTGGTGATGTAATCGTCGGCGCCCGCTTCGAGGCCTTCGACCTTGTCGTGTTCCTGCGCGCGCGCAGTGAGCATGATGATCGGAATGTCCTTGCTGCGCGCGTCGGCACGCAGCTTGCGGGCCAGCGCCGTGCCGGCGATATCCGGCAGCATCCAGTCGAGCAGTATCAGGTCGGGCTTCACTTCGCGTATCGACGCGTCGGCTTCGGCCGCGGTGTAGGCGCGCTGCACGCGGTGCCCGGCGTGCGCGAGATTCACCGCGATCAGTTCCTGGATCGCCGGCTCGTCCTCAACCACCAGTATGTCGCTGCCCGCCATGATTTGCCGCGATTTCAGAATCAGCCCAGCGCCTCGCGCTCGAGGTCCTCGACCGAGGTATGGCGCACGTCCGTGCCCTTCACGATGTAGATCACCTGTTCGGCCATGTTTTTCGCGTGATCGCCGATGCGCTCGATCGCCTTCGCGATCCACACGATCTCGATCGCCTGCGAAATCGTGCGCGGATCTTCCATCATGAAGGTGATCAACTGCCGGACGATAGCCCGGAACTCCTCGTCGATCGCGACATCCTCACGCACGATGGCCGCCGCCGCCACGGGATCGAGCCGCGCCAGCGCGTCGAGCGCCTTGCGCAGCATGCGGATCGCGATGTCGCCGACGTGCCGGACCGCCGCGAGCGGCGTTACCGGCAGCCGCGCGCGGCCGAGGCCCTGCTTGCCCATGCGAGCGATCTTGGCGGCCTCGTCGCCGATGCGTTCGAGGTCGGTCACGATCTTGATCACGGCGAGCACCATGCGCAGATCGCCGGCGGCCGGCTGCCGGCGCGCAATCAAATGGCTGCAATCCGTGTCGATGCTGACTTCGAGCGCGTTGACGCGATGGTCATTGACGATGACGTTGTCGAGCAACTGGAGGTCGCCGTCCATCAAGCCGTTGATCGCGGCCAGTATCTGCGCTTCGACTACGCCGCCCATCTCCAGCACGCGGGAACGCAGGGCCTCGAGGTCGATGTCGTATTGCTTGGAAGAATGCTCGCTTTGTACCATGTTCGTCTCTCCAGGGACGGCCTTATCCAAACCGTCCGGTAATGTAATCCTCGGTTTCCTTGCGCCTGGGTTTGATGAATATGTTATCGGTAATGCCGAACTCGATCAGCTCGCCCAGGTACATGTAAGCAGTGTAATCCGACACCCGGGCCGCCTGTTGCATGTTGTGCGTGACGATGACGACCGTGTAATCCGATTTCAGCTCGTTCATCAGCTCCTCGATATGCGCGGTCGATATCGGGTCGAGCGCCGAGCACGGCTCGTCGAGCAGCAATACCTCGGGCTTGATCGCGATGCCGCGCGCAATGCACAGCCGCTGCTGCTGGCCGCCCGACAAGCTGTTGCCGCTCTGGCCGAGTTTGTCCTTGACCTCTTTCCACAGCGCCGCCTTGGTGAGCGCCCATTCGACGCGTTCGTCCATTTCGCCGCGGCTCAGGTTTTCATAGAGGCGCACGCCAAAGGCAATATTGTCGTGGATCGACATCGGGAACGGCGTCGGCTTCTGGAACACCATGCCGACCTTGGCGCGCAGCAAGGTGATGTCGTGCCGGCGGTCCAGGATGTTATCGCCATCGAGCCGGATCTCACCCTCGGCCCGGTGCCCGGGATAAAGTTCGTAGAGCCGGTTGAACGTGCGCAGCAGCGTGGATTTGCCGCAGCCCGATGGCCCGATGAACGCGGTCACCTGGTTGGCCGGGATATCCATCGAGACATTCTTGATGGCCTGGAATTTCCCGTAATAAAAGCTGAGGTTATTGACCTTCAGTTTCGGGTTGGCGATCTGCAGATCTTCAATCATTTGCGGCATCCATTCTTAGAGCGCTTAACATAATGAAACGCGTGATGCGCTGGCACGATTTTGGCTCAGGGCGCGAAGAAAGGCCCGCCGCTTAGTCATTCTAAGCAAGGGACTTTCGACAATGCCATGGGCCAAAACTCGCGCCAGCCCCATTATTCGCATGTGGTTGGTTCTAACGTTGTTCGGGGTTGCGGCCAGAATCGGCGCTAGCATCGTTACTCGACTTGCCAATATTCTGGATATTGGCATCATCGAGCGCCTCACCATCACCAATTCTGGCAGCAACGCACGCGTGTTTCATTATGTTAGGCGCTCTTAGCATCTTCAGCTCATACCTTGCGGCGGAACAGCACGCGCGCCAGTATATTCAGTCCGAGCACGCCGAAAGTGATCAGGATTGCGCCGCCCCACGCAAGCCGGTGCCAGTCCGGGTACGGGCTCATCGCGAACTGGAAAATCACCATCGGCAGGTTGGCCATCGGCTGATTCATGTTCAGCGACCAGAACTGGTTGTTGAGCGCAGTGAAGAGCAGCGGCGCGGTTTCGCCACTGATGCGCGCGACCGCCAGCAAAATGCCGGTGATGATGCCGGCGCGGGCCGCGCGATACGACACGAACACGATCATCTTCCAGGTTGGCGCGCCCAGCGCGACCGCCGCCTCGCGCAAAGTGTCGGGCACCAGCTTCAGCATGTCGTCGGTGGTGCGCACCACCACCGGGATCACGATCAGAGACAGCGCGAACGCACCGCCCCAGCCCGAAAAATGGTGGACCTGGGTGATGTAGACCGAGTAGATGAAAAGGCCGATCACGATCGACGGCGCGGACAGCAAAATGTCGTTGATGAACCGCGTCGCCGGCGCGAGCCAGCCGCGCTGCCCGAACTCGGCAAGATAAGTGCCCGCAAGGATGCCGACAGGTGTTCCGATCAAGGTCGCAGTCGTTGCCATCAGCAGGCTGCCGACGATGGCATTGAGCAGACCACCGCTGCTGCCCGGTGGCGGCGTGGTTTGAGTGAAGAGCGTGTAGCTCAACGCGCTGAAACCCTGGTGCAGCAGCGTGAACAGTATCCAGGCGAGCCAGAACAGGCCGAACACCATCATAAGCCCAGAGATGAAGAGCATGGCTGCATTGACCCTGCGCCGGCGCCGGTAAATTTTGTTTTTCATGCGGATGCCTACGTCCGGACGCCTTCCTGCCTCGCGAGCTGCAGCAGGAGCAGCTTGGAGCATGCCAGCACGATGGTGGTGATCAGAAACAGAATCAGCCCCAGTTCGATCAGCGCCGAGGAATGAATGTCGCCGACCGCTTCGGTAAACTCGTTGGCAAGCGACGATGCAATGCTGTTGCCGGGAGCCAGCAGCGACGCGCTCAGCCGGTGGGCATTTCCGATGACGAAGGTCACCGCCATGGTCTCGCCCAGCGCGCGTCCAAGCCCAAGCATGATGCCGCCGACCACGCCGATTTTGGTGTACGGCAATACGACTGTCCAGGCCACTTCCCACGTCGTGGCGCCGAGCCCGTATGCCGATTCCTTGAGCAGCGGCGGCACCAGCTCGAATACGTCGCGCATCACCGCCGTGATGAACGGGATCACCATGATGGCAAGTATGATGCCGGCGGTCAGCATGCCAATACCCATGGCGGGGCCCTTGAACAACGCGCCAATTATCGGCAGCGGGCCCAATGCCGCAATCAGCGCCGGCTGCACGTATTCGGCAAAGATCGGCGCAAACACGAACAATCCCCACATGCCGTAGATGATGCTCGGGATGGCCGCCAGCGTTTCGATCGCAGTGCCGAGCGGGCGCTTGAGCCACGTCGGCGACAATTCGGTCAGGAACAAGGCGATGCCGAAGCTCACCGGGATGCCTATGATCATTGCAATCGCGGAACTGACCAGCGTGCCGTAGATCGGCACCAGCGCGCCGAATTCCTGAGTCACCGGGTTCCACTCGGGGTCGAACAGGAAGCTGAAACCGAACTTGCTCAGCGCGAGCTGGCTGTGGAATAGCAGCGAAACCAGAATCGCGGCGAGGATGGAGAAAACGCAAAACGCGGCGAACCGCGTCAGATTTTTGAAAAATGCATCCATCCGGGAATGTCTTATTGCAGGCTAGTAGACCGGCTTGCCGGAAGCGTCCTGGATTTTCTTCCACTCCGCCTTGACCAGCTTCACGACGTTGTCCGGCATCGGGATATAGTCGAGATCGAGCGCCATCTTGTCGCCGTTCTCATACGCCCAGTCGAAAAACTTGAGCGCGACTACGGCGTTTTCGGGCTTGTCCTGCTTCTTGTGCATCAGGATGAAAGTCGCGCCCGTGATGGGCCAACTGTCCTTGCCCGCCTGTTCGGTCAGGATTTCATAAAAGCCGGGCGCCTTCTCCCACTGCGCGTTGGCAGCTGCTGCCCTGAAGGTTTTATCATCCGGACCTACGAAGTTGCCATCCTTGTTTTGCAACATCACGTACGACATCTTGTTCTGGATCGCGTACGCGTATTCGACGTAACCGATCGAGCCCGACAGGCGCTGCACGTAGGCGGCCACGCCCTCGTTGCCCTTGCCGGTAACACCCGCCAGCCATTTCACCGACGTGTTGTTGCCGGCCTTGTCTTTCCATTCGGCGCTGACCTTCGACAGGTAATTGGTGAAGATGAACGTGGTGCCCGACCCGTCGGAACGCGCGACAACGGTGATGTCCTGGCTGGGCAATTTGACGTTCGGGTTGAGCGCCGCGATGGCGGGCGCATTCCACTTCGTGATCTTGCCGAGGTAAATGTCCGCAAGCACAGCGCCGGTCAGGCGTATGGCGCCGGGCTTGATGCCTTCGAGGTTGTAGACCGGCACCACGCCGCCGACCACCATCGGGAATTGCACCAGGCCATTCTTCTCGAGTTCCGCGGCTTGCAACGGCGCGTCGGACGCCCCGAAATCGACCGTCTTGGCGATAATCTGCTTGATGCCGCCGCCCGAGCCGATCGATTGATAGTTCATGCCATTGCCGGTTTTTGCCCGGTAGGCCTCGGCCCATTTCGAATAAATTGGGTACGGAAAAGTCGCACCGGCGCCGGTAATATCGGCCGCCTGCACGGCCGCGCCTGCGCCCAGCGCCAGCGCCGCCGACAGGATGATGCGTGACACGAGTTGGGATTTCATTGCTCGCTCTCCATTCTTGAAAGACTTTAGGGATCCGACGCATGATAGCTAGCGATTGTTACAACCTCGTGACGCCCCCCCACAGCGCCCTGCCGTGCAATTCGGCAACCTAACCAACTGAAAAGCTGTGTGTTCCAAAGCTATTGACGATGGCCCTTATATTTCGATATTATTCGAAATATGGAATCAAAGCAGGTTATCAAGGCATTAGCGGCGCTGGCCCAAGACTCTCGGCTCGCGATATTCAGGTTGTTGATCCAATGCGGCCCCGAGGGATTGAGCGCCGGCAAGATCGCTGAACGCGTCAACATTGCACCAGCGACGCTGTCGTTCCATCTCAAGGAACTGAGCACCTGCGGACTGCTCGGTTCGCGCCAGGACGGGCGCTATGTAATTTATTCCGCCAACTTCGCGGCGATGAACGACCTGATCGGATTTCTCACCGAAAACTGCTGCGGCGGCAATACCTGCACCAGCGTAACGGCGTGCGCGACACCAGAAGACACCAGATGACCGATGGCGGACAAAGTCTTCAACGTGCTATTTCTGTGCACGCATAATTCGGCGCGTAGCCTCATGGCAGAGGCGCTACTCAACAACCCGGCGGTCAGTCGGGGCCGGTTCAAGGCGTACAGCGCGGGCAGTCATGCCTCGGGCAAGCCCAATCCCTTTGCGCTGGAGCGTATTCGTCACGTGGGGTTGCCAACCGACGGCCTGCGCAGCAAGGATTGGGATGAGTTTGCCAAACCCGATGCACCGAAAATGGATTTCGTATTCACCGTTTGCGACAACGCGGCGAACGAAGCGTGCCCGGTGTGGCCCGGCCAACCCATGACCGCACATTGGGGCTTGCCCGATCCTGCTGCAGTGGAAGGCAGCGACGAGCAGAAGCGCCGGGCATTTGCCGAGGCTTGCCGCCATTTGTCCAACCGCATCAATCTTTTTACCAGCCTGCCGCTGAGCAAGCTCGATAAACTGAGTCTGCAGAAAAAACTCGAAGAAATCGGCAGGACTGCCGGCGAAATTTCGCCAGCATGAGCGCAGGCGCGCAAACCGCGGCGCGTCCCGCGCTGGGCGTGTTCGAGCGCTGGCTGACGCTGTGGGTATTTCTGTGCATCGCAGTGGGTGTCCTGTGCGGGCAGTTGCTGCCGGGCCTGTTCAAGGCCATCGGTGCGATCGAGATTGCGCGCGTTAACCTGCCGGTCGGCGCGCTGATCTGGGTGATGATCATCCCGATGCTGCTCAAGATCGACTTCGCCGCGATCTCGCAGGTGCGCAGCCAATGGCGCGGCATTGCGGTCACGGTGTTCATCAACTGGGCGGTGAAGCCATTCTCGATGGCGCTGCTCGGCTGGATCTTTATCCGGCATTTGTTCGCGCCCTATCTGCCGGCCGCTCAGATCGACAGCTACTTTGCGGGGCTCATCCTGCTCGCCGCGGCGCCGTGCACCGCCATGGTGTTCGTATGGAGCAGGCTCTCCGACGGCGACCCGTACTTTACTTTGAGCCAGGTCGCATTGAACGACGTCATCATGATTTTCGCGTTCGGTCCGATCGTGGCGCTGCTGCTGGGACTGGCGTCGATCACCGTGCCGTGGGACACGCTGCTGATTTCGGTGGCTCTTTATATTGTCGTGCCGGTGATCGTTTCGCAAATCTGGCGCCGCGCGCTACTGGCAAGGGGCGGACCGCCGGCGCTCGAACGCACGCTGGCGGCGCTGCACCCGGCCTCGCTCACCGCATTGCTCGTTACGCTCGTGCTGCTGTTCGGGTTTCAGGGCGACGCGATCATCCGTCAGCCGCTGGTGATTGCGATGCTGGCAGTGCCGATCCTGATCCAGGTCTATTTCAACTCGGCGCTCGCTTATTGGCTCAATCGCAAGCTCGGCGTCGCGCACAACGTGGCCTGCCCGTCGGCGCTGATCGGCGCGAGCAACTTCTTCGAACTCGCAGTGGCCGCCGCAATCAGCCTGTTCGGATTCGAATCGGGCGCCGCGCTTGCGACCGTGGTCGGTGTTCTGATCGAGGTGCCAGTGATGTTGTCGGTGGTCACCATCGTCAACCGTACACGTGATTGGTACGGGTCAGGCGCTAGCTAGTAATCAAAGATCGGTGACTGGTAATTTCATCAACCACCAGTTACCAATCACTTATAGCCCGCTTCCATACTGACGAAACGGTCGGTTAGTTCGGCGAGCTCACGGTAAAAGCCGCTTTGCGCGCCGGCCCTGACCGCCCCCGTGAAAGGGCCGACCCAGAATCCGAGATGTTCGTCGAGGAAAGCCGGGGGCGCGCTTTACTGCTAAAGCCTGAGCGGCGTTACATGTAGTGCTGCGCGAGCCACCAGGCGACGGCAGCCACGAACGCCGAGCACGGGATAGTGAAGATCCATGCCCACACGATATTGCCGGCGATGCCCCAGCGCACTGCCGAGAGTTTTTGCACGGCGCCGACGCCGACGATTGCGCCGGTGATGGTGTGGGTCGTCGACACCGGAACGCCCATTTCAGTGGCGAGGAACAGCGTTACGGCGCCGCCGGTCGCGGCGCAAAAGCCGCTCACCGGTTTCAGCTTGGTTATGCGCATGCCCATGGTCTTGACGATGCGCCAGCCGCCGAACAGCGTGCCCAAGCCCATCGCCGCCTGACATGCGACCACCACCCAGAACGGCAGATCATCCTGCGAGGTAAGCGTGCCGCCAGCTATCAGCAGCATCCAGATGATGCCCATGGTTTTCTGCGCATCGTTGCCGCCGTGACCGAGACTGTAGAGCGCGGCGGCGACAAACTGCAGGCGATTGAACCAGCGGTCGACTTTGCGCGGCGTGGTGTCAACGCAGATCCATGACACCAACACCATCAGGCCGGTACCCAATACGAAGCCGAGCGCCGGCGATAAAACGATCGCCGCCACGGTCTTGAAAAAACCGCTCGCGATCAGCGTGCCCACGCCGCCCTTGGCAACCGCCGCGCCGGCCAGCCCGCCGATCAGAGCATGCGACGAACTCGACGGGATGCCGTAATACCAGGTGACGATGTTCCAGGTGATGGCGCCGGCGAGCGCGCCGAATACCACGTAATGGTCAACGATCAGCGGATCGATGATCCCTTTGCCGATCGTGCTCGCCACATGCAGGCCGAAGAAAAAAAACGCGATAAAATTGAAAAACGCCGCCCACGCGATCGCATATTGCGGCCGCATCGCACCGGTGGAAACAATGGTAGCGATCGAATTCGCGGCATCATGAAAGCCGTTCAGGAAGTCGAATGCCAGCGCGACGAACACCAGCACCACCAGCACTTCAAAGGTCATGCGCGCAGCTCCGTTCCCCGCATTGCCATGCGCCGCGGGCTCATGAGTTCTCGAGCACGATACCCTGGATGATATTGGCGACGTCCTCGCAGCAGTCGGTGACCGTCTCGAGATGCTCGTAGACCGAGCGCAGCTTGATCAGCTCCCGCACGTCGGGCTCCTCGCGAAAGAGCCGCGCGATCGCCCCGCGCATCACATGGTCGGCATCCGATTCAAGGCGGTCGATTTCCGCGCATATCGTGAGAATTTCGGCGGCGTTGTCCATGCTGGAAAGCAGCCCGACGGCGCTTTTCACTTTCTCGCAGCAGACAACGCCGATGTCGGCAAGCTTCCCCGCCTCGGGCGTGGGATCGCGCACGTCGTAGAGAAACATGAGCTGCGCCGAGTCCTCGATCAGGTCAAGGATGTCGTCCATTTTGCTGATCAGCTGGTGGATGTCCTCACGGTCGATCGGCGTGATGAACGTCTTGTGCAGCAGCTCGATCGTGGTGCGCGTGATTTTGTCGGCGCGCTTCTCGATGGTCTCTATCGTGCGGGTACGGCGTTCGAGGTCGTCGTGGCTTGCCATCAAAGAGGCCAGCTCGCGGCTGCCCTCGACAATCTGTTCGGCGTGCTCGTTGAACAAGTCGAAAAACCGGCCTTGGCGCGGCATCAGGCGGCTGAACATTGCATTCTCCCCTTCAATTTCGCGAAACCCGGTGCGGAACGCGCACCGCCGTCCCCTTGCCCCCCAACGAGTGGCGATATTTTAGCTGATTTGATGCGGGGCGGCGGCGAATTTTTGCCATACAATCCCGACACGCCGCCTTTGGCGCGCAAGCCTGACCTATGAGTGCATTCTGGATTTTCGGCATCATTCTCAACGTGACGCTGACCGCGCTCGCGATCTATTGGGTCGTGAAGCAGATGCGCCGCCGCGACGACAACAAAAGTGACGAGTGAGGGCTGGTGATTCATTGACATGGCCCTCCTCAGGCGTCTGAAATGCGTTCCGGATATCGCGGCAGATTCGCGCCCTCCCCGACCGGCCCTTTGCACTTCGGCTCTCTGGTTGCAGCGGTCGCCAGTTACCTCGAGGCCAAAAGCAAAGGCGGCGAATGGCTGGTGCGCATCGATGATCTCGACCCGCCGCGCACTGTCGCGGGTGCCGCCGATGACATTCTGCACACGCTCGACGCGTGCGGCATGCGGTGGGACGGCACGGTTGTTTATCAAAGCGCGCGTTCCGACGCCTACCAAGAAGCACTCGAACGATTGCGCCGTCTCGGCATCGTTTATCCATGCGCTTGCAGCCGGCGCGAAATCGCCGACTCGGCACTCGCCGGCATCGAAGGCCTGGTCTATCCCGGCACCTGTCGAAACGGCATCGCCGCCGGCAAAACGGCACGGGCGTGGCGCGTCATTACGCGCGGCGCGCACATCGTCTTTGCCGATGCGCTGCAGGGACCGGTCCAACAGAATCTCGAAACGGAGAGCGGCGACTTCGTGCTGTATCGCGCCGACCGTGTATTCGCATATCAGCTCGCCGTAGCGGTCGACGATGCCGCGCAGGGCATCACCGACGTAGTGCGCGGCGCCGATCTCCTCGACTCGACGCCGCGCCAGATTTACCTGCAGCAACTGCTCGGATTGCCGACTCCGCATTACATGCACGTCCCGGCCGCGGTGAATGCGGAAGGTGAAAAGCTCAGCAAGCAAACGCGCGCCGCCGCCATCGATGCACGCCAGCCACTGCCGGCGTTGTTGGCGGCAATCGGCTTCCTTGGCCAGCAACCGCCGGACGATCTTGCGCGCGCCGATGCCGCAACACTATGGCAGTGGGCGATCGCAAATTGGCGCAGCGCGGACATTCCACGCCGGCGGCAACTCGCCGCACCACCCGATGCACTTTAAATAACCCGCATGCCATTGCAAGGAACTGTCTCAAGAATGCACACGACGCGTACAAATCAAAACCAGAATAGACAGGATTAAGGAACCTCTGCATAAGTCCGTCATTCCGGACAAACGAGCTTTTTAGCGAGAGCGATCCGGAATCCAGAGCGTTTTCAATCAAAGCCTTACTGGATTCCAGCGTACGCTGGA
>Ga0315281_10014005_pt1 | contig 10829 bp, 23 predicted proteins | sample YL17G07_0_MG_FD_204540 | JGI IMG/M metagenome (GOLD analysis project Ga0315281, IMG submission 204540) | Sediment microbial communities from Yellowstone Lake, YNP, Wyoming, USA - YL17G07_0 | ecosystem: Environmental > Aquatic > Freshwater > Lake > Sediment | place: USA: Wyoming | collected... | reverse complement strand
GCGGATCTCCTTACCACGCCTGGGACAGATACCATCGTTTTAACCGGAGATCTCTACGCCGAAAGAATTAGGGGAAAATTACCAGACAAAATTAAGCCCAAAGAATATCGGGAGATCGCCTGCCCTGCTCCGGTCAATCCTGCAAACGTAACAGAACTGAATTTGGAAAGATCGGAGAATCAGGCCTATAAGAGGATCCTTGTCCACGTTGCAAATTCGGCAACGTCGGGGACCCCGTTTTCAGGAACGAGTGCAGACACCACGATCGCAGCTATGGGGGTTGATTCAGACGCAGGGGAAATGTTCAACAAGATAAACTGGCCGGTTCTGGTGGCTCTCCTAAAGGGAGACAAAGCGATTGAGACGGCTCCAACGGGATGGGCTCTTTTTGATTTTTGTAATGACAAATCAAAAATGTCTGCGATCCTTGGAGGCCTCTTTTCAAGGCTGAGGGTATTTTGGGACAACGGAACCCTTTCGACTTCTCAGGTCTCCTGCTTAACGGATTGCATGAGACGGATTGTTTAAGAAAGGACTCCAATGTCGACCATCATCTCGGAAGACACTCAAAACCAAATAGTGACAGATCTCAAGTCGGCCCTCGTGAGTTATTTTAGATCCACACCCGTGGGCCAACAGCTTGAGGCCGAATATATAAACCAGGGGGTCAAGCAGCAACTGAATGATCCCCTGGTTTGGCTTATCATCATCCTGGTCCTCGCCGTAGTCATCTATCCCTATTTCAAGAAAAGGTAAAAGATGGAAGAAATAAAATTAACGGCGGGGACGCTGGTTTCACCGGATTTTTTTGAATCAAATATTCCTGGCATTATTGAATTTTATAATAATTCTGAAAATGTAGGGTCCCTAAATTTAGGGACCAAGATAGGAGATGCCGTGGAGAGCATCGGACAATCAACTAAAAGTGCAGTCATCGGGATTTTTGACACCATAGGCCAATCCGCAGGGGCATTGACGCAGCCCTTAATCAATCAGGTCCTTCTAATCATGGGAGTGGCCATCGTAGGAATTTATTTTTTGAGCAAATCAAAAATTAAATTTGGAGTTTAAAGATGCCAGAAAAATATAATATGTATACTTTTGATTTGACAAACGCCAGGACTTCAGAGGTTTTTGAAGTCATGGGAAAATTGGCCTACGTCAAAGACGCTTCCGATGGACTCGCCAACGTAGACGTCCAATTAAATGAATCCGATAACGATAAAATTAATCTCATCCGAAAATGCGGGATCGTAGCCGATTTTAGAAAGCTCTACATTTCCAATACAGCCCAATCAGGAAAAACTCTCACTCTTTTTATTTCAACAAATTTTGATGCTCTGAGATTGTTTGAGCAGTCCCAGGGGGCCGACGTTAACGTCAATCAGCCGATCACTCAATATGGGGTCACTCCAACGATCTACAACGTAACTTGCACTACCGCAGGGACTGAATACTCTCAGAGCTTAGGGGCCGACTGTAGAAAATTTTTAATCAGGCCCAGGACCGGAAATTTAAAAGTTTGCTTCACCGCAAGCGGATCTGGAACGCTCTTTATCACGGTCCCTGCCGGAGGGGCCTATTTTGAAGACAATATTAAATGCGCTCAAACTCTCTATTTCCAAAATGATACGGCAGGGGCTATCGCTGAAATCGTGAAATGGACTTAAAAAATGGGAATGACAGCACAAGGGATGCGCCCAATCGTCGCTACAGATGATTTAACTCTTTCAGCCGACACGGAAGAAAGTTCTCTCTCAACTTCTTACGTCAAAAAGAAAGAAATAAAATTGTTCGATATAGGACAATTCCGGGTTTATTTTGAGCTTAAATCTCCTTCGGGTGTTCCTGTCTATGGACAAATTTATAAAAATGGCGTGGCACTTGGAACGGAAAGAAGCACTTCGAGTCCCACCTATGTCGTTTTCACAGAAGATTTTAATTTTTCAAAAAACGATTTGGTTCAGTTGTATGTAAAAACTTCGAATGCTTCTTATTATGTTAATTGTGATCTTTTTAGGATCAAATCCGATGCGATCATCGGTGTGATTATCTTAGATTAAATGAAAACATCTAAATATTTTTTTTTGGGCTTAATCGGGCTTATTGTTTTCGCTGTGATTTATAAAAAAGACGAGATCGTTGGATATATCCAGGAGAATGAAACTTTAAATTCGATTTTTGAGACGATTAAAGAGGAGAAAGACAAGGTTGTTGAATTTGTCCAGGAGAATGAAACTTTAAGCTCTATCGTTGAGACGATTCAAAAAGGAGCAGAAACCGTGATTTCAGGATTTGATTCAATTTATCAAAAATGGAGTGAGGCGTTGGGAATAGATTGGAGGCTCGTTAAGGCCGTGGCGATTACTGAGAGCAGCGAGGATCCTTCAGCGATAGGGGACAATGGAAACTCGTTCGGTTTGATGCAGGTTCAAAATCTTATAGGGAATTATTACGCCAACGCTAAAGGGACTGAGCTTTTAGATCCAGAGAAGAATGTCGAGGCCGGATCCAAATATTTAGCCGAGATGGTCAAAAAGTATGGAGTGGAAGGCGGGATCCAGGCTTACAATTTGGGAGAGACGAAATATTTGGCAGGTCTTACTTCTCCAACTTATCTTTCAAAAGTAATGAGAAATTTTAATTCTCTTCAGGTGACAGCATGATTTTAGAATCGGCGATGATCTTAACTGCCCTATATGCCTTTACTAAAAAACCTACAAATGGGAGTGCGGTCCAGGCAGCTCCAGAGACCGCGAAGATCAAAGTAGAAGAGAAGAAAGAAACCCAACCCGCCGCCGTTACCGGCTTGCAATCCGTTTTTAAGGAATCAGAAGAAAATGTTTTTTTAAATCCTGCAATCCAAAAAATGATAGGGATAGGAACAACTCTTGCTTCTCAATATATAAGTGGAAAGGGCATAGCGGGGCCAGGAATCACAGGAGTATTGGCCGTGGGTTTGTCTGGCCAAAGTGTTTATACTCAACCCTATTCTGGAATTGCCGAAAGTGTTATCAATAGCGTTTTCCCTGTTTTAGGAACCGTGATAGGAGGCTTTTTGGAAGGAATTTTTGGTAAAAATCCGAAACCACCTAACCCTATCACTTTTGATGTTTTAAGAGAAGGAGAAGATCAGAGAATACTACAGAGCCTTGCACTGGCTTCCCTGGAAGAGCCATATAAAACGATGTCTTCAAAAAGATGGAATGAATTAATCGAAGACATTAAGAAGGAAAGCCCATGGGGAGACATTAATTCTGCGATACAAGCGAAGGCATACTACGCTTTGATTAATTATTCTCAAAAAACAAAAGATTGGGAGATTAGAAATCCAAGCTCCTTTGATATGAGTTTAAAAAATGAAATTTTTTGGAAAAAAATAGATAATTTTTATCTTTATAATTTCCCACCTTTCGGGATGGCGGGATATCCCGCAAACATTACTCCTGAAATGTGGAGAGATGCAGAGATCCTTTGGAACCTTTTAGGATTCCCTGATGAGATTAAAAAGGATCCTTGCTTTGGGATGATAGATCCGAGATCCCAAGTGTTTTATAACTCAAAAATTCAAAGTGAAAGCGTGATTTTAGATCCCGATATGGGCTATGCACCAAGCCCATTCCCCCAAGGAGTTTCAAACGACATTCCACTTTATAGGGATGAAGCCGGAAATGTAATTTGCATGGTTTCAAAACAAATGTGGGGGAGATTTGAATCCTATTGGGATTCTTTGAAGAGAACAAATCCAGAAGAATACAAAAAAGAGCAGGAACAAATCCAGGTGGCAGCTATACTCTATAGAGATTTGCCATTAGCGGCTCAATCGGTCTAAAAAAAGGAGAATTTTATGGATAAAAAACAGATGACCATCATTGGAGTTGTGGCAGCCGTGATCGTTCTATATTTTATTTTAAAACAAAAGGGAACGACCACTGCCCAGACGAATCAAACGGCCAGGAGCGCTTCTCTCACCGAGCCGATAACCGGATTGATCGGATCGGGGATTACTCTACTCTCAAATTTTGTGAAATCAGGAGTGGATTATTTTTCGGGAAATCAAGCAAGTCAAAGCAGCTCGGGCGTTCCGGCGGTTAATGCAACTGCTTATCAGACAACCGATATTTATAGCCCATATTATTCGGGGGCCGTTGATATTACCACACCTGACATGGCTGGATATTTCGATAGTCAGGGAATTGGCCTCCCAATGTAAAAAAGAAACGTGAAAATTTTAAATTATCTTAGAACGATTTGGAATCGGGTTACGGGGAAGATGGAAATATCAGAGATCATAGAAAATCTTTTTCAAAGCTCATTCATCTCTGAACCAGAAAAAATTGCTGAGATGGGGATCGATCTCGTGATTGACCTGGAAGGAAAGCTTGACGTCAATCTTCCGGTCAAAAGTTATCTATACTATCCCTTTTATGACATTCCGAAATTGCCGGATATAAACGATCTCGATGCGATCGCTTCCTATGGATCTTATTTTTTAAAAACTGGCAAGAAAGTATTGACTCATTGTTCATTCGGCTATAATCGATCCGGTTTTGTAAACGGATTGATTTTAATAAAATTAGGATTCACAGGGAAAGAGGCTGTAAGTCTTATCCAGAAAAAGCGCCCCAACTCTTTATTGAACGATACATTCAGAGATTTCCTGTTGGGAAGATATTGATTGAAGGGAGGTGATATTATGAACGCTTTTTGGGGTAGCATAATTTCAGGTGCTCTCAAAGTTTTTATGGGCCTCATGGGACAGGTGACTCCTGCGATCGCTGCGGAGCTAAATGCCTTCTTGACTTCTCTCTATAAGAAGGCATTGGCAACACCTAATCCCTGGGACGATTTCGCCATAGGGATGTTGCTTGACATCCTGGCGATTCCCCGTCCTCCCCCTGAATAATTCATCGAGAGGATCCCCTCGAGAGGATCTCCTCGAGGGGATTTTGTTTTTGATATGAAACAATTGATCTGTCGATCGCAGGATTAGGAGGTGAAAAAAAATGACAGAAGAAGAAAAGGCAGCATTTGAGGCATTAGAAAAAGAAGTAAAAAAACTTAAAATAAAAATCAAGATCCTTGAACACGGCTTCATCAAAAACAACATGGCCCTTTTCGAGGAAGCAGAAAATCAAGCCGGTTTGACGGCCTTAGAGGATGAATGATTATGAAAAAAAGACATCGTTCAAAGAAATGGGGAAAGATCGGGGCCCCGAAATCAGCCAAGAGATCTAGATGGCTAAAGAAGATACGCCGTCGCTCATGGTAATTTTAAACTATAGGTTTGTGGTCCGGCTGCCGAGCTCAGGATCCCGGATCTCGAGGAATTAAGGAACCTATAGTTCTAAATCATTGATTTTTGGTGAAGCCCCTGCTATTGACCGAGATCAAAAGTCTTGTCCTGGGGCAACCTGAATATGAGAAAATGGTAACTTCAGAGATCACATTAGGAGCTTTAATTAATACTGGTTTAAGCATAGCAATCCTGGGCTATCTTATAAATTTTTCAAGAAAGGTAGCTATCGTCGAAACCGTCGTCAAAAGATGTAAGTTCTGCAATCCCACCCAGGAAGAAATCGATAACGATTCCAAATCTTAAAAAAGGAGGATGATCCCGTGGATGATGCTGAAAGAAAAGAGTTCATTAAAAAGGTGAAAGAGGATCTCGCTGCTCTCAAAAAAGAGAATGAGGCCCTCAAAACTGAAAACGCAGCCCTCTCTCAAAGGGTAACGGATCTTGAAACCAAGATGAAGGAGGACGAAGATGACTTCTAAGATAGATCCTGACCTTCAGGATCTTGCGGACAAGGCGGAAGGAAAACCGCCGGAAGAGGATCTCTTGAAATGTCCTAAGTGCCAATCGTTTTCGGTTGTCAAAAAGGGCATAGGAATCTACTGCAAGGACTGCAAGAAGTTCACATCATACAAAGTGATGGAAAAGAAAGAAGTCGTAAGGGATGCCAAATTAAAGAGGCGAACCGGCGAAATTCCAGAATTTACTTTTTTTGATGAGGGGATAGTCGAAGGATTTGTAAAACTGCCTTTTGACTATCTTGCCAGGATCTACAAAAACGAGGACCTTAAATTGTTGCCGGAAGAATCGAAACAGGGAGCAAAACTTCTAAATACTCTCGCAACGAAAAGGCTCCCCGATTGGCTCGAAAAATATTTAGACGAATTTGTTATCGCTTTATGGTTTGTGATGATCGTATCCCCTCGCCTTCAAATAATTTCTGAAAGTAAAAAGAAAGAGGGCCAGGCACAGAAGGAACAAAAAAAAGATACGATTGAACCAATCCGTTTTGAAGAGGTCTTCCAGAAGCAACCTGAAGAGCCAAGGGCCGCATGAAAAATGAAGTTATTCTCATCACCGGTCAAAGAGGCCAGGGGAAAACAACTTTTATCAAAGATCAGATCGACCTCTATGACAGGGTTATCGTTTTTGATCTCCTGGGAGAGTTCACCTATTTTGAAACAGCCCACAATTTAAAAGAATTTTTCGAGATCCTCTCTAAGCATCGGAAGGAAAATTTTTTCGTTTTCAACTATTACAACCCAAAAAATAGCGAAGAGGATTTTCAAATTGTATGCGAAGCGATCAATCGTCAAAAAGAGATCATGTTCGTGGTGGACGAGATTGATTATTTTTGTTCGACTCATCAGATCCCCAAAGAGTTTGATGAGATTGTCAAGAGAGGAAGACACCAGGCCCTTAATCTTTTGGTAGCCACTCGAAGGCCTCACGAGATCCCGCCGATCATCCGGTCCCAGGTTTCAACCCTTATCACCTTCAGACACATTGAGCCAAGAGACGTCCAATATTTGAAAGAGATTATTGATCTTCCAGAGGAAGAGATCTCTCATCTTGAAGAGTTTAATTATATCCGATGGGACGTGAACGAAGGGGTTTCTCACGGGAAAGTAGAGAAGCCAGAAAAAAATAAGGTCTCAAAGGTAAAATTCAAAGATGAATTATTATAGGAAGATGAGGATTTTTAGCGACATTTTGCCATCATCATTCGACAATTTTGTCGAGTGTTCGACAATCTTTCCTGTTGACAGATTAAAATAAAAGGAAGACCATTTCGTCTATATGGCAGGAGGTGATTTTATGAAAACCTTATTTTTGATCCTTCTGCTTAGTTTGATGATTGTAAATTGCTCAACGCCGCAGGGACAACAAACATTGAAAGGAATGACTCCAGGAGGTTTTTCTTATTTTAGGGCAAATTATCCAGAATGTAATCAGGAGACGACTGAGGGAGATTGGTATAATTGTATAAATCAAATGGTAGAGAAAGAAGGCAGGGTCCGATGAATTTGACAGTTGAATTTTTAAAAGATGGGCTTTGGGTCCTATTTCTCACATCGTGTCTTGTTATCCCTATGGTTTCAATTTTGATTCTTTTGGGATTCAGACCGGTATGGGCAGTCTGATAATTTGATATATTATGTTAACTTTTCCCCTGTGGCTTCATAGGAAGCCCTGGGGCAAGACTTTCAACCCTTGTCAGGCATCAGATATGCACTTAGTCTCTTATGGTCCCCGAATAAAGCTAAAGCCATTTTATCAGAAACGATCTGCTTTAACAAGAGTTGATTCCCTTCCCCATATTTTCCGGAAGCTCAGGCAAAACCATAACCTGACAATAAGAGCATTGGCTGACAAATTTTGTGTTACCCAGGGCTACGTTTCAAAGATCGAATCCGGATCCATGCCGCCTTCCCTAAAATATTCCCTCAAATGCGCTGAAGAGTTCGGAATCAATCCCTACTACGTAAAAAACAAATGGTTAAGGGAAGTCATCGAGAGATTTTCTGAAAGACTCAAAAAACGATTGGGATTGGAGAATTGATAAAAAAATTATTTTGTAGAAAACATGAAATCAAACTTAATCCCAAATGCCTTGCTTGTGTAATAGCAAAGATTATTAAGAATAAAAAAAGTCATAGGACCAAACGGAGAAAGAAAGGCTCCAAAAAAAAATGCATCCAAACAATCAATTAGAGTCTCAAAAGGAATCCATTCTTTTAACTTTAGTAGGAGTGGCAAAATGTCACAATAAGCCCTATTGCTTCGTTTCTCAAAATAGGCAGCTCCAACTACTCTCCAAATATCACTCCTGGAATATCAGCCGGTCCACTCTAAACCGGAGGCTAAAAGAGCTTGAAGATGAGGGTTACTTTATCCGGATCCGGAGGCATAAGGAGGGCCAGGACGGGAAAATTCAGTTCGCCTCTACTCTCTACAAGTTCAAAGCCAAACTTTTTATGTGGCTTCACCGGATCGGGCGGGCAATCGCCAAAATCTTCAGCTTTTATCGTGTGCCAAGAGTGACACAATATATATCTCCAAGAGAGAATGAGATCTTTAAAGAGGTTCCGTCCCATGTGGAAATCCTGGGGAAATCTTCGATGCCCCTGCTTTTTAGACACTATTTTAAGGAAGGAGGCATTTAAAAGATTTTTATTCCGGCTTCGCCGGTCTTTTAAGGAAAAAACATTTTATGATTTTTGGAAAACTTACAGTAATTAATTTTTCTATTTTAAATCACCGGACCTTTGCATTGTGCCAATGCGACTGTGGTCAACAAAAGGCCATTCGATATATAGACCTTAAGTTAGGGAAATCTCGGTCCTGTGGTTGTTCCAGGATAAAACACGGAGGACGTCGTTCTCCTGAATATACTGTCTGGCGAGGGATGAAGGCTCGCTGCAAGAATAAAAATCATATTCATTTTTCAAACTACGGAGGCAGGGGAATTAGTGTTTGTGAGAGATGGAAAGAATTTAAAAATTTTTTAGAAGACATGGGACCCAGGCCCGCCGGCCTTCAACTTGATCGGAAAGAAAATGATCTCCCCTATTCTCCTGAAAATTGCAGATGGGTAGATAAAAAAACTCAAAACGGAAACAGGAGACGTTGGGGAAAGCAGAGAACTCTAATTTTTTAATTAAGAAAGGAGAACAAAATGTCGAACAACGTAGGAATTGACAGCCTTCTTAAAAATTCAAGTTATGAGATTTTGGAGACAGGGGTTAGGTTTAAAGTTTTCGGGATCTCCTATCCGGTCTCAGAGGAAGAGCTTGATGCAGCGATTCATTTTTTAATGAGGCTTTTAGAAAGAGTCCAGATGATAAGGAAGGAAAAAAACGATTTAACAAAAATCAAATCCCCTTCCCCTTTATAAAGGAGAACAAAAATGGAAGCTATTGAAATAATCGAAATCAAGGTAGAGGCGTTACCAGGGACCAATTTCCCTCAATGTTTAAGGGAATCCATGAAATTAGCTATTAACGAATGGAGAAAAGTGAGGCTCATCTTTAATGGACAAGAATATCTTGTAGATCCTTATGCTTTTTTTTTAAGCGTCAAATTACCTTTATAAAAAAGGAATGAAAGGCCAAATTTTAAAAATAGATCAGCATGAATCCCACGTCGAAGGGGATTTTTTCTATTATGTTTTTTTTAAATGTGAGGATGGAAAATCCAGGCGGTCCTGTCTCTCACCGGCCTTTGGAAATTTTGGGAGATGGAAGGATCTCTTAAAAGTGGGGATCGTCCTGGACGGACTTTCGGTCCGTAAAAATTTTGTGAACGCCGATTCCTTTCCCTTCGAGATAAAATAAAAAATAGATCAGGAGGACAAAATGACTAATTTAGCTCATCCGCTTTATAGAATTGTAAAAGATAAAGAAAACCCATTAAATATCAGCACACAAAATAAAAGATTTTGGTATGTGGGGGAGACAGATAAATTTTTAATAGTTAGGTTTGAAACTCAAAAAATCATTCGATTTCTTGCGTTTGAAATCATTTATCAGGATTCCGATTGCTGGTTTATTAGCGATTAAAATGAAAAAGGGTTTTGTTGTCCCATGGCATAAAAATTCGGCTCCAAAAACAATACTAAACATTTGTTTAGGATGTGATCTCCCCTTTATGACAGATAACAAATTCAACCGAATTTGTCCTTCCTGTAAAAACCGAAATCTCTGCCAACAAAGATATATCCAAAAATAATTAAAAAAAAGACTTGACATGAAAAAAAACCGAGCACTAATGGGATTTTAGAAAGGAGATTCAACCTATGAAGCCAGGGAGAATCGCAGTATATGCCTTGATCGCAATTTTAGCCGTGGCAGTAGTCTCAAGGATCCCACAGTTAAAAACGATCGTTTTTGGCGCTTAACCCTTTGATCAGGGGAGGAAGGAAGCCTTCCCTGACTTTTTTTTTGAAAGGAGAAGAAAATGGGACTCACAAGAGGAAACACAGAAATAATCAGGGTTTTTACGAATAGAGCTTTAAACACTAACGCTTTAAATTCGATCAACGAAGGTTTTCCGATCGGGGAACCCTACAGGAGATTGATCCTTCGGCTCTATATATCCCTTACCCACGGAACAGGAGCCACTCCTATCTCTGAAGGAGAACTTTCGATTTTAAAAGGACTGTCTCTCAGGACATCGAGGGGATGGATACCATATAACAACGTCCCAGGACGTGCCTTGTGGTATCTCGATGCTCTTCAGCAAGAGACAATCAATATTAAAACTGCCGTCGCAGCCGCAACTGCGATCTATCCGGTCCAATACAATCTTTGGTTTTCAGATCCCATAATGATGAGGCCGGACGATACGATCCTTGACACTTCGATGCTGAGCCGGATCCAGATGGATCTCAATTTCGGAGGGATCGCGGATCTCCTTACCACGCCTGGGACAGATACCATCGTTTTAACCGGAGATCTCTACGCCGAAAGAATTAGGGGAAAATTACCAGACAAAATTAAGCCCAAAGAATATCGGGAGATCGCCTGCCCTG